>Ga0268262_10006569_pt1 | contig 11113 bp, 9 predicted proteins | sample TergutNc150P3_FD_190354 | JGI IMG/M metagenome (GOLD analysis project Ga0268262, IMG submission 190354) | Nasutitermes corniger P3 segment gut microbial community from laboratory colony in Florida, USA - Nc150 P3 (SPAdes) (version 2) | ecosystem: Host-associated > Arthropoda: Insects > Digestive...
ACGCCCAGTTAGAAATGATCCCCTCGCCGCTGATCATTGTAAACCACATCATTCCGCAGATAGCCAGCCTGTTAATCGTCAGCGTCGCCCTGAGCGTCCCCGGCTTTATCATGACCGAGACCGTTTTATCTTACCTGGGATTGGGCATCACCGACCCGGCGGTAAGCTGGGGAAGCCTGATCAAGCGGGATATTTCAACGCTTGCCAATTTGCAAGCTTACCCCTGGCTGTTAAATCCCGTCTGGTTCCTGTTAGGTGTTACGCTTGCTTTTAATTTTTTGGGAGACGCGTTAAGGGATTATTATGATCCGTATCATACGGTGTTCGCGAAAAGAGGGAAGAAAAAGACCAAGAAATTTACCACGGAGTACACGGAGTTTCACGGAGGAGAAGATGGTTTTAATATCAAAACTCCGTGTAACTCCGTGTCCTCCGTGGTTAATTCTTCTCTCTTAAACATCAGCGACCTTCACGTTACTTTTTCCGTATTGCGTGGCAATAAGCCGATTGCTGTACACGCGGTGCGGGGTGTGTCGTTTACGTTGAATAAGGGCGAGTGTTTGGGCATTGTGGGGGAAAGCGGTTCGGGTAAAAGCGTCAGTACGCTGGCGATACCGGGATTACTGCCCCATAATGCCGGCGTTAGCGGTTCGATTCGGTATGACGGGAAAGAACTGCTGGGGCTGGCGGCGGCTGATCTGCGGGAGTACCGCGGGAAAAAAATAGGGATGATTTTTCAGGAGCCGGGGCGCTCGTTTGATCCGCTGCAGAATATGGGCAGCGTATTTTTTGAGACCTTCAAAAACAGCGAGCCGGATATCGACAGGGAAAAAGCGTTTGAACAGGCGGCGGCGCTGCTGGCGGAAACCGGGCTTGAGCGCGGCAGGGAACGGCTGGGGAATTTCCCCCATCAGTTTTCAGGCGGCCAGTTACAGCGCGTCGGCATCGCGCTGGCGCTTGCCCAACACTGCGAGCTTTTAATCGCCGATGAGCCGACGACGGCGCTGGACGTTACGATTCAGAAACAAATTGTCGAACTGTTACAAACCCTGCGCCGCAGCCGCGGCATTTCAATTATTTTTATCAGCCACGACATTGAACTGGTAGCGGAAATCTCGGATCGTATTATGGTGATGTACGGCGGTATGCTGATGGAATCGGCCGCGGCGACGGACATCATTGGCAGCCCCCAACATCCCTACACAAAGGCATTGCTGGCTTCCTCGCCGCGTTTCGGCAGCCACTACTCTCAGGGGCGACTACCCGCCATTCCCGGCAAAGTCAGCGACCCGGCGGAAAATGAACCCGGCTGCCCCTTCGCCCCCCGCTGTTCTCAGGCACTACCGGAATGTTCCAAAACATTACCGCCGCTTGTTACGGCAAGCAACCATGAACTGCGCTGCCTGAGTAAACAAGAAACCGCCTAAATCGCCCCTTCGTACACCAGCAGTTCTTTTCCGTCTATGGTTACCGTTAATCCGGGTTCGAGTTTTTTCGCCGCGTCCCTGATGTGGGTAAGCCAGACAAGATTGGGATTGAGCATGCGCAATTTCTGCTCGCTTATTTCCGAAACTCCTTCACAAATGATCCCGCCTACCATACTGATAACAGACATGTAGTCTTCGGTAATCACTTTGCAAATAAGTATTTCGCCGCCGCCGGAAGACTTGATTTTTCTACAGGCATCATCGGCAGTCGCGGCGTGGATTACCCTGCCCTGCGTGCGGGTAATGTCGGGATTTGAGTAACCGCCGGCGCTTGAACGCGCGAGAACTGTCCCGATAATGACAACGCGGACAGTATTTATCATGTTGGGGCTTTCAAGCGGCAGGCCGGCAATGAGTATTATTTTATCCGATATGCCCGCCGCCCCGGTCTCCGAAACAACCTTCATGGTGTCGTTTATCATGCGTTCCGAGTCATCGACCTGCGATCTGATACAGGTATTAACGCCCCAGTATAACTGCATAACGCGTTCAGAACGCGCGTCGGTCGTTACGGCAAGAATGGGTTCATCCGGCCTGAACACGCTGAGGATTCGCGCGGTATTGCCGCTGCGGGTCGGCGTAACTATTGCTTTTGCCTTTACCGCCGACGCGATTTCAACTCCCGATCGCGACATGATAATGCCCAGATTTTCTTTGGGGTTATGCACTTCAGAATGACATTCATCGTGGAAATCTTTCATGCGCGTACGGAATTCATCCGACTGCTCAATGACGCACGCTATTTTGTCCATCGTTTTTACCGCTTCCACCGGATACGAGCCCTGCGCGGTCTCGCCCGAAAGCATGATCGCGTCGGTTCCGTCAAGTATCGCGTTCGCCACATCGGTCAGTTCCGCGCGGGTAGGACGCGGATTATGTATCATCGAGTCCAGCATTTGGGTCGCGGTAATGACCGGTTTTCCCGCTTTGCGGCACACGTTGATAATGTGTTTTTGCGCCAGGGGAATCTGCTCGGTGGGGAGTTGAACGCCCAGGTCCCCCCGCGCCACCATGACGCCGTCCGCGAGCCGGGCAATTTCTTTTATGTTTTCCAGGCCTTCGCCGCTTTCAATTTTGGCTATGATCTTCATACGGGAAGAATGGCCTTCAAGGAATTTTCGTATCTCGGTTACCTCATGGGGAAAGCTCAAAAAACTCGCGGCGACATAATCAAGGTCCATTGAAACGCCGAATTCCAGGTCTTTCTTGTCTTGTTCTGCCATAATGGGAAGCCCGGCGTGTACGCCGATAAGGTTAACATTTTTCTTGCTGCCAATGACGGCGGTATTGTTCGCGCGGCATTTGATCCCGCCGGCGGTATCCATCACCTCAAGCTCAAGAAGCCCGTCCGCGATAAGAACACGGTGTCCGCGCTGCAATTTTTCCCCCGCTTCTTTCCATGACAATGAAATACGCGCAGGCTCCCCGTTCGCCGCCGCTGTGGTAAAACAATCATTGGTAAAAATGACCACCGCGTCCCCGTTATTTATCGTAACAGTGCCGTCATTCTCCACCATGCCGGTTCGTATCTCCGGCCCTTTGGTGTCCAGCAGCAGCGCGACGGGAATTTTCAGTTCGGCGGATATTCGCCTGACCTGCTCTATTGAAGCAAGATGCGATTTTTGATCCCCATGGGAAAAATTAAGGCGCGCCACATTCATGCCGGCAAGTATAAGGTCGCGTACAACAGAATCCTCGGATGAAGCGGGACCCAAAGAACATACAATTTTGGTTTTTCTGCTTTTCATAATTTAAGGGGTATCTCCTTTCGTATGATAGTAACATAGATACGAATGAAAGTAAAACCTTTGAATCAGTGACCGTCACCCTACCCGGTCGGGGCGTAAAACCTCGGCGCCGTTGCGGTATACATGGCGGGGTTGTGACCCTTCCGGCAGGTAACAATGGATAAGAACGCGGATAACGCGGGGAAAGGCGTCGACGGTCGCGGCTTCCTGTACCGAGAAAAGGGCAAGTTCCCCCGCCTTGCCGGTTTTCCGCAGGGCGGCGGCGGGGTTATGGGCGTCCAAATCGCCGGTTTGGGAAAAAATAACGGAAACAATGTCAGTCTCCGCGAGGCGGTTCTTTTCCAGCAGGGCATCGTAGAGCAGGGAGACCTGCCGGCAAATATCCTCCGCCGTGTTTAAACACTGAGTTGCCCCGCGCAGTGCGTACAAGCGGTTTTCACTCATCCGTTACCCCCGGCGGCGGCGATTATCATGGAATTGAGCATGGCGAAACCGGCGCCCAGAATCCCGGTAAAAAAATAAAAGGAAATGCCCAGAGCGCTGCGTATACAGGGATGATAAACCAGGCGTCGAACACTGAAACTCATGGCGCACAGCGAAAAAGCGCAGAGCAGCCACGACGCGTACCGCAGCAGCCGCAGCAGCAGGAACAGCAGAGGGTCGGAAAAGCCGGGGTCCGGTATACTGCCCGACAAATATACCGCGAAGATAAGCGCCAAAAGGGCAAGCGCGGCCAGAACCCCTTTTCTGACAAAATCGGCAAAAATCCAGCGGCGGCCACGCTTCTTCTGCCCGGACCCGTTTTCCGTGGGAACTGTATCTGTTAAATCATCCATATTTTCCATAATGTCCGGCGCTCAGTTGCCTTATCGGCCTTTTTAGAGTACCATAGAATAACACTATGAAGAAGTTCTTTACAACCCTTTTTTTCCTGATTATCCTCGCGGCCCTGGGCCTGTTTTTTGGCTGGGCCCAACTGGGAGTCCCCCCGGACTCGTATGGCATCATCCGGTCCAAAACCCACGGCGTTGACCCCAATCTGGTTAAACCGGGGGAATTCAGGTGGCTCTGGTACAAGCTTATCCCCACCAATGTGACCACATCCGCTTTCCGCCTCAACCCCGTAACCCATGAATTTTCGGCGTATAACACGCTTCCGTCAGGAAAAATTTATTCCGCCTTTGCCGGTATCAATGAAAACTTTTCCTGGGAAATCCGCGCCGCCGTTTCTTTCAGCCTGCAAAGCGAAGCCCTTATCTCCCTGGTGAGCGACAATAATATCAGCACTCAGGAAGAATTGACCCGTTATCAAAACGACATTGCCGAACAGATTCAGGCGTTCATTCTGCGCCAGATCAATACGGACGATGATTTTTCCCACCACATTGAAACCTTGATCAAAGAAGGGGAAAGCCCGGAGCTTGAACGGGAGATAAAGGGGAAGTTTCCTTTTATTACCAATTTTTCCCTCAAGATAAAGTCAGCTCAATTCCCCGATTTTGCCCTGTACCGGCAGGCCAGAGAACTGTATGAAAGCTATGTCGTCTTTCAAAAGAACTACCTGTCCGGCGGTTTGCGGGAAAAAGCGCAGAGCCGCATCGACTCCTACCAGCGTTTTGACGAACTGGAACACTACGGCGAGCTCCTGACCAAATACCCCATACTGCTTGAATATCTGGCGCTTCAGAAGAAATAACAGGTAACAGGAAAGTCACCTCATACCATGCCGGTATTTGAGTTTATACAGCAAGGCGTACATTACCTGAAAATATTCTTTCATAACGTCATTCATGTCTTTTTTGGTATTTTGTATTTTCTCCAGTTGCAGATGTAATTCATAATAACGATCATATATCTGTATATCATTTTTCCACCAGATATACGGCACGATACATATATCGTTATCTATCATTTTATTGATACTGTCCAGCGTAATAACGCGTATATCCTTTAATTCCTCAACATATCCTTTTATTGACGGTCTGCCTTCGCTGTCAAAACAAGCCACCATATTGCTTACATTCCATTCAATAACATTCAATGAAGAAAAATCATGTATAATAATTATCATAACACGCTTCCTCCCTATCCTGATTAGTATATGCTTATATTGATACGTTTTATTCTTTAACTATTTTTTAATTCATATTATTTAATAAGTATTATTTGCCATATAATTATTTTTGTAATAATTATGTATTTTTACTGTTGGGCTTTACCCAAAGAGTTCACACAAAGAACACAAAGTAAGATTGTAACCTCCGTCCCCGGTTTTTTGTTCAAAAGGTAAACTTGAGCCTTTTTTCCCCTCAAAAGGCCGGTTTTTATGGCAAATTCACCTTGAAAAAGTCCCCGAGTTTGGGGTATATTTACAAAAGGAGCTCTATTCATGCGAAAGGTCTGGATTTTTTTACTACTGCTGGGGTTATGCTGGTTTTCCGGCCAGAGTATGCTCCTGTATGCCCAGGAACAGGATGAAGAGGAAAACGAGGAAAATGACGATTCGGGTTACCGTGAAGATATTGTCATAGATGATGATTGGGACGGGTATATCGCGGATCTTTATTCCAGGGGGGATCAGACCATTACCGTTTCTCCGGGGATCAACTTACCCGTCTTTTTCAAAAAACACGGACAAACAATACCGCATAATATTAAACCGCCGATAGGCGGCATACTGTCATTGGGATATACCTACTTTTTTGGCCCTCATTATTTTCTGGGAGGCGGGGTCGCTTTTTATTTTGATCATACCCTGGGCGAAAACACCGTTTTCTTTATACCCATTGGTTTACGAACGGGCTGGCAGTTTGTGCTGCGCCGTTTTGAATTTCCTCTGGAAGTAAGCGGCGGCGTCATATTTCACCGCTACCTGTATTACAGTTACACGGGGTTTTATCTCAAAGCCGGGGCTTCCGCGTATTTCCGCTTTAATTCGGACTGGTCCTTCGGGCTCAGTACCGACTGGAACTGGTTTCCCCAACGGCCCGAGAATGAAAAAGGACAAAGGGATACGGACAAAGATATAGACGCGCATTTTATCGGCATTACCTTTTCAGCGCGTTACCATTTTTAGGACAGAATAAGGACGAAAGGAAGAAATGAGAATAAGCGGGTCGAATATTGTTAAAGCTTCTTGCGCGATTCTTTTACTGGGGATTCTTGCCGTATCCTGCGGGAAGGATCCCATCTTCTATCTTATATCCACTGAAACCGCCCCCGTACCGCCCCGAATTCCGGGGGCACCTACCAATATGGTGGTATTTGAACGTGAGATTGCTTCTGGTGACAAAATTAAATTTCTCTTTGTCGCGTCAGGCAGGCTCCACTGGTATGGAAGCCCGGATCCCGTCACTGAATCACCGGGATGGGACAGGGATTACGGTATCCCGCAACCCGGAGGAAAAATTATCGCTCTTGCCGTTACCAAAGACCACCTGTACGCGCTGTGCCTGAGCGGCAACAGCTTGCGCGCAACGCTACGACGCATTGGAAAGGGTCATAATGATTCATGGCAAGAAATGACCAATTCAAGCAGTACTTATACATTGATCCAGTCAATTTATTCCACCTACTCTGACGACCCTGCTGATGATGGTCAGTTGTTTGTCGGCGCCCGTAAAAACGACAAAGAAAATGAAGATTATGGTATTTTGTACCTGAGTGGTACTACATTGAAAACGCTCAGAGATAATACGACGCTGCTTTCAGGCGCGGCTTACCGAAATAGTAGCTACTATGTGTGTACGCGGAGTGATGACGAGAAACGGGGTGGCAGGATTTTGAAGGTTAGTACCGCTTTTAATTCCGTAACGCAGCTTAATAATATCGGAAGCGAGAAAATAAAAGTTCCGAAGGATCCTCAGGTGGAGCCTCCTGAATTTGACGATAAATGGAGGATTACCTACAATTATAAAGATATATCTTTTATGGGTATGATTAAACTGAAAAATACTGAAGGATCCATTATCGCTATTGAGCGCGACAGAGGGTACTTATACGAAATACTTACCGATACAGACGTTAATAATATGTTTCCATCTCCCCAGGATACAACAGCGGTAGATGCTCTTAAAGACAGCGCTTTTTCACAGATATATTATAAAAACGGCGATAAAGCCGAAACCGGCGGTTACGCGATGGGCGGCCTTGCCCTGTGGGAAGGCGACTCGACGAAGCTGCTTGTCGCCAGCAGGCAGGGTACACTGCTTTCCACATCCTATAACAATGGTTATAGGGAATTCCTTTTAAAAAGTGACGGTTCATTTGACAAAACAAGAATCCTCTATCCTTCTTTTATGTACACTTGTGACGAATCTCGTTATACCACCAGTCTCGGAAAACACCCCATCAACCACCTGTTTCAGGCGCCCGATACAGTTGACAAGGATAAGACCTTCTTCACGTCTACCCAAACCGGCGGTCTCTGGTCTTACCGGAACAGAATCGGCAGCGGGGGATGGCAATGGAACGCGGAAGATTAATTCCCGGCGCTATTTTTTATGGATGATCTTTTTACAGGTGGTAGAAGCAACGGAGAGCAAAGCCAGGGGCAAAGTCAAGGGCAAAGCCCCCTTGCCGACCGAATGCGTCCCCGCGTTCTTGAAGACGTTATCGGCCAGAATCACATTGTCGGCCCCGGACGGCTGTTACGCCGGGCAATACAGGCCGACCGCCTTTCCTCGGTTATTTTTTACGGCCCGCCGGGTACAGGCAAAACCAGTCTGGCGCGGGTTATCGCCAATACCACCAGAGCCGCTTTTGAAAGCCTTAACGCGGTACTGTCCGGCGTAAAAAACATACGCGAAGCCATTGACCGTTCCGATGAGCGATTCCGGCTGTACAGCAAGCGCACTATTTTATTTGTTGACGAGGTACACCGCTGGAACAAGGCCCAGCAGGACGCCCTTCTGCCCTGGGTGGAAAACGGCACGGTGATTCTCGTGGGGGCAACCACAGAAAATCCCTTTTTCGAGGTAAACCGCGCCCTGGTCAGCCGCAGCCGCATTTTCCAGCTCAAGCCGCTGGGCGCGGATGATTTAATGGAAACCGCCCGCAGGGCTGTAGCCGACGCGGAACGCGGTTACGGAAAATGGAATGTCACGTTTGAAGACGGGGCGCTTGAACATCTGGTGGAAGTCGCGTCAGGCGACGCCCGCAGTTTATTGAACGCGCTGGAACTTGCCGTTGAAACCAGCCCGCCGTCGTGGCCGCCCCGGGAAGGCGAAACGATTCACATTTCCCTCGAAGCCGCCGAGGAAAGCATTCAGCGGCGGGCTGTTTTATATGACCGCGACGGCGATTATCACTTTGACACGATCAGCGCCTTTATCAAAAGCGTGCGGGGCAGCGACCCCGACGCCGCTTTGTACTGGCTGGCAAAAATGGTACGCGCCGGGGAAGACCCCAGTTTTATTTTCCGGCGCATGATAATTCTCGCCAGCGAGGATGTGGGCCTCGCCGACCCCCATGCCCTTGCCGTGGTCATTTCCTGCGCCGAGGCCTTTGACCGGATTGGTTTCCCCGAGGGAAATTTCCCCCTTGCCCACGCCTGCCTGTACCTCGCCACCGCGCCGAAGTCCAACACCGCGATGGCTTTTTTTGACGCGCTCAAGGAAGTTGACCGTGAAGACGCCGAAGTTCCCAACCACCTGCGTGACGCGAGCCGTGACGCGGAAAGTTTTGGCCACGGCGAAGGCTACATATACCCTCACGCCTACCGCGACCACTGGGCTGCCCAGCAGTACCTCCCCACGGCCCTGCGGGGCAGGACTTTTTACATTCCCTCAATCGTCGGCTACGAGGGGAAAATCCGGGAAACGGTATTACAAAAACGGGAACTGCAAGCCGCCGTTGTTTTAAGCGACGGCCCCGCCGCCGGAGACGGCGAACTGCTGAGTTGGTCGGCGGCGGCAAAAGGACGGGAAGGATGGTTCAAGCGGCTTGAGTCAGGCAGAAGCGCCCTGCTGTTGGGTGACCGTGACGCGATTTTCAACGCCGCCTCCCCTTCCCGTCACAGCCGCGTCTTGATCCCGCTGGCGGCTGACGGCCTGCTCCTCTGGGAAAGCCTGCGCCGCTGTCCCGAAGGTTTAAGCGCCGCGCTCGTCGGCACTGAAACTGCCCGCGAAGCCCTGCTCCGTTACGCGGCGGTATTGGATCAAACCGACCGGCCGGAAATCGCCGTGCTGGAAGACAGCCTCCTCCCCTCGCCCGAACAGGCAGGCGAATGGTTTTCCTCGCCGCGATTCGACCATATTTTACTGCGGGAACCCTGGCGCAAAGGTTTTACGAGCGAGACGCATACGGCGGCATTTTCCCGTCTCGCCTCCGCCGCGCGGTCCCTGCTCGCCCCCGGCGGCTGTCTGGTCCTGTTGTGTTCGCCGCCCCTGCTGGGCCAGCGAATCTCCCGCGTACTTTTGGACGAATGCGGCGGAGACAATCAACTCGTCGAAAAACTCAGCCAGGCGGAAGACGCCTTTTTCTCGCAAGCCGACTCCTGGAATTGGGACGCCGCCGCCGTATCAAGCGCGTTTGAATCACAGGGCTTCAAAATAACGACGCGGACTATCGATCAACAGGAAGAACGGCTTATCGGCCCCAAAGACATTGACGCGTGGTTTGATCGGGAAAAATCCCGCTGGGGCGCTTTTATGGGAAAAGCCCTGGGAACGGACGATTTTGCCCAAATTGAAGCGGCGCTCAGGCAGCGGATACCGGCGGGCCCCTTGCCCTGGAAATGGAAAAGCCTGCTGATTATCGCGCGATAATGGGCAAAAAATTCAAAAAATTATAGCCAAATGAAAAAAAATGTTATATAATCAAAGGATACATTTAATTTAAGCTTAGGGGGAAATATGACCAAGAAAACCGCCAAACCCGCGGCAAAAACCTCATCAAAGACACGGGCAAAGCCGGTACGCAAGGCCGCGACTTCACCAAAAAAGAAAGTTACGGCGAAAACCAGTTCCAAAACGGTAAAAAAACCGTCATCGTCCAAAAAGACCGTTTCAGCGGCTTCAAAAAAATCTCCTGTCAAGAAAAAAACAGCGGTAAAGGCTGCTCCCGCGCGGAAAGCAGACAAAAAGCCGGTTAAAAAGGCTGTTTCAGCCAAAAAGACACCCGCGAAAAAGGCGGTAAAAACGGTAAAAAAAGCCGAGCCTGTTCAAAAAGAACCGGTAAAGCTGGTGTGGAAAACAGAATTGCCCCCCACGGCCCCTCCCAACCCGGCTCCCGCGACCAACAACCAGGGCCAGGTTTTGCACCGCCGTCCGTTGATAGTGTTTCCCAAGTGAATGGTTATAAATAACAATACTATTCCCCGGCTCCTCATAATCTGCCTGATGACAACGCTGTCCGCGGCCGGCCTGAGGGCGGCGGAAACCGATCATCTGGCGGCGTTTTCCGATCCGGCCCGCCTCTGGGGCAACGGCATAGAACGGGTTATAGAGGAAGCGTACCGGGCCTGTTTTAAGACGCGGATTATCGGCGGCAAGGTGATGAATATCCGTATGCCCTTTGCCGAAAACAACGAACGCGATTTGTTAAGCGAAACCGGCTGGGAATTTCTTGGCGGCGGCAAGTGGAACCCCGATATGCTGTGGCCCATAATCGAGGGCATACTCGCTTCAGAGGATTTTGGTCGTTATGTCAAAACCCTTTCCGACGGCCGCGAACAGGTAATCATATTCGATATTCCGGGCCAGAACTGGCAAAGTTCCCGCGATCTGTTCGACATCGCCCGTATGAAAGCCGGCTCCTACCGCGGCCTGCCCCACCGGCCCTATGTTTTCGCAACCGGAAACGGAATCGAGGAAACCGACGTTTACAATTATTTGTACTGCGTCGCCCTTACCGGCATGGACTGTTCCGGCTTTGTCT
>Ga0268262_10006570_pt1 | contig 11112 bp, 13 predicted proteins | sample TergutNc150P3_FD_190354 | JGI IMG/M metagenome (GOLD analysis project Ga0268262, IMG submission 190354) | Nasutitermes corniger P3 segment gut microbial community from laboratory colony in Florida, USA - Nc150 P3 (SPAdes) (version 2) | ecosystem: Host-associated > Arthropoda: Insects >...
TTGCTCAATAAGGGTTTCCTTGTAAATTTCCCAGGTTAAATTAGCCGGATTGCCGCCCGCTTTTTCCAGTGCTTGGTAAATGGGAACGGTGCCTATGGGAACTGGGCATTTTCTGAGAATTGCCTCGCGGGTCTCGCTTATGTTTTTGCCCGTGCTTAAATCCATAACGGTATCTGCGCCTAGCTTCACCGCATAAGACATTTTCTCAACTTCTTCTTCTATGGAACTGCCAAGGGCGGAGTTGCCTATGTTCGCATTTATTTTCACCAAGAATTTTGAACCTATAATCATAGGCTCACATTCGGGATGTTTTTTGTTCGCAGGCAAAACCGCACTGCCCCCAGCAAGCTCCGCTAATACAATCTTTGGCTCCACACCCTCTCTAATCGCAACATATTCCATTTGCGGCGTTATTATGCCTTTCAATGCCGCTTCGCGTTGAGTTTGGAATGGGGTAGTGGGGGGGCAAAAACTGGAACCTCCCGATGTGTCGTATAAGCAGATAGATGGAATTTCCTTGTCGTTCAAGCGAACTTCTTTCATTCCAACGCGAATTTCTGGATACAAAGTACCTTGCATTTATCCTCCCTGCACAGCACCGATGGCTAAAATGCGGTCGCCGCTTTGGATGCAGAACTTTTCCCATTCGGACTTTGGAATAACTTTATCATTTACGGCAATGGCAATGCCTTTTATGTTTGAAATAGGGCAGTCAAACTCTGCGGCAGCCCATTCTCCAAGGTTTGTGAAGTTTGCTTCTTCCACCTATTATGCTCTCTGCAATTTCAAAACTCTGGTATCTGCCATAAAATCGTGCAAGGCTCTTTTTTCGGTGTCAAATGCGGCAAGCAGGCAACCCGCTCCGAACAAGGAGCTTGAAAAGAAACCCACAAAAGCCCGCAAAAATGCGCGGTTCCAGGTGATGGCTTCTCCGTTTGAGCATACAACCGCAAGACCCAAGGCTATTTTGCCTGGTGTTCCAGAAAAATTTTTCACAAAATAGGAATCGTAAAAGAATATTAAGCCAAAAGCGAAGAATAGGGTAGGCATTAGTTCTGCTATCGTTGTTTGCGGAGTTATTTCTGAAAGAACGCCGAAATGGGAATGAATGGGTGTTAGCAGAATAAAGATGATTTGCAAGATAATGGAATCTATGGCAAAGGCGCATAATCTCACCCAAAAGCCGGCGTAATTGACTTTTCTTTCGGTTTGCTGTTTTGGTGGCGCAACTTTTTCTTCTAGGATTTCCTTTATTGTATTTACCTGGAATTCCGCTTTGAGCGCTGTTTCAACCGTGCCCCAAGCTATCCAGTCGTTAAATCCGTTTTTCCACACAAGAGTTTCTGGAGGAAGCGCGCCTTGATCTGCAAATACGAGCATTTGCCTATTAGACCAAGGACCTATTCTCCTTTTGCCTTCTGGCTTTGATGGGTCTATATAATACCAATCCATATTTCTAATCCTTTTTGCAAACGTCTGGAATTTCTTCACCTTCGGTTTCGGAAACAATTGTTCCGCCAACTTTTCCACAGTCTTTTTCAGGAAAAACATGAATGCTATAATAGCACTTTACTGTTTCTCCGTCTTTGTTTTCCTTTTCCAACATACAAAATTTCATTTCCGGTGCTGGCGGAAAATTGTTGCTACAAGAACTTAACAAAAAAAGCACAAAGGCAATAAAGCCGAGTTTTACCATATTCCGCATTTTAGCCCCTCTTCATTGGCTATTATTGTTACTGGTTCTGGATAACGATATAAATTACCTTCTTTAATAGTCGTAAGGTTTGGAAAATTATAGCCGTTATCACCACCATTGGGTCTTATATCTTTGTCACCATCTCCTTGCTTATATCCATCCATTTCAACGGAAAAATTAAAACGATTACCTTGACAACTGATATAATATTGATCGCTGTTATCATTGCATGCGAATTCAACAATAGTTTTTCCTTTTTTGAAAGTAAGTTGCCCTTTATTATCTCTTATACATCCCTCTAATTTTTTATAACTCGCTACACTCACTTGAGGGCAAGTTTTTTCAAATGGGTTTGTTACGCCAGTACAAGTTACTCTTGCTTTTATATTCTTTAAATCCGTACCACCAGAACCTGTTAAGGCAAAAGAAGTACTCGATGAATATGTAGTGCCATTAAACGTATATTCTATTTTATTGCAACGTCCATAGTTGTTTTCTATGTCAATACCTATGGTCAATGTTGCATCTTCACGCATAGTGGTTTTTGAATTTCCAGTGAGTTTACAATCGCCTATTGATTGGTTTGGCAAAACTACTGCGCTTATGTTGTCCAGTTCAAGCGTGTCGGTGTATTTGCAATATACAACTGCGGTTGCTTTAACTGGCGTGCCTAGCTTTGTCGTAGTGTTTCCGTTTATTTTATCATCTATTTTTATTTTAATATCGCCACATTCGGCTACGTCTTTGTTGGTTATTCTCAGTGTGTTTCCAATATATGAGGTATCAACCTTTGTGCCGATAAAGAAATAATTTGTGTCATTGGATTTATAATCGGATTTCCTAAAAGATAACGTACCCGTCCATTTTGGTCCTGGAACGGAATCCACTTTCAATGTACCGCAATTTTGAACTATAGGGTCTTGACCTCTGCAAGTCACAGTTGCAGTGGCAACAATGCTTGTATCTTTGGAATACGACAACCCAGGAATGGTGGACGAAGAAATGGTATGTTCGCCAATGCCAAGTGGAGATATTTTTGTAGAAGAGCATTCATCTTTTACGTTTTCTGAAATTGGGTTAAAAGCAAAATTTATAGTTGTTTTCCTGCCGTATTGAATTCTTTCGTCTGACCATCCGCAAGTAAATTTAATGGGAATGGATTTTACTGCTAATTGCTCACAAGGTTGAATTATAGGAGGATCTTCTCCGCAGGTCACAGTTGCTGTGGCAATAATGCTTGTATCTTTGTAATACGGCAAGTTAGAAAAAGTGGTTTTGTAAATGTGATATTCTTCATCAACTTTCAATATCTTGTTATTATCAGATATTTCATAATCGCAATCTCCATGATCTGTGTCACCCCAATTAAAATATAAAGTTGAATATTGACCGTAATCAACCGAATTTGAATTCCATTTGCAAGTAAAGCTAATGCATTTTTCGTCTGTATCTGTTATATCACTTCCACCAATTATCTCACATGCGCTTTTGCTTATTTCATAACAAAGTTTGGATTTGTTTTCGCCATCGCCTTTTACAACAAGGCATTTAACGGAAGTCTCTGTGTTACCTACTTCCACACCATCAGGCGATTTCAGCCCTTGTGGCTTTTCAAAGCCATCGTTTGAACAATTTAAAAGGAATGCGCACAGCAGTGCGGCAAACAGGGGTAGGGGATAAAGGAACTTTTTCATCTTCTATTCTCCTCTAAAAAAAGAAACTCACTATGCCAGCAACACCAAATGTTCCGGCAGAAATATAAAACCCATTTCTCGCAAGCTGGTTAATTTGCAAACTGCTCACTTCATTATCATAAGCATTTGCCTTTTTCTTATGCTCGTCTTCATTTCCATCCATAGCCGCCTGCAAAGTTTCTTTATATAGCGAATTTGCCTTTTCGGTTCTGGATTTTAAAACCGTATGTTGCCAATACCCAAGCCCTAAGCTCGCCGCAGAAAGCACAAAAGCCGTTGCACGGAAAATTCTCGGTCCAGTCCAAAATGGCGGACCAACTCTGACCTTTTTCATTGCGTAGGAAGAATCGAGGTTCCTATATTTCAGCTTGCCATTAAGCAAAGAATCCGCTCGCAATGCCCATTCCATATAACCTTCGCGCCAATCATATCCATCTATGTTTTTGAAAGTACCAACAGAGACAACTTCATTGTTTTCGTAATAGATATGAGCCTTTTTTGCGCCCGGATATACATTTGAGCCATCCAACATAAAAGGGTAGTTCACATAATCTATGCTGGCTGTGAAATCATCTGTTTCGTTGTCTATTATTTCTGCCAAGCGCGGCTTAATTTTAATGATGCCTTGGTAATCAAAGGGCACGGTGGAAATAATGTCTCTTATCTTAATTTGATATTCCTCTTTTTCTGCATTGTATTCGCCCAAACTCATATCGAATTTTTTTCTCTCAGTGCTTAAAACCTGCGACTGTTCTTTGAGCATATAGTTTTGCATTAGCTCGCAGGCTCTTTCCATGCGTTTTATGTAAAGCATATTTTTCTTATCAAGGGTTTCTATATAGCTTGAATCTACTTGCAATTTCGCAAGCAGGCTCTTTGCCCTTGTTCTCATTACGTTCATGCTGGATATTTTTTCTTTGAATTTTTCAATGCGCTTTTGATACTCGCTTACATCTTTTTCGTTTTGCTGCAACAATCCGTTCCATTCAGGCTGAATATCATCGCTCAACTTTATGGTGGAGGTTAGTTTGTCCATTGCCTTTTTTTCTTTTGCCTCATGTTGCTTTTCTAAGGCGGTGATTTTCAATTGCTTATTTTTTTCTGTTCCGAATTCTGAATTTATAACAGATTTCATGGAATCTAGCGTTATCCTTGCTGGCAAAAGCGATTTGGCTATAAACTCTATGCTATCTAAGTAGGCTTCATAAGAAGGGTAGGCACTCTTTTTAGGCGGAGGCGGAGGTGGCGGTGGAGGAGGAGCTTCAGCTTTTTTTTCTTCTACTTTAGCAGAATCTGCCTGGGCTGGCTGGCCAAGCTGGGGGACCTGAGGTGCAGCTTGAGGAGCAACTTCTTGAGGCGGCTGTGGCGGCTGCGCTTGCTGTTGCCGTGCTTGTTGAGCAGCTTTGAGTTGCGCAGCAAAACCCTGCGGTATAGGCTCTTGAGCGGCAAGAGAATAACCGAACAACAACAATAGCACCAAAAACGCCATATCGAAACAACCCCTATTCATTGATGGGAATAATATAGAAATATATATAAGATATATAAAGCTGGCTAATAAAATATTCGAGATTAGTTAATTGAAGTTGCCGATAATGATGGCTATTAGTGGCTGTTTAGTGACGGATATCACCTCTATTTATACACATCGTCTCTTGTGTCTATATTGAGAGCCAAGACTATTAGCTCTTTGTCTTTGATGTCGCAAATTATTCTGTAATCGCCAATTCTGTAACGCCAAAAACCTTTTAAATTGCCCTTCAATGGCTTGCCATAACGTCTAGGGTTGTCTTTGCCTTCAATATTCCTGTCAAGCCAGCCTGTTATGCGAGCCAAAGTATTTTTTGGTATTTTTTCTAAACATTTTTCTGCATATTTAGAATAAACAAGTTTATAGGCCATATTTTCGTTTTATATCGCTATGAGTAGCCAAAGTGTTAATGTCAATATTGTCGTCTATCATTTCTTGCGTTATTTTATCGGCAATATACGCATCATATACATCTTCCGCCTCTTCGTTTTCCATTCTCAACTCAAAAGGAAACCCCTGCGTATTGTTAAACTTTAATATGAACATCTTCAACGCATTGGCTGGCGTTATTCCAATAGACTTGGTTATTCGCTCAAACTGGTTTTTTTGCGATTTATTCACTTTGGCGGTTATTTGGGTGCTTGGCATACCCATAATATAGAAAAAAATCTGCCAATATTCCTTTTTTTGGAAAAAAAATCTATATTAGCTTTATGCTCAAAATGTTTGCCGATAATGGCTATTATGTTAACTAGAAGTATTTGTATATTTTAGCAATGCCAATGTTTTGCCTAACCATAGCCGGATTTGACCCTAGCGCAGGCGCAGGGGTTTTGGTGGATATAAAAGCCTTTGAGCATTCTAAAGTTTATGGGCAGGCGGTTTGCACCGCTTTAACCATTCAAAACGAGGAATATTTTGAGAAACCTAACTGGGTTTCTTGGGAGTGCATAAAGTCGCAACTTGAAATACTTTCAAGAGTTAGGAATTTTGACTATATAAAGATAGGGCTTGTGGAAAGCCCCCAAATCTTGGAGAAAATCTTAAAATGGCTGCGTAAAAAATATCCAAAGGCTTTTATTCTTTGGGATCCGATTATAAAATCCAGCAGTGGCTTTGAATTTCATAAGCAAAATGCCGCAAGTTGGCGAAAATTATTAAGTTATGTAAATCTTATAACGCCAAATTTGCCGGAAGCGGAGTTTTTGGGCATCTCCAAAGGTTCGCCTAAAACCGCTGTTCTCGTAAAGGGCGGACATTGCTCTAACTCTAAGAATAGCAATGACTTACTATACTTTTCCAAATCCCCTGCCCCTATAAAATTCACCGCTAAACGCATTAAAGGCGTAGAGAGGCACGGCAGCGGTTGTACCCTCTCTGCCCTGCTGCTTGCAAACCTCGCCCTTGGCTGCAATCTGGAAACGGCAATTTTAAAGGCAAAAAATAATATGCAGCATTTTTTTTCAAATGGCTGTGGCAAACTGGGATTTTTTTAGTGAGCTAACCTGCTATCCACGTAATCCTTATCTTCCTTTTTTAGAGAACCGTTTTTCTCTAAGGCGTAAGTTAAGGCTTCTATGGTGCTGTTTAAAGCATCCATTCTAGCATTCAAATGGGCTAAATCGTTGTATTTTAGCTCATCTATTCGCTTGTTCAGGGAAATCTCAACTCCATCTATTCGCTTATTCAGCGAAGCCTCAACGCTGCCTATTTGCTTGCTAAGTAGCACATAGCCGCAACAGACGAATGCCAGCATAACCAGCATCCGTATGTTATCTGAGTTGAATACAAGATTCAAAATGCGTTCCATAGCAATACCTCCTTTAAAGATACAAAATTATTGCCTGCAATTACTAAAAAGCCCATCTGTAAATGCTTTATCAAGTGGCAGGCATACTTATTGCCACCACCGCAAGGTCTAGCCTTGCCAACCTGATACTTTTTCATAGAAACCTCCGTTCTTTCTTTCTACTATATTAGACGTAACTTTTGGGAAAAAAAATCCTAATTTCCCCCACCCCCACCCCCCCTTTCCAAACTTTTTTACTTACTTTTTCATTTACTATGTTTAAATTTGGCTGTTTTGCATTATTTTTGCCTATATTTTGCCTAGTGATTTTTTTGAGGTAAAATTATGAAGCAGAATACACGTAAACTGATCGCCTTATTTTTGGCGGTTTTCGCAATAACGTCACACGCAGACACTGCGGCTCAACTGGCAGCAACCATTACCAATTATGGTCTCACGGCAGTGGCAAGCGGCAACACAGTCACCGTGACTGGAACAAAAACCGATGCGACTACCGGGCTCACATTGGACATAGACAACGGCGTGAGCGTTGTCTGGAAGGCAGAGCTTACGGGAGACATTCCATTATTTGAATTTAGCAACGGATGGGGCCCAATACCACTAATCACTCTTACTGGCACAGGCTCTTTTGAAGTGCAGAGCGGCAAAGTAGAGCAGATAGGCGATGGCTATGCAGTTAGCAACGAAGGCGCCGGAACTGTAACCATAAGCGGCGGCAACATCTCGACTCGCAACTACTACGCCGTTTCCAACCAATCCACCGGAACGGTAAACATAAGCGGCGGCACGGTCTCATCTAATTATTCATCTGGTTATATTATTTTGGGGTCAACAACGGTTTCCAACCAATCCACCGGAACGGTGAACATAAGCGGCGGCACGGTCTCGGCTACTAAGGTCAGTGCGGTTTCCAACCAATCCACTGGAAAAGTCACGGTGTCGGGTACCGCGAAAGTTACATCGGCAATCGTAAACAGCAACTGCAGCAGCAACTGCGGAACAATTTACAATCTTACTGGCACAGTAGAAATAACTGGCGGCACGGTGGAAAACACGGCTGATTATGCCAACGCAATAGCCATTTACAACTCCAAAAGAGGAACTGTAAACATAAGCGGCGGCACGGTCTCGGCTACAACGGGCACTGCGGTTTACAACATAAATCTTTCCGCCAACCAACTCGCCGGAACTGTGAACATAAGCGGCGGCACGGTCTCGGCTACAACGGGCACTGCGGTTTACAACGCTTCCTCCGGAACTGTGAACATAAGCGGCGGCATTGTGTTTGCTTATGCCGGTTACTCCGATATCATAACAAATGCCTCTGGTATAGTTAATATAACAAGCAGCGATGCTATAATATTGGGGTGGTACCAATCAGGAAAAAGACAATACACCGCAGGAACAAACACCGATATTTACATCAGACCGTTCACCGTCAATATCATACCGACACCGCCCCCTTTCACGGCAACAGTAATATGGGACGAACGGGGCGGCATTGCATACACCAGCGGCGAAATCACAGGCTTCTTTGCGATTAAAGACGTAAAGGTATTCACCACAGCAGGCGTTTCTCAAATAGATAATTTTAAATGCGGCAGCAACATTGCGGCAACTGGCGAACCTTGGTCTAACTACGTCTCTAAAACAGGCAACGGCAGAGCATCTATTTCCAACGAGGGCGAAAGCCTCACAGTAAACCCAGCCGGTTACGCAGAACTCAAAGACGTTTCGCTTTACATCCCAACGTGGAACGACTGGGCAGGCGCAACCATTGTATTAGACACCAAAAACAACGGGGTTCATTATAATTTGGCTGAATGCTCCCACGGCTTCAAGTATAAATACAAGGGAAATAAACATCGCTTCATATTGCAATCCATAGCATCAGACGGCAAGCAAGCCAGTCATTACTCCGACTACAATGATGTTGCAAGCGACTGGACTCAGGTTACAATAGATCCAGCCAGTCTTAGCAAGGACACTTATGCCGAAACTACTATGAACTTGGATTTAAATATGGTAAACAGCATTGAATGGACAGTTCGCCCAGACCCAGGAAAAACCATAACAGGCTACTTGCAAATAAAAGACTTTGAATGCCCTGTAGCATTTTATATAGACGAAAGCGTAAAAACCGACTGCGAAACAATCAAAAGCTCATCATCAGTCGTCACCCAATCCAGCAGTTCTAGCGATGTCACCACCCAATCCAGCAGTTCTAGCGATGTCACCGCCCAATCCAGCAGCTCCGACACCGTAACTCCATCCTCCTCCTCCGGCGGCAGCACCCCAAGCTCCTCCTCTGTCGGCGGCACCGACCCAATACGCTTCTCAAAAACAGCAAGTGGCAACCTCCACATAAAAACAACCGCCAACGCCATACACCTAGAAAACCTCCCAACCAACGCAAAAGTAGAAGTGTATAACCTCCAAGGCAAACGCATATATTCAGCATATCCTGAAAATCATCAAATCCTGACCATCGGGGTTCAGACAGGAATGTACATAATCAAAATCAACAAGCAAATATTGCGAGTGCCGGTAATATAATTTCATAGCAAATCGCCCCTCCCAAGAGGGGAATTTTTGCTATATTTACCATAAATAGTGCCGCTAATCTCTCGCCTCCATTGCCTAACCTGGGATGGCTCTCCCCTAAGCCACCTTGAACAGGTTCAGCAGCTATTGGATGCTGGCGCAAACTGGATACAGCTTCGCCAAAAAAACGGGTTGGAGCGGGAAAAACTTAAAACCGCAACTACTGCCGCTGCCCTTTGCAAAAAATATAAAGCCACCCTGATAATCAACGATTCTCCGCAAATAGCTTTGGAAAGCGGGGCTGATGGAGTTCATTTGGGGTTAAAGGACTGCCCTATTCCAGAGGCTCGCAAATTGCTGGGAAAACAGGCTATAATAGGTGGCACAGCAAATACTGGGCTTCAAGCATTGCAGTTAGTTACGGATGCCTGTGATTATATTGGGCTGGGTCCTTGGAAGCTAACGCAAACAAAGGAAAATTTGAGCGAAATACTGGGCGAGGCGGGAATTAAAAAGGTTTTGGAGTTGAATTTGAAAATTCCCATTATAGCAATTGGCGGCATAATTCCAGCAGACATTCCTAAAATATTATCGCTGGGGGCTTATGGCGTAGCCGTTAGCTCTGGCATTGTTGCTGCCGAAAGCATAAAAACGGCATATAAGGAATATTGTAGCCACTGATTAACTCTGAATTTCGCTGTGGCGTTCCCCCCGTTAGCTCTCCGAGCGGAAAAAACGGGGGGACGAATGGTGATTTTTGTTAAAAAATCTCCATTCAAGGGGGGAATAACTATTTCAGAGCGAACCATTTTTGGCTTTGCTAAAAACATCGCCTAGCAGTTCGCTAACGGTATCTGTGAGATATCCGCCAAGTGCCTTGACTGTTCCCCAGGGGTCTGCCCTCAACTGGGTTTCTTGCTTGCCAACCATAGTAAACAAACCGTCCAAAGCCTTGCCTGTGGCATATTCCGATAGATCTTTGGAGAGGTTTTCTGGCAAACCCTTGCTGTATGCTGGCTCCGGCAGAGCTGAACTTATGCTCCTTATGTTTGAATATTGGCTTAAAAAAGAATTGTAATTTCTAGCAATCAGTCCCCAAAATTCGTCTAGATTGAGTTTTTGCAAAAAACCACCTATAATGGGAGCAAAAGCACTTTGCAAACCGCTGTAAGTTGTTGTATGCAAATAAGTTGTGGCAGCTGAACCATCTCCAAGCAGTACTCCTCTGGCATCACTGAAAGACATTCCTAGTATGGCATCTTTGAACACATCTATGGATTTTGGAGCTGCTTGCTCGGCTCCCCTATTCAATGCAAATCTTATGGAATCCCCATATTCGCTCAACTTAGATACAGCATTGTAAGACGTTTTGTTTAGGGCAGCATTCAAAGCATACTGTGTTTCTGGCGATAGGTTGCTTATGACTTTATCTACGTTATTTGTGAATGATTTTATTCCTTTTAACACATTCTTGACTGTATCTGGCACGAGTATCTCCACCAGCGCGTTTCCCAAATAACCCGTGGTGCATCCCTTTACTGCTTGCAAACTTGCTGTGCATGAGGAATTTCCCAAGTTGTCAGCCGCCGTTCTGCTGCCCAAAACCAGAGCCTCTTGCAGGGCTTGAACCATTCTGGCTTCTGGATCCTGGTCATCAAAGAAGTGCTGCCCGCAGGAAAACAAGCCAAAGGTAGCTACCGCGCCTAAAGAACAAGCTATGAGAAATTTACGCATAGGGAATAATATAGTAAATGCTGATTAAGTCCTACCGTTTTACAGAGAAATAAATTATATTAGAGATATGGAAAAGACACTTACATTTTCGGATTTGGAGACA
>Ga0268262_10006571_pt1 | contig 11111 bp, 9 predicted proteins | sample TergutNc150P3_FD_190354 | JGI IMG/M metagenome (GOLD analysis project Ga0268262, IMG submission 190354) | Nasutitermes corniger P3 segment gut microbial community from laboratory colony in Florida, USA - Nc150 P3 (SPAdes) (version 2) | ecosystem: Host-associated > Arthropoda: Insects > Digestive...
CCTTCGTGGTGTATCCGGCGGCAAACCGGATTAACGTTCACCTAACCGCTTGTAAGCGGTCAGTAAACTTCCACTTTTAAACTTTTTCTACCTGCAAAAGATCAACTTCCACAGGCGCATTTCTGCCAAAAATACCAACCATCACTTTTAACTTGTTCTTTTCCTGATTAACTTCTTCGATTGTACCGACAAACGACTCAAATGGTCCGTCAATAATTTTAACCTGCTCTCCGGCCGTAAATGTCTGCCTTGTACGAACCGTTCTTTCTCCCTTTATTTCACCCGATTTTTGTAAGATAGCCCGTGCTTCATCGCCCGTCAAAGGTTGGGGTTTGCGATCAGAAGGCGTCCCAACAAATCCCGTAACGCCTTGAATTTTTTTTATCTTAGCACACGGGGCTTTCCACCCCATATCTGCATCTGGCAAATCCATTTCCACAAGAATGTATCCGGGAAGGAATTTTCTTGTCTGCGTGCGTTTCTTGCCGTCCTTAACTTCGACAACTTCTTCAGAGGGAACTTTCACGTCACGGACGACATTCTTGTCCAACTCCCCGTTATCTGTCATCATGCGGATGGTTTTTTCTATTTTGTTCTCGTATCCTGAATATGTATGCAGGACATACCAACCCGTAGCCATTATATACCTTACTTTTCCTAGAATAATTTTCTAATGCCCAAGAGCAATAACATGTCGATCAGCCCTAAAATGGCGGCAATGATAACTGTGGAAATAACGACAACTTTTACTGAGCTGATTACATCGTCCTTGCCCGGCCAAACTACCTTTTTAAGTTCCGCATAGGACTCTTTAAAAAACTGAACTATCTTTTTCACAAATTCTCCTTAAAATTTCGTATAACTTGCCAGGCGCAGTAGGCCTCGCCCTACATTCGGCAACATCCTGTTGCCTCATGTAATTTCAGGCGCAGTAGGCTTCGAACCCACGACCTGCGGTTTTGGAGACCGCCGCTCTACCAACTGAGCTATACGCCTATTTATTTTATCTTTGTCTCCTTGTGAAGCGTATGTTTACGGTCATGAGGACAGTATTTTTTGAATTCCAATTTCTCCTGAATATTACGCCTGTTTTTGCTGGTTGTATAATTGCGCCTTTTACATTCACTGCATTGAAGGGCTATCAATTCCACCGCCGTCTTTTTGCTCGCCATAAAAAAACCTCTCTATATTTTGGGAAAACCCTGTTTTCCAATTTTTTTTGACACCAGCCCTCAATCAGAATCGAACTGATGACCTCATCCTTACCATGGATGTGCTCTGCCAACTGAGCTATAAGGGCAACAGTCGCCCCCAAACACGAGTCATGAAGAGACAACCTGCGCATTATATGCGGTTCTATCAGAATAGAAAAATTGGGGAATTTAGTCAAGTAGAATGAGAAAAATTTGTCCATTTTTCAAAAAATGAATTGTTGACGTTTTGTAGTATATTAAGAGACAGCATATAAACAAAATACAATTGATAGCTGTTTAGGTTAAGATAGCTGTAATTTTCAATTCAAGTATTATTCCTTCAATTGTTTTACCTTTTACTGTATATTTAAATCGTGGAGGAAAATATGGGCATTGTTCATGCAGAGATTATTTTAAAAAACGCCGGAGATGTAACCAATGTAGAGCGTGGCATTATTAAAGAACCTGAAATTCGTCAAACTATTGTAAATGTTTTGGTTGATACAGGAGTGATAACGCTGGTTATAAATGAACAATTGCGCAAACAATTAGGGCTAGAAATAGTTGGAACCAAAAAGGCTAAATTAACAAACAATACAAGAGAAACCGTACAAATAGCCGAGTCTGTTGAGGTTCACTGGAAAAACCGCTCAATGACTTGTCAGCCTTGGGTCGTTAACGACGAAAGAATTCTTCTGGGAAACATTCCTCTTGATAACATGGATTTAATAGTAGATCCAGCCGGACAAGAGCTAATCGGCGCACATGGCGATGAAGAAATCGGTCTGTTGCTTTAATGGAATTACTCGCCCCCGCAGGATCACCTGAGGCGCTTGATGCCGCAATTGGCGAAGGCGCAGACGCCGTTTACCTCGGTTTGAAGGATTTTAACGCCCGGTTAAGAAGCGCCAATTTTACATACGCCCAATTTGAAAGCGCTCTGCGTTCCCTGCACAAGATGGGGAAAAAAGTCTATGTTACGGTAAATACGGTTTTTGAACAGCGTGAAGCGGACAGAATGTACCAGTTTTTAAAATACCTTGCCAATCAGGGGCCGGACGCGCTTATTGTTCAAGATTTTGGCGTTGTGGCAATGGCAAGGGCGGAGTTTCCGTCTTTGCGGCTTCACGCTTCCACTCAGATGAATATTGCGTCGGCGAGGGGGGCAAACGCCCTTTCGCGGCACGGTGTTTCGCGCGTTGTTTTAGCGCGGGAACTCTCCCTTGAAGAGATAAAAAGCGTTAAAAGCGAGACTAACCTTGAACTTGAAGTTTTTGTTCATGGAGCGTTGTGTATCAGCGTTTCAGGTCTTTGCCTTTTTTCCAGCTTTTTGGGCGGTAAATCAGCTAACAGGGGGATGTGTACTCAAGCATGCAGAAGATTGTACCATAGGGCCGAGGGCGAAAACGGCTATTATTTCAGCCCCAACGATTTACAGCTTTTGGAGAGCATACCGCAGTTAGCCGCCGCCGGAGTCAGCGCCCTGAAGATTGAAGGGCGCATGAAGAGCGCGTCATATGTGGGAACTGTTGTTTCCGCTTACCGGCTTGTTGTGGACGCTGTTGCTAATGGTGATGAAAATGATATTCAGCGGAGTATTGAGCGCGGGCAGGAGATTTTGCGTAACGATTTTGCGCGGCCAAAGACCCAGTATTTTTTGGGGGGAGAGACAAAAACTGCCGCGCAAGACGATGAAATTGCGAATAACGGTACTTCAGAAAATACCGAAGAAATTGACTGGTTGAATCCAGCTCAGGATGGCGGCACAGGCATCAGTCTTGGAACAATTTTAAAAGTAAAGGGTACAGATGATGAAAGACGCGCCCTTGTTTGTCCGCCTAGAGGGCTTGCCATTTCCGTTCGGGATTCGGTGCGGATACATCACAGTGATGACTCTGGTAGAGTTTCTCATAAATTGACATTTGCACAGGAGGACGGTGGACATTCCGGTTACTGGATTTCCGCGCCGGAGGGAGACATTGGCGACCATGTCTATTTGATACAGATAAAAGAAATGACGAAGCGTTATGCGCCAATAATTACCAAGGCGACTGGCGGTAAGGGGCCGGGCAGGGAGAAAGCGCCTTTTCCGCAGATACAGATACGCCAACGGGAAGAACGCAGCAAACATTCAAAAAATACGGAAACTTTTCCAGAAGGACTGTACATCGCGGTTTCCCGCCCAGAAGATTTATACATTGTGCAGTCTTCACGTCCGCAGAGAGTGATGCTTGCGCTGTCTGTAAAGAACGCGAAATATTTGTTAGACGACAATAAATCTCCCTTGCCGTTTAAACCGACTGATATTATTTTAACACTTGACCCGTGGTTTCCCCAGGATATCGCAGAATATGAAAATGGAAAAATGGCGGAAGAAATCAACTTGTTAACTGAAAAAGGTTATGTTCAGTATGTATTGAATAATCCGGGACATTTTTCACTATTTAGAGATTACAAAAATGTAAAATTGATAGCCGGACCGTGTCTTTATATGTTTAATTCATGGGCACTTTCGTTTGTTTCTTCCCTCGGAGCGGACGGTTTTATTTCACCGCTGGAAAATAACAGGCAAAATTTGGAACGGACATTGGGAATAGAAAGTCGTAACAGTGAAAAAAAAGGAGGCAAGAAACGGCAAAGCCGTAGCGCGTTATATTCAAAATTTTTTATTACGATTTTTGCATGGCCACCGTTATTCAAAACAAAAGCGAACCTAAGCCCTGTCCTTGATTTTGATTCGTTTGCAGATAACATGGACGAAGAATTTTTACTTGAAACAAGTCCTGAAGGTTCATGCGTTTATCCCAAAAAATATTTCTCTATTATTGATAAAATTCCGTTTTTAAAAGAAGCGGGATTTGGGCGTTTCATAATTGATTTATCAGGTCAGATGTTAAAAAAATCAAATTACCGTGATTTGATGCGTTCAGTTAGCGAAAACGCGCCATTGCCAAATTCCAGCCGTTTTAATTGGAAAGATGGATTTTTTGCAAATAAAATTTGACTATAGATAAATTATTAAACTGATTTCTTTTAAATACTAGAGTCTCTATTTGTATAACTCTACACTATATTATCGTCAGGAGGCAAAAAATGATCACATTAAAAGAAGCAATTGCCAATTATTTGGCATACTGCGAATATCAAAAGAAACTGAGTTCAAAGTCAATCAAATCATATAAGATTGACCTTGAACAATTACAACGGCACAATGCAGTTGAAAACATTCCCGTAAAAACAGAAATTTCCGCGTATATCACACATCTACACAAAACCTATTCACCACGGACGGTCAAACGTAAAATCGCAAGTATTAGCGCATTTTTAAATTACCTTGAGTTTGAGGAAATCCTTTCCGAAAATCCCATGAAGAAGATTAAAACAAAATTTCAAATTCCACAAATACTACCCAGAACAATTCCACTGACAATAATTGAAAATATTTTACGCGCTGCCTATCAAGAGTTGAAGTTGGCACAGACCGCTTATGCGTTGAACACAGCCCTGCGAAATGCCGCAGTGCTTGAGTTGTTGTTTGCCACAGGTCTTCGAGTATCAGAGTTATGTTCTCTTAACGCAGATTATATTGATTTAGCCAACGGAAGAATTCTTGTCATGGGAAAAGGAGCAAAGGAACGCGTATTGCAAATAGGAAACCCGGAAGTACTTTTTATTCTGCGGCGCTATGCCGAAGAGAATATTCTACGAATACAAGAAACAGGTTGGTTTTTTGTTAATCGGCTATCATCTCGTATTTCAGAACAGTCTATTCGTTTCCTAATAAAACGACTTTGCGTAAAAGCCAGTATCGGACAGAAAATAACGCCACATATGTTCAGACACTCATTTGCTACTTTACTACTCGAAGAGGATGTAGACATTCGTTATATACAGCGTATGTTGGGTCATAGTTCCATACTGACAACGCAAATTTACACGCAGGTTACCGTTGAAAAACAACGTCAAATCTTGACTGCAAAACATCCCAGGAATAAAATTGTTGTTAATATGTGAGATTTTTGTTGACTTTTTGAGAGAATGGAGGTATTATGAAGTATAGATAAAGGATAATTATTTATTATCCTGTGCGAAATACTTGATTTTAGGAGGAAATAGTTACTGTTACAAAAGAATTCTATAAAAATAATATAATTGAGAAATGTATAGTTTCATATTCAGAACATAGAAGATATCAAAGAATTATTATTGAACTGATAACAGATTTTATATTAGAAACTATTATTTATGATATAGATATATCAGTTTTTTGGGGATAAAAATGTTAATTTCAAATCAAGAGTATGCATTAAACACAATTTTAGAAAAGCTTAGTAATCCCAACGATCGATTCTGTCTGTTAAAGGGTGATTCCGGTACTGGAAAAACATTTGTTATACAATTAGTTGCTAATTTCTTTTCAAAAAAGAACTTTTTTATCTATTCTCTATACGGAGACAGATATAGTTGGAATAGAGATTTCTATCCATTTAAAAATTTCTTCGCTAGTCAATTCTCTGAGAGAAAAAAATATTTAAAGATGGTTATACCAAATACTTCTTCAAATTTTGCAACCGATGCAATAAAATCTATTCCTGTTGTTGGAGAGCTAATATCCGCATTAACAAGAGAGGGTATTAATTTAAAAAATAAAATAACTAATATGAAACACAGTATATTTAATGAAGAAGAAAGGGATATATTACAAAAACTGGAATATTTGGAAGATGCTAAAGAATCATTATTTATTATTGAAGATTTACAATATTGGGATACACCATCAATAAATTTTATTTATCAATTAGTCAAAAATATAGATACTTGCGATTTTATGCCAAAAAGTAAATTTTTAATTTCAATTAACTCATCATACGATATCAGCAACATGGATTCCACAAAAAAGTTATTTGAGTTTTTCTTTACCAGACAAATTACTCTTAACACAGTATCTAGAGATGAATTTACTTCTGTATTTAAGATATTTATTGCCAATTTAAAACCAAGTGAACATTTAATTGATGCAATTTATTCATTATGCAAAGGTCATTTGCAACTTGCAAAAGAATTGGCTATTACTATCGACGGACACAACGAAGATGATTTATCATATATCCTCGAAAAAGATAAGGTAAAACAATTTATTGAAGAAAGACTGTATGCACTCGGAGCAGAAGGTAAAACTATTGATGAAATGCTGAAGTATGCTTCTATATTTGGAATTTCTTTTAAATACCGTGAAATCCAGTATGTGCTTAATGTGAATGAGATTAAAGTACGGCAGATGATTAAACAAGCTAATCAGCTTTATTTAGTCAATTCAACAAATGAAGGAGCAATTTTTGTACACGAAATAATACGAGAGTTATTTCTGAAAAAAACAGAAATTGATATTATTGGTTATTATGGCGCGTATTCTGACGCTATAAAAATTTTATATCCTGGGAACTATTTATTGAGGGGAGAGAGTCTGTTAAAAGCAGGGTTATTACAAGATGCAGGAGAGATGTTTCTTCTTCAAAAAATAAAAAATGTACGAACAGGGAAATCAGTAGCTATATTAGCTGAAAAATATATTTCAATAGTTGATTCTCTTGGAATACATGATTATGAAAATAATATAATTAAAGCATATAAATTTTATGCTCTTGAAGAATATGATAAATGCCTTATATGTCTAGAATCTATTGAAGATATTAATCGCCCTTCTCTTCTGGCTGAAAAATATTATTTAATGTCCATTTCCTACAGTAAATATATAGATAATGAAAACAGAAAAAATGCTATTGATTGCTTATTACCTTATATTGATAGTATTACCTATGAATTTGAAATATGGCAAAGGTTATGTTCTGCTCTTCTCATTGCTTATATTCATTCAAATATGATAGATTCAGCAAAAGAAATTGAGAAAAAGTTAATGTATGAATTATCAAAAAGAATAGACTATGATATTGATTCGTTGATAGATTTAAATATTCTTCGTAGGAAATCATCATCCATTCATTTTCCCAAAACTGCTCTCCAATTTATTAAAAAATCTGTAGAATTTTTTGGTCCAAGAAATTTTGATACCAATGGTCTTCATCCATTTGATATTAAGGAATATTATATGTCCCTCACGAATTATGTTGCTATGTCTTTGGTATCAGGAAATTTTATAGACGGTTATCAAAAATCACTGGCGCTTATTAATCTCCCAAACAGGCATAAAGATATACATTTCCAACGCTTACAAATACCTATGAATAATTACATCTTAATTTCTTATTTTTCAAATCAATTATCGTTAAATCAATCGTTGCATCATATGCAAGAACTCGCAAAAAACAAAGATATGCAGGATGTAGATAAAATGGTGATTGAAACAAATTTGGCTATTTTTTTGGCATTATCTGAGGAAATAGATGCATCAAAAGAAATATTAACTAAATTAAAAAATAAAATTGAACAACACCAATTTCTAGAATCATTTTATTATAATTTAATACAATCAAATTATGCTTCATTGATATATTTGTTGAATGAAAGAGAAGAAGCTTTAAAAATTATACAAGATCTGTCTAAATATACAAAAAAATACTGTATCAATGATGGTTACACTATTAAACGGACAAGTGCTATATATCAAACTATGTCGAATAATATTTCATATTCAAATGCCTTATCATGGTTTAATGACGCAATTGCAATTTATCCTGAAAATGATAGCAGTTGGAAATATTTTGGAAAAGGATTTATATTTGGAGAGTTGGAATTCTGGAGCGATAGTTAATATTTTAAAGCCACTGCTATCAGACATTTTATCATGTCTTGATAATCGTATCCTAAAGAATTAAAAGCGTAATAAAATGACGACGATTTATTTATGTGAGGATTGGTAGCTATATCAGTTATATATATATTACCGTTTGCTTTAACCCTAAAATCGATCCTACCAAATCCTGTTATCCCAAGTATTTCAGCAGCTTTTTCGGCAGTTTTTCCAATTACTTTTGAAATATCATTATGAATATTTGAAAAATCAAAAAAATTATATTCATCTATTGATCTTATTCTATTTGTAAGAATTTTATTACCTAAATAAGCCTCATTGTCTATTTTAATCCCTATCGTTTTCAAGCTAATCGGCCGGTGAAAATAAATCAACGGTACTTCAACCTCATAACCTGAGATAAATTCTTGCACTATTATATCCTGCCTGAATTCTCTGCACATTTGAAGTGCTTTACTAAAAATATCATTGCCAAATTTACCAATATTAGTATCATCAATTCCAATGCTAGATGATTCACAATTTGGTTTTAAAAATACGTTTAGATCAAGAGGGGGATTATCTTTATTCAACCATTTCTTTTTTCTCGTTAATAACCACGTTTTCGGTACAGGAAGATTATGTGTTTCTAATATACAATTACAATGATATTTGTTTCTGCATAAACTCACTACATAAGGATTTGAATTTGTATATGGAATATTAATCATATCACAAAATGCAGGAATTAATGATTTACGACCTATTTTAGTTCCAGTTTGAATATTATTAACAATAACATACTTATTTTTATTAAATTCCTTTTTATTTTCTATGACATAATTAATAAAATCGAATTCATTACTAAAATCGTGAAATAAAAATCCAGCTGAAATAATACTATTACTTATCTCTCCTATTTCTGATAAATCAAGATACTCAGAAAGAACTGAAAACCCTCTATAATCATCACTAAGATTATCAGCCTTTTGATTATATAAATAAATAACTTTTGTTTTTTCTTTAATTTGCTTTTGTGATATCTTTAACAAGTTATCTATTTCTTTCATCTGAGTAGCCTAACTATATATTTCGCACAGGATAATAAATAATTATCCTGTATTCAGAGTAGGCATTTATCACTATCTTTATTCCCTGAGTTATTCTCTACCTGATTAAGAATTGCCAACAAATAAAATTTTCCGAAAATTAACATGTGATTGTAAAACCTGAGGTGTTTCATACAAAGAGAGAAGATGAGATTTATGTCCGAAGGCTATACATAAACCCCTCTTTCCCCTTCGTGCTCTTTGTCCCTTCGTGCTCTTAGTGTGAACCTCTCTCGAAAAATGTTAAATCTTCCACTTCTCACTAGTGTCACTTTGCATAATTGGGACGCTTTTTTCAATGTCCAGTACCCGTACCTGTAAACGGCGTAATGAACCGGTTCCGGTTATGCCAATTACTACAATTGTATTAGCGCCTACGGCATTACCAATGCTTAAAAAATCTTTGTCGCTTACATAGCCTGATATGTTGAATTTTTGTTCAGCTTCTATTAATTTGGCGTTTTGACGGTCAACAACGCTGATTTTTTTATTAATAAAGTCGGAAGTAATATTATCAACAACCGCCACCGCCAAGGAGTCTTTAGACGAGTTGTTATAAATCCACACTCTTGCGTTTTTGGGAAGAATTTTTTGTATTTCCCCGCTTGCGAAGTCGGCAATTTTTTTTGTCTGATCCCTTGAGTCGCCATAGTCGCTGGCAATTAGTGCCTGATCCCGTAAAATTTTATTTAAGCGGTCAAGCACATTCATCGCCCTGGGGTTTCCTGTATCATTATAAACCTGCCGCATAAAATTCGCGGCTGTTTGTATTTCACCTAATGATTCGTAAAGAATAGACGCGTTTTCCGCCGCGGCAATGTTTTTATACCGTTTGTAAATCCCCAAATAATCTTCAAGCGCTAACCTGTAATTTCCCGATTTTACCTGTGAAAGGGCATCTTTCATTTTCGCTTTTAAAACTTTGTCTTTTGAATTTTCCGTTACAAAAGTTCTGGTTTCAATTACCTTATATGGTGCAATATCACGGGCAAGATACCTTAGCTGTTCGTCAATAATGGCTCTAAGAAGAGGAGATGAAGGGGGATTACCTTCTCTGCTTGTTTCGCTTCCGCTTCTTTTCTTGTAAATTGGCCCGATAATTTTGCTGTCCCTTGCCAATATAAGATAATAATTAAACTCAATTTCAACATTAGTAATATAATCGATATAATTAATTATGTCGCCATCTTTGTTTTTATATGACCCATTATGGGCTTCGTTCGTCGTATTAATCCGCGTTATCTGCCCGACAAATTGGGCATCTATATAACTCTCAACATTTTGATTATTCCTTTTTAGACGTTCAATATCCGAAGGGTTAATCAGGGTAAAATAATTAGATTCCTGTATTCTTTTTGTTGCTACAGTAGTAGCATATTGAGCCATCTCCCTATATGCGTTTGAATTGGCTTCAAATGGCATAACAGCTATGCGCCTGATGCCGGCGGTATTCAAATTTGGAGGCCTCTGCACGGTTAATTGAATAGAAGTCTCGCAACTTGTTATGAGAATCAAAACTGCCGTTATAAACAGAGTAACGGTTTTAAATATATTTTTATGTAACATATCGCCCTCCCTTGTTTTTATGTTTTAAATAAAATATTCACGGAAGAAATAGTGTTATTACAGCCTTTCTTTATATAAAGTATAACTTAAATTATTAATTTATCAAGAACAATGGAGCGTATTATTACAGTTAAATAGGCAGGGTTCGACCAATGAAGACGTCCCCTGCCCCATCCAACCTTTTAAACGGAAAGATGTTTTTAACGATTAGAATGCAACGGTTTCAAGCTCTCTTCCTGCCGCCGCTAAAACAGGTTCGCCGCTTTCCTCACCGTCATACTCATCGTCATAGGGAACATTTGACATGGAAGTAGCTTCCTTTTTAAATTCAGGACGAAACTCCACATGTTCCGCAACGATAGTAACTCTTGAGTGCGATTTGCCTTCGGGGTCGCTCCAGCGGTTTTGTTTCAGACGGCCTACAACGCGCACTCCCCGTCCCTTTTTGCCTTTTGAATAGCAAGCCTCCGCAAGCTTGGCCCAGGTTTCAACGTC
>Ga0268262_10006572_pt1 | contig 11110 bp, 8 predicted proteins | sample TergutNc150P3_FD_190354 | JGI IMG/M metagenome (GOLD analysis project Ga0268262, IMG submission 190354) | Nasutitermes corniger P3 segment gut microbial community from laboratory colony in Florida, USA - Nc150 P3 (SPAdes) (version 2) | ecosystem: Host-associated > Arthropoda: Insects > Digestive...
GGTGGTAATTTTTATAGTATAAACGCCGTAATTGCCTTGATACTTCGCTTTCCACTGGTTTTCCGCAATTTTTCGGAGTTCAATAATACCTGTGTCATACATAAATAGAGTATATATAAATATAGAAACAGAAAAAAGCTATCTAATATCTCCACTATCCTGTCCCTGCTTTCCCATAACCCCGAACCCCGTAGTGCTGTGACCGCAGTGTCTTGAATTCTTTCATGTAATAATATATATATAAAAAAGAGGTATATATGAATAAAAAAGCTTTTGTTGTTTTTTTGTTATCGGCTTCTCTTGTTATATCAGGATTAGGCTCATGCCTTTCAAATCGAGGGCTTAATGATACTCACAATTCAAGAAACAGCCTTGATTGGGAAGGAGTTTATACCGGAACAATTCCGTCAGCCAGCGGATCAGGCATTGATGTTCGTTTGAAACTCAATACAGATCAGAGTTTTGAATTAAGGTATGAATACATTGGCCGATCTGACAGCACATTTAACCGGACAGGATCATTTCAATGGGATAAAAAAGAAAGTATTATTATCTTAAAAATAGATGATGATGTACCGCCTTACTATAAAGTGGCCGAGAATATGCTGATCCAGTTGGACATGAAAGGAAAACCGATTTCAGGTAACATGGCTGAAAATTACATGTTAAAAAAAGAACTCTGAACCAAGTACTGCTCCATGCGGATACCAAATATTGTACTTGTGTTTTTACGGAATAGTAATAGATGTGAAACAACCAACCGGGTTGTTGAACAAGTCTAATATTTTCAGGGAGATACCGAATAATGGAACTTGTAAAAACGGGAAAATTCAAAGACGTTTATAAATTACCGGACGGTAATTATCTGCTTAAATTCAAGGATACAGTTCCGCAGCGGTTAACCTGTGAATCTGAAACCTGCGGCGGCAGTGTAACCGGACCGGTTGAGGGAACAGGTGCGAACGCTTTAAAAATGTCGGTTTATTTTTTTGATCTTGTTAAAAACGCCAATATACCTACGCATTTTATAAGCGCCGACTTGTCAAAGAATGAAATGATTGTCCAGCCGGCAAAGCTGTTCGGAAACGGACTAAAATTTGTTTTACGCTATAAAGCTGAGGGATGTTTTATCAGAAGATTCGGAGCTTACTCAAAAGAAGGAGATCCGCTGCCGAAAATATTCGAGGTAATATTAAAGGACGATGCCCGCGGAAATCCTCCTGCTGCAAAAGAAATACTAATGGCGCTCAATCTTCTTTCTCACAGTCAATTTGACGAAATACATGACAAAACCGTAAGAATCTGCGACATAGTATACGAAGACCTTAAAAACCGGGGACTGGAACTTTTTGACATTAAGGTTGAATTCGGTATTGCAGACGGTAAAGTCGCTTTAATTGATGAGATAAGCGCACGAAATATGCGAGTCTTCAAAGACAGTAAAAAATTGGATTCTCTTACAATATCCGGCTTGTTTTAATTAGTCATTTACTAAAATAGCCTGTAAATTCCATTCTTCCAAAAATTAAAAAAATAGTATAATATTTCTATATTATGAAGCATTTTACTCAATTCATAAAGCCTAATAAAAAAACCACGCCTTCTATTTCAACTGTTACAGAAATTTTAAATATGCCGACGGAACAGGACTTAATTCGCGCCGGAGCGCTGCTGGCCCGGGAAAGGAATTTTAAAGACCTTGTTAATGTTTTTGTAGAACAGGCGCAGGATATATCACACGTAGACCTTGCAGCCTTCTACATTTTAAAAGATACGGATGACCGGAAAAGCGACCTTAAACTTTCTTTTAAAAGAGGAAGGTATTCTGTACCTGAAACCATTTCCGGCAGCAGCGAACTAATATGTTTTATCCGCGAATGTAAAGAAGCGCTTATTTTTAACAATAAAGAATCTCCCAGGCAAGGCGGGGCATTTTTAAAAGAAGTCCTTATAAATCAGGAGATGAAAAGCGGAATGGCTCTCCCGATTGTAAGTCCTCGCCGCGAAATCGGCGTTTTGTTTGCGGGAGCGCAGACACCCTGTTTTTTTAACCGCCGCCGGTTCCACTTTCTGGATTCCTACACAAAACTTGCAGCCGGAGTAATGCAGACTTCGCTGCTTTTCGGTGAGACGCGGGAAGCCTCAAAAAAAATAGATTCTCTTGAGCGGTACCAGGATTTTGTTTTTAACTCAATGACAAATATGATTATCACAACAGACGCGGAAGGGCAGATATACTACTTTAACGAACCTGCGGCAGAAGCCATGGGGTTAAAAGAAGAGGACTTGGGACGCAGTTTGGAAAATACTTTCCGTAAATCCCTTTCGTCACAAACTGTAAAAACGATTCTTAAGAGTCTGGAAAACGGAAATGAAATACTGGGGCTTGAAGGAATCTACCGTAACGGAGACAAAGAACTGGATTATTCCCTGAATGTAACGCCCTTAAAAACTCCGCGCGGCAAGAAAGAAGGTTTAACGCTTTTATTTACAAATCAAACCCGCGAGAAAGAATTAAAACAGACTGTGTATGCCGTAAGCGAGGAAAGACGCGTCATTAAAGATATGTTTGCGCGTTATATGTCTCAGGAAGTAGTCGCAAGCCTTATGGAAACTCCGGATAGTATAAAACTGGGAGGCGACAAAAGAGAAGCAACTGTTTTTTTTGCGGATATACGCGGGTATACAAGTTTTTCGGAAGGCCGTGATCCCGAAGTTATTGTGGAAATTCTTAACGAATATTTCAGCGCGGCGGTTGAAAATATTGTGCAGCACAAAGGTTATATCGACAAATTTATCGGAGACTGCATAATGGCAGTATGGGGCGTTCCCATGATGCCTGAAAAAGAAGACGCGATAAACGCGGTTTCCTGCGCAATTGCCATTCAGAAATTGGTACGTTCGGCAAAAAGAAAATTTTTCCGTAAAGACGCATCGCGTCTACGTATAGGCATAGGTATTAACACAGGACCCCTGGTTGCGGGAAATCTCGGAAGTATGCAGCGTATGGATTACTCGGTTATCGGTGATACTGTAAATCTTGCGTCACGGTTGGAAGGCGTTGCGGAAGCTGATGAAATAATTATTTCCCAGACAACACGGAATCAAATCGGAGACGTATTTGATCTTGAAAAAAGAAATTCAGTCCGCGTTAAGGGCAAAGAAAAACCAATACAAATATACAATGTACTGGGAATAAAATAGATTGGAAAAAAGGATGGAAAACGATGTCAAATTTTTTTAATTCATTACTTGGAATAAATATCCCGCTCTGGATATTAATCGTATCACCTGTAGTATTAATTCTTTTAACACTTTTTTTATTGTGGTTTGTACATACGCGCATTTTTAAATTCCGTTTGCGCAGAATTGTCAGAACACAGGGAACGCCTCAAAGCGAAGAAGCTGTCAGTATATTTGTAAAACACTACCCGCCTGAAAAACTTGTACGCTACTCACGGCGCATGGAAAGATACTCTCGCCATATGGGAACGCAGATTATTACGGAAACCGGCCTTACCGGTAAATGGTTACAAAAAGTTACAAATTCTGCATTACCGACTGCCGTTGACCTGCGCCGTGTTATCCTGTACTGCCCAAGTTCGTCAGTGTTTAAAGCTTATCTTGCGGCAGAACAGCATCCGCGTCTGCGCCATGTCTTTACGGAGTGGATGAAAAATGAAGGCGAAGAAAAAGTAATCCGCCTTTTATCCGAAACATGCAGGGGTGAAGAATTTGAGCCTGACTTTGGAAAAAGTTTTTTGGAAAACAACGGCGCGCTTTTCCGTGAGTTAACAGGAGAACCTGAATGGTACGCGCGTTATTTTACTTATAAAATATTAATCCATGATAAAGAAGAACTTACACAAAGAACTCTTGAAGCGGGCCTTCATGATTCTCATTCTCTTGTCAGAAAAATTCTGACAGAAAATATCGGCGGAGACAGGGAAAAAATATGGGAAATGCTGTGGGAAAAATTAATCCATGATCCCGTATATGAAGTACGTGAAACGGCGAGAAAACGTATTGCAAAAGAATTTACAGACGTTTACAGCCTGAAGGATAAAAAACTTAATGTAGAAGAAACATTAAGAATTCTTGAACTGCTTGATCCGGATTCTCAGGAAGATAAAACATTCGCCATGTCAATTCTTCAAAGCGAAAACAAGGAACTTCAGTATCCTGCCGCTGTATTTCTTGAGAAATGCGGAGTACTCTCTTCGTTTCTGGCAAAGAATACGCTTGATGATCCCGGCAGCATAGAAAACAGCGTGAGGCTGTTAAAAGACGCCATGAACGTAAATGTTTCCGGTTTCCTGGTAGATTACCCGTCAAGCGACGGCGCTCCCCTTTTGGTAGTTGCCAATCTTCTTGCAATAGCAAATGGACCGCATGAAAGTATAAGCATTCTGGCAAAAAAAGTATTCAGCTTTTTTATTAATAAAAAAATTGAACCTTCAAACAAGGAAATATACACAAAAACCCTTGAAGCAATTTCAACAAGAGGAAACATCAGGTCTTATGAACTTTTGGCGGAGGAACTAACCCGCAGAGAAAACGCTCCCGCTTTTCTCGAATTGCTTCTGCCGCGTCTTCCGGTAAACGCCGAGTTGATATTTCCTCCCATACTTTTCCGCTTTTTGGAAAATATAAATTTTCCCGCGCGCGAGGAACTTGTAAAAAAATTGGGAACTTTCAAAGCTGATATTATTTTACCTGAAGTATTTCACATTTTAAACAGCAGCCGTTCAAAATTCCCGCATATAGTGCGTATTTCCGCGCTTAAAATACTGGGACTTTTGCGCCTGCCGTTCTGTCTTCAGAGAGTACTTGAAAGTCTCCCGACTTTTAAAGAAGAAGAAACAAAAGAATTCGCTCCTCTGTTTTTGGATTATCCGAATGAAATGTTTGAAGATAAGACAAGAAATCTTCTTGCATCGCCTGACGCGCGGATAAGAGCTTCAATAATTTCGGTTCTTCCGCTTGTAAAGAACGATAGTTTTATGAAAGAAATCCGGTCATCACTGAAAGATGTTGATCCTGATGTGCGTGTTGCCGCAATCAAGGCTCTTTTGGGATTTGGTGAAATAAAACTGCTTAATCAGGAAACGTCAATGCTGCACGATCCTGTTGAAAGGGTGCGTCTTGCTACAGTGGAAGTTATTGCAAGGCACGGTAATAATGCGGCAATTGAAATATTGAAAAATATCACGGTTGATCCAAACGAAACCGAAGTTGTAAAAAGAGGCGTTATTGCAGGATTGGGACAAGCGGCAAACGCGGAAGGCATTCCGATACTCGTATCGGTTCTTGATTCGCAGGAAGAATTCCGAAAAGACGCTGTAAAGGCTCTGTCAATGAGAACATCAAAACGCGACATTACCCAATTAATAGAAATATTTAAAAACGCTGAGCCTCAGCTCAGAGAAAAATTGATTCCGGTATTTAAAGGACAGGGAAGAAAAGCAGAGCCGGCTATTTTGGAAATATTGAAAGATGAAGTTGCGTCATTTAAACCGTATCTGGTAAAAATTCTTGAAGAAACGGGATATGTTGATGAGGCAAAAAGACAGTTATCCAACAGAAACGTAGAAGTAAGAAGAGAAGCCGCCGCGCTGCTTTCGCTCCTGGATACGCTTCCTGCTTTCCGCGGTCTTGTCATGGCGGCAAAAGATCCCGATCAGGAAGTGCGGGTGTGCGTAGTCAAAGCATTGGAAAAATTAAAAAGTTCTCAAAGCCATGACATTCTTGATAAACTTAAAGAAGATCCGGACAGCCGTGTGCGGAAATACACCTATTGGGCTTTGGAAAGACTTGATTCTCTTGCAATGGAATAGAAAAAAGAGCGGTTAACAGTGTCTTCCCGGTTTTCTGAATATCTCAAAAAACTGATTTTTTCCTTCTTTAATGATTAGGGAATATTCTATATGTTATGGGTTCGGGAAAGAATAGGCTGGTATTATACGCGGCTTTGGTAATCTTCTTTTCGTATAGTGAACGGTTCCTCATCTGATAAAATTTCCAAAGAGTTGGTTTTACAAATTTTCATAATTTCAGGCGCGAATTTGCGCGCGGCTGCGGCACAACGTCCGTCTTCCCGATCATAATCATAATAAAAATCAGCGTGCCATTTCCCTTCTACTTTTTTACATGTTCCGCGTACCGTGTTGCTAAACTCATCATCGACAATACCCATAGTTTTTGCCCAATCTTTGTGGTATAAAAAACGCGAACTGTCATTAAATAATATTTCACCGTTATGAATTAAAAACAAAATTCTATTGTCAGATGCCATGCCAACACCTCCGTGTTAGAATATACGGCTAATATACAAACTTTGAATTTAATATTATATTAATTCTTTTGAAAATTCAATCCTCCTTTTTTTGTCTGTCTGACACTCCCCGCATTAAAGTATCTGATCGAATTCGCGGGGAAGAGAGCAGACTGTGTTAAAAGTCATCATCGAATAGTTAATATAAAATATACTAACAGAATCCATACAGAGTTTGACAAAACCGACCCGGATAAAACTGCCTGCATCGCTCATTATTAATAGAATGGACGGAGCATTACATGTTCCTGCCGGAAGTCTAAAATACGGTCATTCCTTGATAAAGAAAATTGGTAATAATATGCTATACTGTCAGCATGGAAGACCGTGAAATAGAAAATCTGTTGGTTGATCGTTTCTTAAAATATGTCCGCTATGATACCGAAAGCGACCGTCGGGCAGAAGAAACTCCCTCAACACCCGGACAGCAGGATCTTGCGAAGGCGCTTAAGAACGAGCTTTTAAGTATCGGTATTGAAGATGTAAAAATAACAAAGCACTGTTATGTAATTGCCCGCTTACCTCCAAGTCCGCATTTTGAAAAAGAGGAAACCTGTATTGGGTTTCTTGCGCATCTTGATACAGCAAGCGATGTTTCGGGAAAGGATGTAAAACCGCAGTATGTGCGGAATTATTCGGGAGGTAAGATTGAACTTGCGGGCGGACTTTGTCTTGACCCTGCGAAAGAACCTGACCTTGCGGCGCAGACGGGAAAAGCGATAATCCACACTGACGGAACGACGTTGCTTGGAGCGGATAACAAGGCGGGCATTGCCGAAATTATGGCAGCGGTTGAATATCTTGCCGCAAACCCGCAGATAGAACACGGACAGGTTGAAATAATATTTACGCCCGATGAAGAAACAGGCAAGGGTCTGCCGTTTTTCCCCCTGGAAGAGATCAAATCCGGTTTTTGTTATACAGTTGACGGCGGCCCGATTGGCGAAATTGAAAGCGAGTGTTTTAATGCGTGGAAAGCTGATATTGAGTTCAAGGGAAAGGTGATCCATATCGGCGCGGCGCGGGGTATACTTGCCAATGCTGCGCTGATGGCTTCAACATTCGCAACTCTTCTGCCGCGCAGTGAAAGCCCCGAAGCCACTGACGGCTATTACGGTTATTACTGTCCGATGGAAATTTCAGGCAATCTGGAAAACGCCGCTCTTGAAGTCTATCTGCGTGATTTTGACTCTGACGGAATGAAAAACCGTATTGCCGCGCTTGATGTTTTTGCAAGAACAGTAGAAGCCCAGTTTCCCGGCGGTATGGTTGTTGTTAAAACACAGCCTCAGTATAATAATATGAAGTCCGGTATTGATAAAAAGCCCGATGTAATGGAAAGGTTGAAAAAAGCTATGAACAATCTGGGTATTGACTGGCGGCTTAAACCTGTCCGGGGCGGTACTGACGGTTCACGGCTGACAGAACTTGGTATTCCCACTCCGAATATTTTTACGGGAGGGCGGAACTTTCACAGCCGTCTTGAATGGGTCAGTGTCAGCGAAATGTGCGCCGCCTGCAAAGTGATTATCGAGTTAATAAAACTTACGAAGTAAGCGGTTTATAATGTAAACCTGCTTTAAGGGAGAGTGATTATGGAAACTCTGGCAACTGCTTTTCATGAACAGGTTAAAAAAGCATTACCATTATCGAAAGTAGACCTTGTCATAACAGAAAAAAATGTGTATCAGGAGGGGAATAAAGATATTCTCCCGTTTCTGGATGAAATGGTTGAATATCTGGCTCTCCCCGGAAGCGGCCTTGACGGTCTTGAAAATCTTGAAGAATTGCTGGCTAAGGCTGAAGCGGGGAAATCATGCCTTTTGTTGGTTGAACATTACAGCAATCTTGATCTTTCAATTGTTTCTACGCTTATATCCAAAGCCGGAGGCAGAGGTAAGGACATAAGCAATGCTTTAATTGCCGTTGCCGGAATGAAACTGAACGAAGATAATCCTATTGTAGCCGCGTTTGCAGGCGCTTATACCCGTATCGTAATCTATCCAAGCCGTTCCCTGCAGGAGTTAGATCCTGAAAAAGACAGCGCTGAAATAGCGCGGGGCCATGCAATTAACAACGCCGCGATGAAGGCGCTTATCAGACACAAATACAAAGGGAAGCTTATTCTTGTTTTCCCGTCGGGGACACGTTACCGTTCATGGGATCCTACCACAAAAAAAGGCGTAAGAGAAATTGATTCTTACATTCGTTCTTTTGACTATATGTGTTTTGTTGCTTTAAACGGTCAAATTCTGCATGTACAGGAAACAGATATGATGAACGATGCTGTAACCAAGGACGTTGTATGTGTTACCGCAGGGCAGGTTATGTCATGCAATGAATTCCGTGAAAAGGCCAGAGCGGCGGTAGGTGAAGACGAAGACAAAAAACAGGCTGTTGCGGATGCAATAATGGATGAACTTGAAAAAATGCACATTGCGGCGGAAGAAAAGAGAAAGAAACTGCTTTAAATATATAACTTGAAAGAAACTTTTGAATAAGTCCAAAAAACACAAGCAACTGCGCCCCCGTCGATTTTATCTTAATTGATAGGGGCGCGCCGCTTTAAAAAAAGACGGTATTTTTACTTACCACTTACCGCCGCCGCGTTCGTTACGCGGTTTGTCCATTGCTTCGTTTACACGCAGTTGCCGCCCGTCAAATTCGCGTCCGTTTGTGCCCGCGATAGCAGCGTTAACTTCTTCCTCGCTGCCCATTTCGACAAAGCCGAACCCTTTGGAGTTGCCGCTTTCGCGATCAAGAATGATCTTTACGGAAGCGACGGTGCCAAAGCCTGAGAAAAGGGTGCGCAGACCATCTTCGGTGGTTTTGTAAGAGAGATTGCCGACATACAGTTTCTTGGCCATTTTAAGAAAATCCTTCACCCGGAACAAACTTGAATCATCTTATATAAGACAATTTTTGTCTGCGTACGTCCGGGCACGCTTGTATATACGTTTTACGCATATACGATGTACTATGTACATTTGTACTTGTACAGTGGACTTGCGTCCAAGTATTCACGCCCGCACAAGCGGACAACTCAAATTCCCCCTGTCAGAGAAACCGGAGAAAAAAGATGCATAATTTGTTAAGGGGAAAAATGAAAGGCGGAAGACAAAAACAGAACCCTTAAACACCGGCAGCTTTTTAAAAAAACTGCGTAAAAACTCTTTTCTAAAAATCAAAAGAAGTACCTAATTAGAGAAAATATAGACTTAATTTAAAATTGTGTCAAGTCTTTTTTTACTGTTTTGTTCTTATTTTTAATAATAGAGCCTCTTCCAAAACTCGGTTAGTTTTGAAAGAGGCTTTAGAAAAACTGTCTAAAAAGCCAGTTTTTCCTTTAAATCTAAAGTAGATTTTCCAAAAACTGAAGTTTTGGAAAATCTTCAATATTTCACTATTTATCCGCACGCTTAACAATGATTATTACGCCCGTATTTTGCCGCACGTCCGTCTTTAATAATACCGTTAAAATCAAGTCCATAGGCAAAATCGTAACTGTTGCCGCATTCGTCTTTATAAGGCTCTATATCAAACGGCAGGTCTTCGCAGTGTTTTTCTACCGCCTCCATATTCTTGGGCATAATAAACGGCAATAATCCTGACGGCTTTACATTACCCGATACAATATCCATTAATGCGCCTGTTTGAACCGAAAAATCAAGGATTATTGCATCCGCCGCTTGTTCAAACTCTGCGCATATAAGCGGATTTATCGTTTTTACGAATACAATTACAGGTTTGCCGCCCATGAGTTTTTTTGTTTCCAGAATCATATCCAAATGCAGTTCGTTTCTTGTTGTAACGGTTTTACCCTTATAAGAACGGTTATCTCCGGCGGCGGCGACGCTTTTTTCCCGCGCAAACTCGGCAGTATAGGGACGGTACTGTAAACTTATAGGCAAATAACCGTCGTTTTTATTGTAGCCGACATTGTAAGGCGAAACGATAAACGCAAAGGCGCAATCGGCGTCATCAGGATTATCCGTAACATCAAAATATTTCCCGATGATTCTTTTGTCTGCAGGAATTTCATCTACGGCAGGGACAGGTATGCCAAACCAATTTACGCCTTCTTTGGTGTGCCGCTTCGGAATATATACTTTGCTTTTTTTGTTGAGCGGCAGGACGTTATTTTTGTTTTTCAGCATGACGATGCTTTTTAGCTGCGCCTCATATCCCTTTTGCATAAAATCCGCGCAGCCGACTGTTTTTTCACTCATAGCAGTGTCAAGGTAGGGATTTTCAAACAAACCTACGCGGAAAATATTGCACAGCAAACGGCGCGCTGACAATTCCATCCGCCCGCGCATAAATTGTTCGCCGTGTTCTTTTACGCCCTTTTCATATGCCGCTATTACAGGTTTAGCATCGTTGTTTCCGCCGAACTGGTCAACTCCCGCCATTAATATTTTATAATGTCTGTCGGTTACGGACATATTTTCTACGCCCCAGCATTTGCCCGATATAAAGCTTTCAAAATTAACCGAATCAGCCGTGATAAGCCAGTCTGTACAAACTACGCCGTCATAACCGTAAACGCCGCGCAATAAGTCAGTAATCAGATAACGGCTGTAAGAATTGCCGACATTTTCACCGTTTTTATCTATGTCGTAAGAAATAGTATAATACGGCATAATAGCCGATGTCTTTTCTGTCTTGCCGTTCAATTTGAACGCGCCTTCCGTAAAAGGCTTAAGATGTTCTTCAAGATTTTTGCCGGGGAAAACGGAATATTTGCCGTATCCGTAATGAGCATCCCGCCCGCCC
>Ga0268262_10006573_pt1 | contig 11108 bp, 10 predicted proteins | sample TergutNc150P3_FD_190354 | JGI IMG/M metagenome (GOLD analysis project Ga0268262, IMG submission 190354) | Nasutitermes corniger P3 segment gut microbial community from laboratory colony in Florida, USA - Nc150 P3 (SPAdes) (version 2) | ecosystem: Host-associated > Arthropoda: Insects >...
GGTTGATGGCGAAGATTACCGACCAGGAAAAGTCGATATACTACGATAAAGTAAAAATTTATGTGGCAATGACCAGGGCGTTATTGGACACTGAAAAAAAACTTCTTGTGGAAGCGAGAAAGAACACGTCGAATTCCCCCATTCAAAAACTTGCCCTTTGCGATGAAATGCTTAACCTGTCTTCATATTATATCATTATAAACGGAATGTCACAGGCGGTCCTGAGAAATAAAAATGAAGAAGCCCTGAACGATGCGAGAAAATCGCTTTACAAGGCGGTAATTTACCTTGAGGAAGTAGTTACTAATTTAATAGACGCCCCTTTCTCTGAGTATGAGGAAAAACTTTCAATGATAGAATCCTTTAATCAGGATCAGAGATACAACCTGATTTGCAAGATGGGGCTTGCCATTGATATGCTTGAACAGGCTTACGGCGATAATTCAAAATGGAGATGGACGTTTGTCGATATTGAAGGCCGTTTTGCCGTAACGGCGAAAAATATAATTGATTTAAAAAATGTATACGAGAACATGGCGCCCGGAGCGGAATTTTATGATTCCACCGTGTATCATCTTAGACTGGTAAAAAAACTTATCGCCCAGGCCGCTGATCGTTACCGTGAAAAATACGAACTTAGCACCGGGCAGATTCTCGATTTTAAAACAGGGATAAACTTCCTTGGCGCGTTACGCCGCCTGCACATTGTTCTGTCTGAAAGCGAAGAAGCCAATGAAATAAAAAAGAAATTGGCAATCTGGTCAACAAAACTTGAGACTGATCATAAAAAACAAGAAGAAGCCAAAAAGAGACCATGAGCCGTCCCAATATCTCTTTAAAGGAATACAAGGCGCTTCTTCCGTATCTGTCGCGTTATAAAGTCCAGTATATAACGGGCGTTATCTTCCTTATAATCGTAGACGCGGCCCAGATTGCGATTCCTCAATTTATCCGCGTAGCGATAGACATTATTTCGAGCGGTAATTTTCAATGGCGGCAGATAATAATTTTATCGCTGTGGATGATTGGCATTATGGCGGTTATTTCGTTGGGGCGTTTTTTATGGCGCTATTTTATCAGCGGCTCTTCAAGGCGTATAGAAACCGAGTTACGTGAAGCCCTTTACGCCCATCTGCAAAAACTCTCATGGGATTTTTATCAGAAAAATAAAATAGGCGATATGATGGCGCGTTTTATAAACGATCTTAACGCCATAAGAATGGCGATAGGAATGGGGGTTGTCGCCCTATTTGATTTTATTTTTATGGCTACCTCTATCTTGATAATTATTTTTATCCAGGACGCGCGTTCCGCCCTTGTTTCAATAATCCCTCTGCCCCTTGTTACGGTTTTAATACTTCTTTTCGGAGGCATGGTGGGCAAAAAATTCTTCGCCGTTCAGGGAACTTATTCAAAAATGAGCGACAACGCGCAGGAAACTTTTGCCGGTATCAGCGTGATAAAGTCCTTTGTTAAAGAATGGTGGTTCATTAAAAAATTCGCCGATTCAAACGAGGATTACCAGAAGGCCAACATGGAACTTGTGCGTCTTTTTGGGTTCTTTTTTCCTTTTATCAGTTTTCTTTCAGGGCTTACGGTTTTAATAATGATTGGCATCGGCGGCTTACGCGTAATGAACGGTTTAATGACTCCGGGAAGCCTTGTCGCTATGTTCAGGTATCTGTCCATGCTGATATGGCCGCTTATGGGGGCGGGCTTTATGGTAAACATGATCCAGCGCGGGGCGGTCAGTCTTGGAAGAATAAACGAAGTCTTGAATACAACGCCTTCCATCCGCGACGGTGAAAATACGTCAACGGCGCGGCCTGAAGAAGGAGTTCCCGCCCTTGAAGTGTCAAATCTTGAATTTTCGTACCGTGGGGAAGATTCCGTCTTAAAAGGAATTGATTTAAAAATTGAACGCGGTCAGTGGCTTGGCATTATGGGAAGGACGGGGTCGGGAAAAACTACCCTAATAAAAACTTTTATGCGGATGACGGACCCGCCGCGCGGTAGTGTGCGTATCTTCGGCCTTGACGCGCTTGACTGGAAACTGGAAGATTTACGGAAACTTTTTGCGGTTAGTCCGCAGGACAGCTATCTTTTTTCGGACACGATAGCGAATAACATCGCTTATGGTTTGGACGATAATCAATTTAAAACACCTAACGGCAAAGAGGCTGCGGTTGATAATGCCATTTCCTTTGCTTCTTTAAACAAGGATTTAAGCCTTTTTATTGAAGGGAAAAACACGCTTGTAGGGGAGCGCGGTTTAACGCTCTCAGGGGGGCAGAAGCAAAGGACGGCAATCGCAAGAGCCGTAATCATGGACGGCGAATTCCTTGTTTTGGACGATTCGCTGTCCGCTGTTGATAACGAAACGGAGTTAAAAATACTGGAGGCGCTAAGAAGGGAAAGAAAGGGACGGACGACAATTATTATTTCACACAGGGTTTCCTCCCTTAAGTACGCTGATAATGTGCTTGTTCTGGATAAGGGAAAAATTCTGGAGTACGGAAGCCCCGCGAGTCTCGTCGCTGAGGGCGGTTTTTATGCCAGGATGGCGGCTTTCCAAAAACTGGAGTCCGGGGCGGGAGCGTAAATGTCTGACAGTTATTTTGAAACTGACGATATAACAAAAGAATACGACAACCGCCTTATGCGGCGAATTATGTCGTATTTAAAACCTTACAAAAAAATTGTTATTATCACAATTGCCGCACTTGTTATTTCAACTCTGGGAGAACTGTATATTCCCGTCTTGCTCCAGCGGATTATTGACGACGGTATACTGCAAAAAAATATTACCTTTCTTTATCGCGGCTGCGTTCTTTATTTAATAATACTTGTCTTTGTTTTTGGTTTTACTTTTTTGCAGACGTGGACGTCAAATTTAATGACCCAGGGCGTAATGAAAGATATGCGTCTGGCTCTTTTTAAAAAGACCCTCTCCCAGTCAACAGGCTATCTTTCGCGCCATCCTGTCGGAAGGATTGTTACGCGGTTAACAAGCGACGTTCAGACGATGGACGAGTTTTTTACAACCGTGCTTGTCGCTTTTTTAAAAGACATCGCGATAATGATTGGGGTTATCGCAACCATGTTTGTACTTTCGCCGCACATGGCCGTTATCGTTCTTGTCACTCTGCCGCCCGTGCTTATTGTTACTTTGATAAGCAGGGTAAAAGCCCGCGACGCGTTCAGAAGGCAAAGAATCGCCTCTTCCAAAGTATTCGCGTACCTTGCGGAAAGGCTTGCCGGAATGCAGGTGGTACAGTTATTCAGGCAGGAGAAAAAAAGTTTAAAAGAATTTAAAGAGGGCAATCAGGAGTTTCTTGACGCGAATCTTGGAGAAATGTACGTGTTCGCCACATTCAGGCCGATTGTCGAATGGCTTTCCACATTGACAATGGCGGTCGTTATTGTAGTCGGCGCAAAAATGGCGCTTTCGTTCTCAATGTCGCTTGGAGTGTTAATCGCATTTATCAATCTGGTGCAGATGTTTTTTCAGCCCGTAACCGACATTGCCGAAAAATACACAATGCTTCAGTCGGCGATGGCGGGCGGGGAAAAAGTATTTAAGCTGATGGACACAAACGAGCAAATCCCCGATAACGGAACTGTTGAAGTAACAACCGCCCGCGGGCATATAGAATTTGACAATGTGCATTTTGCGTACAAGAAGGGAGAAGAAGTTTTAAAGGGGTTGACGTTTTCCGTTAAGCCCGGAGAAATGGCGGCGATTGTCGGGTACACTGGCGCGGGCAAAACTACAATCATCAATGTTCTTGCCCGCCTTTGGGACATTGACGGCGGAGAAATCCGTCTTGACGGCGTGCCGATTAAAAATATCCCTCTTGATAAATTACGCCGCTGTATTATGCCCGTTACCCAGGACGTAACATTATTTTCCGGCACGATAGAAGATAACATCAGTCTTGGGCTTGGGCTTTCACAGGAAGAAATAATTGAGGCGGCAAAAACAGTTCACGCCCATGAATTTATTTCCGCCCTGCCTGACGGTTATAAGACTGAACTTTCCGAGAAAGCGACAAATATTTCTACAGGGCAAAGGCAGTTAATAAGTTTTGCCCGCGTAATCGCCCATAACCCCCGCGTAGTAATTCTTGACGAGGCGACAAGCTCTATTGATACCGAAACGGAGAGATTGATTCAACTTGGGATGAAGAGAGTATTGGCGGGAAGAACTTCATTTGTCATCGCGCACAGGCTTTCTACGATTAGGGACGCGGATTGCATTTTTGTTCTGTCCAATGGCCGCCTTGTAGAGCGGGGCAGTCACGAGGAACTTGCCGCTAAAGACGGAATTTACTCAGGTCTTTACAGATTGCAATATGAGGATTAAAATATAAATAGATGAAAAAAAGGTTTATTCTCAGCATTTTTACTCTGTTTCTGACGGTTTGCGCCGGTGTTTTCGCCCAAAACAGGGATCACATCCCATATGTTACGCAGCTTAAGGTTGAATCCAGGAATAACCTTATCAGGCTTACATGGGTGGATTCCCCCGACGCGCGCGGCCCCGTTTACATATACCGCTCCGCCCGCCCGTTTACAGGCTCTATCCCCGCGAATATCAGGCCTGTGGTTGTAAGGTACGGAGAGCAATATTATATTGACGATGCCGACGATATGGAAAACCTTTATTACTATGTCGCGGCAAGCGATACTTCCGGCAAACGTTACGACATTATTCTTCCCAGAATAAACAGTACAAGCCTTAACCCGGCTCAGATGGAAGACCCGGCGACCGCCACCGCGCCTGAAACTCCTTCCGCCCCGACAGAACCGGTTCAAGGTATTTCCAATATAAAGGCGCAGCAGGACGGGGAAAGGGTAATAATCACTTTTAACAGGGAAGGTCCGCGCAAAAACGCAATTCTGTACCGCAATATGCAACCTATAACCCGCTCCCAGGACTTGCTTAATTCCGTTCTTGTGCAATCTGGAATAGATTCCCCCTTTGTTGATTTTCCCGTTCCCGTCCCGGGACTCACATGGTATTACGCCGTACTTTATGAAGACGAGATCGCAAGCGGCAACATGGGAATTAAGCCCGGAGTCAACGCGACCGTAACGCCTGTTACCGTAACGAGCGAACAGCCTACGGAGCGTACCCTGCGCCCAATTCCCCTGCCCGTCCTTACGTTACGCAACACCGTCCCCGACAGTTTCTACATGACGGAGATCCCCAACCAAACGCCTCTAAGCGCCGAATCGTCAAATATCCTTCGTGATACAAAAATGCCTCCCAAGGCCCCCATAAGCTTGAAAAGGCCGCGTGTTTTTTCGGTGGATTTAGTCGCTCCCACAGGCGGTGAAGAATCGGCTTTATTTCAAATAATTACGGAGTACTTTGTAGCGTTTAAGTGGGAAGAAGCCCAGGTCAGTTTACAGCACTATTTATCACTGCCGCGCTCCAGGGACATAGAAGCCCGCGCCCGTTTTTATCTGGGGCAGACATTTTACTACACCGGAAAATACCGCGAATCGCTTATGGAATTTTTGTCTATAAGGCCGCTTCATTATGCGGAAGCCAGTAGTTGGATAGACGCTGTTTTATCGGCTATGGTTTATTAGGGATTGAAGATTCTTCTTTTATTATGTGAATGTCGCGTTGGGGGAAGGGGATGTGCAGACCGGCCTCTTCTATTTTTGTTTTAATGGTTTTATTCATTTGCCAGTAGATGTTCCAGTAATCCTGGTTTGTTGACCAGGCACGGATTGTGATTTTTACCGAATTGTCATCAAGAGACTGCAGGAAAATTTCGGGGGCGGGAGCTTTTAGGAAACGGCTTTCCGCGTCTATAATGCCCTGCATTACCTGAAAAGCGGCATCAACGGAATCTGAGTAAGCGATGCTTACGGAGAGTTCCATGCGGCGTTTTCCGTTTCGGGAATAATTTTTTAGAGGGCTGCCCCAGATGCTGGAATTTGGCGCCGATATGAAAATACCGTCCGGGGTTTCCAGAATTGTGGTAAACAAATTTATCTCTTTTACAGTTCCGCTGAATAAACCGAATTCAACGTACTCACCCTTGCGGAAAGTTCCCAAAAAAATGAGGACTATTCCGGAGGCGATATTACCCAGAGTGTCTTTAAGCGCAAGGGCGACAGTCACGCCCGCCGCCCCCAGTATGGCGATAAGGCTTGCGGTGCTTACCCCGAAAATATTGAGGATTATGATAATGCAGATAATGATGATTCCGTAATGAATAACCGCCTGCAGCAGTGGAACCGCCGTCCCGTCGCTTTGCGGCAGTCTTGAATTGGCTTTGTGTATAAGTCTGCGCGCCCCTTTGGAAAGACTCAAGCCAAGGATGAGAATAATTATCGCCGCCGCCAGATTTTTAGCAAGCGGCAGTATAATTGAGGAATGATATTTCAAAAGCTCTATAATTTCCTGTTTCATACTTGTCCTGAATGAAGGTTTACCATAAAAAACTATAATTTTCAACTGTTTTTAACAAAAATCCTGTCTTTTTGAACCGTAAATATCTATTAATAAATTCATATAAATAATTAAAAAAAGCTTGACAAAAATATTGAGTTCTTATATATTTAAATAGTTGAACAAATGTTCAATTATTAAAGCGTTTTTTTATGGGACAGGGATGGTAAAAATGAAGAAGAATAATCAATATACATGCGATTGCGACGTTATCCATGAAGAGGTGGTAAAGCAGGTTCGCCCGTTAATGCCGAAGGACAAGGATTTTTATGACCTTGCGAACCTGTATAAAATGTTCTCCGATAATTCGCGTTTAAAAATTTTATGGGCGCTTTTCTGCAAACAGATGTGCGTATGCGATTTGGCTTTTTTACTGGATATGACAAAATCGGCGGTTTCCCATCAATTAAAATTACTGCGGATGGCAAACCTTGTTAAATATGAAAAACAGGGCAAGATAGTCTTTTATTCGCTTGCCGACAAGCATGTAAAAGATATTTTTGAGAAGGGCTTTGAACATATTAAGGAATAATATCTGCCATTAAAACGGCAGATATTATTAAGTTGGATTTTGGTTTTATTAAAAGGAGGAATGATAAAATGGCGTGTGATTGTTGTAATACGGATCACTGCAAACCTGTAGTGAAAAAACAATTTAACATTGAACTTAACGAAAAACAAAATATTATAAGAATGATTGCCGGAGCCGTCATGTTGATTACCGGAATTGTCCTTGAAAAAGTTTTTCAGGATAGTAATATTTCTTTTATTCTTATTACCGCGGCTTATCTCTTGCTTGGATTTGACATAATACTGCGCGCGCTGGGTAATCTGTTAAAAGGACAGGTGTTTGACGAGAATTTTCTAATGTGCATTGCCGCGATAGGGGCGTTTGCAATAGGCGAGTATCCGGAAGCGGCGGGCGTTATGCTGTTTTATCAGGTAGGTGAGTATTTTCAAGATAGGGCGGTTGACAAGTCAAAAAAGTCAATAACCAGTTTGATGGACATAAGGCCGGATTACGCCAATTTATTGAAGAACGGTGAAATTATTAAAATGTCTCCTGACGGCGTTTGTATCGGAGATTCTATTATCGTTAAACCGGGCGAAAAAATTCCGTTGGACGGGATTGTTACGGAAGGTGCTTCCCTGCTTGATATGTCCGCGCTAACGGGGGAATCTGTTCCCAGGAAAGCCGTCGTAACAAGCGAAGCGCTGTCCGGCAGCGTTAATTTAAGCGGTAAGTTGACAATTGAAGTTACAAAAACATTCGGGGAATCTACCGCCTCTAAAATTATTAATTTGGTGGAGAACGCGGCAAGCAAGAAGGCAAAAACAGAAAATTTTATTACAAGATTTGCCCGTTATTATACGCCGGTTGTCGTAATACTCGCGGTGTTGCTTGCCGTTCTACCGCCGCTTCTATTCACGTCCGAATGGAAACTTTGGATACACCGCGCCCTTGTATTTCTTGTAATCTCCTGCCCATGCGCGTTGGTTTTATCGGTTCCTATGGGATTTTTCGCAGGGATTGGGGCCGCCGCGAAAAACGGCATATTGGTAAAGGGCGGCAATTTTTTGGAAGCGTTCAACAAACTGGATACGGTAGTATTTGATAAAACCGGAACCTTAACGCGCGGCGTGTTTAAAGTAACGTCAATTCAGCCGGAAGCCGGATTTACAGGCGGCGATTTACTTGAGCTGACGGCTAATGCTGAAGTTTATTCCAATCATCCAATCGCGTTATCTGTAATGCAGAAATACGGAAAAGAGGTGGAAAAAGCCGGTCTTATGGAATATACGGAGTATTCAGGGTACGGGGTAAGCGTAGTAAAAGACGGAAAGACCATTTTAGCGGGTAACCAAAAACTGATGGAAAAGATGGAGATAAAATTTAATGAGTCGCAAAGGTATGGAACTAAAGTTCCTGGAACAAAAGTTTATGGCGCATATAACGGTATATTTTCAGGAACTATCGTCATATCGGACGAAATTAAAGCCGACAGTTGTGACGCGATATCGGCGTTAAAAGAGAGGGGCGTGCAAAAAACGGTAATGCTTACCGGTGATAATCCAAACATCGCCAAAAGCGTAGCATCTGAATTGGGAATAGACGAAGTTTACGGCGGATTACTGCCGCATGAAAAAGTGGAAATACTGGAAAAATTAATAGAAAAGAAAGCTCCAAAAAGCAAACTTGCCTTTGTGGGGGACGGCATTAACGACGCGCCTGTTCTTTCGATAGCGGACATTGGCGTCGCTATGGGCGCTCTTGGCTCTGATGCTGCGATTGAAGCCGCGGACGTGGTACTGATGACTGACGAACCTTCAAAATTGGCGCAGGCTGTGGATATATCGCGATTTACATGTAAAATAGTCAGGCAAAACATTGTTTTTTCGTTAGGTGTAAAAATTATTTTCCTTGTTTTCGGCGCTTTTGGAATCGCCGCCATGTGGGAAGCCGTCTTTGCCGACGTAGGGGTTTGCTTATTGGCGATTCTTAATTGTATGAGGATATTGAGGGTTAGAGGTAAGGGGAAATGAGCTTTTTAGGTGATGTTTTTTATCTATAATTCGTCAAGAGTATAATATTCTTCGTCTTGATTCTTTCTTTTTAGTATGATATAGATAAAATATGTATATTAATATCAGCTTCAATCCGTCGGCATTTAAACATGGTAAAACTGAAGATGATATAAAATGAGCTGTCAATACACAAATTTGTGATGTCCTAATTGATGGATATGACAATAAATATGCTATAATTGGATTTGATAAAAACGGAAACTTGATTGAGATTCTTTACAATCTTATTGACGAACAATCGATCAATGTGTTTCACGCTATGCCTTGCCGAGATTCATTTCGGCTACAGTTAGGAATTTAGGAGAAACCCATGCCAACTATGACTAATGAAGAAGCAGATGCTCTTGATGAACTTTTGACGAAAATTAATCCCAAACTCACCAATATTCCCGGTATATTTGCCCGCCAACGTGCCTTGCTTGGCTCTCTTGATGAAGTTGCCGCCAACTATATTTTAACAAAGGCCGAAGCCAGCCATAAAACCCCGACTGAAATTATCGGAGAACTAGTCAGAGAAAAAATAGCAGTTTCTATGTAAGCGTCAATTATCGTTTTTTGGGATTTTTTTTAAACTGTCTATAACCCCACAAAGCCTATTTTAATCGCATATATAGATTTTTACCATGAATATAAGAAAAGAATAATATTTAACCACAAACCAACACGAACAGGGGGCGAAGTATTTTATTGAGGATGCATCAGCGGTAGGGAAATTACGAGTCTTTTCAATCATGCCAAGATAATGGGTAGACAAACCGGCCCGTTCCGCTAATTCAGGCTGTGTAATACCGAGTCCCCGTTTGTTTTCTTTCAAATTTTGAGCCAGAATTTCCTTTAAATTAGCCATTTTTATTGCCTGTTTGCCTATCTTTTAAGTAATTATAATTACTCATATTTACTTGACAAACCACAAAATATACAGTTATTATACTTTAATAAATAATTATATGTATTTTCATTTATTTATTGGGTATGGTAACAAAACTTTAGGAGGCTTTTTCATGAAGAAAAGCAAATTATTGATTTTGGGCTTAATTGCCTTGATGTTGATCGGGGGATTAATGCTTGCAAGTTGTGGTCTTCGGGAGTGTGACGCTGGTAAATGCGGCAGGCTAGTAGGTAATTGTGGACAGAATGGAACCAATGGTTGTAGTGCCTTACTTGGCGGAAACATGAGTTGTTCTGACGCATGCGGCGGCAGTTAAGGTAATGCAAAGGTGACACTTTCATAGTGTTACAAATAGTAATGTATACGCTATACATGGTGTGTATTTACTAATTGTTCCAATGTGTCCCTATGCGCTTGAAGATGTATGCCTAATAACATACTTGAGGGGTTTTGGGATGCCGCGAAAGCGGCCTCCTTAAAAAAGAGCACCGCGCCCCGTTGTGGGGCAATGCAAGCACCCGTAGGGTGTAGATGAATAATTCTACAAGCCCTGGCGCCAGATAAAACACACAAGATGAATAATTGAGGCGAGATTTATCTCGCCGTCTGCGCCGCTTTTTTCCCTGACATGACCCCAAGTAAACTCTTTAGGCATACATCTTGCCCAGTTGACATTTTCCCCATTTTATGCCATTATTTCGTAAAATAAAGGGTTAAAAACAGGAGAAGAAAATGGCATTAACCAAAGAAAAAGCGGAATCAATCGTTACCAAATTTGGCAAAAACGACAAGGACACGGGCGCGACAGAAGTTCAGATAGCCCTGCTTACTGAACGCATCAACCAGCTTACGGAACACTGCAAGCAATTTAAAAAGGACAAATCAGGGCAGAGGGGGCTTTTAATCTTGGTCGGCAAGCGCCGCAGGATGCTAAAGTACATTCAAAGGATCAATCTGGAAGGATACAGAAAACTGATAAAAGACCTGGGACTGCGTAAATAACTATGATGCAAAAAGTAACGCTCTCAGTCGCCGGAAAGGATTTGGTTCTGGAAACCGGCAGGATAGCAAAACAGGCAAACGGCTCTGTTTTTGCCCAGTACGCGGGATCGGCGGTAATTGCCACCGTCTGTTCTTCACACGAACCGGTAGAAGGCATGG
>Ga0268262_10006574_pt1 | contig 11108 bp, 10 predicted proteins | sample TergutNc150P3_FD_190354 | JGI IMG/M metagenome (GOLD analysis project Ga0268262, IMG submission 190354) | Nasutitermes corniger P3 segment gut microbial community from laboratory colony in Florida, USA - Nc150 P3 (SPAdes) (version 2) | ecosystem: Host-associated > Arthropoda: Insects >...
TTGCCCGAGCCGACACCGATTGCCGGTTTTCCGGAAGAATACGCCGCTTTGACCATACCCGGTCCGCCGGTGGCGAGTATTACGTCCGCTTCTTTCATAACCATATTGGTCATTTCGAGGCTGGGTTCGTCTATCCAACTGATAATTCCCTCCGGCGCGCCCGCCTCTACCGCCGCGTCAAGCACGATTTTTGCCGCAGTACCCGTACTGTTTTTGGCACGCGGATGCGGCGAAATTATAATTCCGTTGCGTGTTTTAAGACAGATGAGCGATTTGAAAATCGCCGTCGAGGTCGGATTTGTCGTAGGAATCACCGCTCCCACAAGACCTATCGGTTCGGCAATTCGCGTTATGCCGTACACGGGGTCGTCTTCAATGACGCCGCACGTTTTTTCATATCTGTACGCGTTGTAAATATACTCAGACGCGTACAGATTTTTGATAACTTTGTCCTCGACAACGCCCATGCCGGTTTCTTCGACCGCCATTTTTGCCAAGGGGATGCGTTCTTTTGCCGCGGCTCTTGCCGCCGCGAAGAATATCCTGTCAACTTTCTCCTGCCCAAACGTCGCAAAAATCTTTTGTGCCTCACGTACCTGCTCAATCGCTTTTTGCAGCCCTTGCGGTTCTGTTATTGGTTCTTTTGCCATAACTAAAACTCCTTAGTCGTCACAACCCTTAAAACTAATCCACCCACACTTGATACTTTGGAAAATAATTAAATCCCCGAACGATAAGTTGAGAAAAAATTAAAAACGTCGGCGAATTGCAAAATAATATTTTTTTAGCAAAAAAACAGGCGGACAAATTTCTTCGACCGCCCGTAAAAAATATCCAAAAAAACCGAATTATCTGCCGTAAACAGCCAAATCGCCCAATTCTTCTTCAATACGAAGCAACTGATTGTATTTCGCCATTCTATCTGAACGGCTCAACGAACCGGTCTTGATTTGTCCGCTGTTCGTCGCTACCGCAATGTCGGCGATGGTGCTGTCTTCAGTTTCGCCGCTTCTATGCGAAGTAACCGAAGTATAGCCCGCTCTGTGAGCCATTTCGATAGCGTCAAGGGTTTCGGTAAGCGTTCCGATTTGATTTACTTTAATCAAAATCGAGTTCGCGCAACCTTTTTCTATACCTTTTTTGAGGTATTCGACGTTGGTTACAAACAAATCGTCGCCGACCAACTGTGTGGTTTTACCGAGTTTGTCGGTCAGAAGTTTCCAACCGTCCCAATCGTTTTCGCTCATTCCGTCTTCTATGGAGTCAATCGGGAAATCGGCGACAAGTTTCGCCAAAAATTCCACCTGTTCCTGCGAATTGCGTTTTTTACCTTTATCGCCCTCAAATTTAGTGTAATCATAAACGCCGTCTTTGTAAAATTCGCTTGCCGCGCAATCCAAAGCGATGGCTACGTCGCCGCCTTCGGATTTTCTTCCGGGTTTGTATCCCGCCTTTTTAATCGCTTCGATAATCGATTTAAGCGCGTCTTCCGTTCCGTCCAAAGCGGGAGCGAAACCGCCTTCGTCGCCGACAGCCGTCGAAAGTTTTCTGTCGTGAAGAACTTTTTTGAGGTTATGGAAAACTTCCGCGCCCATTCTCAAACCCTCTTTGAAGGATTTTGCGCCGACCGGACGAATCATAAATTCCTGAAAAGCGATAGGAGCGTCCGAATGCGAACCGCCGTTAATAATATTCATCATCGGCACGGGAAGCGTAAACGTGTTCGTTCCGCCAATGTAGCGGTAAAGTGGAACGTCCAAATAATCCGCCGCCGCACGCGCAACCGCCAAAGATACGCCCAAAATTGCGTTGGCGCCGAGTTTGCTCTTTGTTTTCGTACCGTCGAGTTCAAGCATCTTTTTGTCGATGCCTCTCTGGTCTAACGCGGAAAGTCCGAGCAGTTCGGGGGCGATAACGTCGTTTACGTTTTCTACCGCTTTAAGAACGCCTTTGCCCAGATAGCGTTTTTTGTCGCCGTCTCTTAATTCAAGCGCTTCGTTTTCTCCCGTTGACGCGCCGCTGGGAACAGCCGCTCTTCCGAACGCGCCGCTTTCAAGATGAACATCCACTTCGATAGTGGGGTTTCCGCGAGAATCCAAAATTTCTCTCGCACGGATTTCTTCAATATAAGGCATCAAAACCTCCCTTTTAATTTGTGTGTTTAATACCAATCGAAACCGACTATGATAAAATACTTTATCCCGCAACGCTTTTTCCATAGAAACTAAAATTTATGCTAATTTTGCCTGCGAATCCAATATATTCATTTGCTCCGGCGCAAAAACAAATCCCCAAAACAAAAAAAGCGGGACGAAACCAAATCCCGCCCCGCTATCTGAAAAACGAACTGTTTTTCTACTTATTATTTTTTGCCTACAAATTGCACGTTACCATTTTGACCACTTTTAAGTGTAAGGGTTGAACCCTCAATAGTATAAGTGTACAACTTGCTTTCGGTACCGTAGAAATTTCCAATAATTTCACCGCCGCTCGCTTTAAGGGAGCATTTATCACTATTGTAATCCGCTAAGTTACCCGCAATCGTCTTCGCCGCACTGCTTGCATCTTGAGAAGTGAATCCTTTAGCGTCGATAATTAACGTACCGTAAGTGCCGTCGCCCACCCATGTTCCGTGAAGAGCCGCATCAATAACAACGTTGCCGGTTTTGTTATTGTTGTTGCTATTGTTGTTACCGTTGTTGCCGTTGTTGCCGCCTTTGTCGTCGTCTTTACTGCAACCGACAAAGAACACAACACTCGCCACCATCAACGCGCTTACCAACCATTTGGTAATTTTTGAAAAAGAAACCTGATACATAAAAACCTCCTTAAAGTTTTTATTTGTTATTTTGAAGTGAAGTAAGACCACCTTACTTCTTGCTTCCGAAAGTAATTTGAAAATCGAAACCGAAAAAAAATTGAATTTGTTAAAAATATTTTCAAGCAAGGGAATTTCTCCCGCTTGAAACGCAAAAATTACCGACCGAGTTTTTCGGGGGGGGGGGGGGGGGACCTATTTTTGCTTGTTTTGTACTCTTATTGAGTAAAAATAATATTGACGTACACAAAGTTGTGTACATTTCGTCAAAATTGTAAATTTTGTTTTTAAGCACTTGTTTAACCCCTTTTTTGTGCAAACCAAAAACTTCTCATGAGAGAAAATAATATATGGTTCGAGGCAAAGTCAAGAAAAAATGAAAATTTGTATTTTTTGTGTTTTGCAGGATTTATGGAATTGGTTTTATATGCGGTGTAATAAACTTTCATTCCGAACGTATTTTACTCATATATGCGCAATACTCAAAAACCTGTCCCCATTTTCTATCCGAAATATTTTTAATTATTCCGAGTTCTACCAAATGTTTCAAAGATTTCATAACAGTCGGCTTTGATATTTTAGTGTTTTTAATAATTTCTTTCGCCGTAAGCAACGGCTTTTTCTTAAATTCGTAAAACACTTTTTGGGTTGATTCCGCCGCTCGTTTCAACGATTTTATTTTATCGTCGTCGCTGCCGAATATTTTTTTGAATACTCAATAGCGTTTCTTTCGCGTCGGTTGCCGTTTCAAAAACCGCTTCCAAAAAGAAATTTAACCATTTCCCCCAGTCGCCTTCCCGTCTGACTATATCCAAATAATCATAATATATGGCTCTGTATTTTTTGAAAAACACGCTTATATAAGGAAACGGCGATTTTAGAAAGTTATTTATTACAAGAAAAAGCGTAATACGTCTTTCGTTATTTTAATGTAAAATACTATTTATCCTTAACTTTCTTAATGTAAAAGTTAAGTTTGTTTGAAATTTGCAACTTTTTACTGCTATACCGAAATAAAACAGCATTTTTGCAGAGTTTTCTCGGTATGGCAGTAAAGAATTACACAAAACTGCATCTATTTATTATTCACAGAAAATATTTTTACAAAAATTTGCATTTTTTTACTGCTATACCGAAATAAAATATTATTTTTGTTGAGTTTTCTCGGTATAGTTATAAAAAAAAGAGGTAAAATGGAAAAAAGCAAAGAAGTTATGGTAAAAAGAGAGACGTTTATCGCCAAAGTTCGTCCGTTTTACGAGATAACGGACTTGGTAAAAATCATTGTCGGCATACGCCGTGCGGGAAAATCTGTTTTGCTTGCGCAAATAGCGGATGAATTACGTCAAAGCGGAATAGATAAAAACAGAATCATTTTCATAAATTTTGAGTTTTTTGAGTTCTCCCATCTTAAAACGGCGAAAGATTTGCATAAATACATAACAAAACGAATAAAAACAGACAAAAAATATTTCGTATTTTTCGATGAAATTCAAATGGTTGAAGAATTTGAGTTAGTTGTAAATTCGCTACGAACAAAAGGAAATGTCAGTATTTTTATTACGGGAAGCAACGCGCATTTACTTTCCGGCGAATTGGCTACGCATTTGTCGGGCAGATATGTAAAATTTTGCATTACACCTTTTACGTTTAGCGAGGTTTTGGAAATTACAAAACAAACCGACCGCAAAAAAGCGTTTGCAGAGTATATGAAATGGGGCGGATTACCGGGTAGATTTGCGTTTTCGTCAGATTCGGATATAGGAAAATATTTGACAGACGTTTACGACTCAATAATTTTACGCGATATTGTTCAACGGTCGGGAATACGTGACCTCAATCTTTTGGATAACATTATTTGGTTTTTGATGGACAATACCGGCGGCATATTTTCGGCAAATACCGTTTCAAAATATCTAAAATCGCAAAGTCGTTCAATTTCTGCGGAATCGTTATATAACTATATAGGTTATATAGTCGGTTCTTTGATGTTTAGCAAAGTCCATCGCTACGACATAAAAGGAAAAAACGTTTTTGCTACACTTGAAAAATACTACATCGCCGATTTGGGAATGCTACAACTGAAACGAAGTTTTACCGACATAAAATTAGGTGCAATATTAGAAACTATTGTCGCCAACGAATTAATTTCCCGCGGATACGGCATAAACGTTGGGATAAAAAGAAACGCGGAAATTGATTTTGTGACCGACAAAAACGGAGAAAAAGAATTTATTCAAGTAGCGTACTCAATTGATTCTCAAAACACGCTGCAAAGAGAAATAGATGCGTTTTACGGAATATCGGAAAGAAAATTGCTGATAACGGCGGACGATTATGATTACAGTCAAAAAGGAGTCAAATCGGTAAATATAATAGATTGGCTGTTAGAGAAATAAACTTTTTGTAGAAATAATCAATATTTTGATTTTCTTTGCAGGAATAAATTATATTTAACCTTGAAATTTGCAACTTTAACTTTCAATTTTCAAGGTTAATATGTATAAAAGAAATGAAGAAAAACAATTTTAGAGTATATGGATTACTTCCCGATAACCGCTACTCTTGGGGCGAGACAGTGCGAAAAAACCACTTTGGCGAAAGAAATTTCAAAAAAATTTGAAAATTCCATATACCTTGATATGGAAAAACAATCGGATTTCAATAAAATTTCGTCGCCGGAACTTTTTTTTTGAAAGTAATGTAGGCAAGCATATAATTATCAACGAAATTCAAATTCGTGAAGAACTTTTTCCCGCATTACGTTCGTTTGCAGATACGACGGCGTACAAATATCAACCACGTCTATTTGCTTGTATTTAATTATATCGTCAATCGAAAACGACATATTTTCAAAGCCGAACCGCTCTTTCGGCGCCGACCATACCTATACAAATTTCTTCCATCGCGTCCCGTATTGAAAAATTGTTTGCTAAAAGAAAGTACTATTTTCCGCGATTAAACACAGCCGTATATCGGTTTTTCGCAATTTTGACGAACTCGCGGATTTTTTCAACGTCTTTTTGTCCGTCTGTCTCTACGCCGCTTGAAACATCTACGGCAAAGGGCGAAAAATACTCAATCGCCGAAATTACGTTTTCGCAGTTAAGCCCGCCGGCGATAAAAAACTTTCGTCCTTTGATTTTGTCCAAATCGACCGCTTCCCAATTGAATTTTTCGCCGCCGCCAGAAATTTGCGCGTCAAACATAAGAATAGAATTTGCAAAATCTTCAATATCCTGAGACATTTTTTTTCCGTCTATTTTTATTACTTTTATCGTTTCAAACGGAATTTTGTCGGCGTATTCGGGACTTTCGTTTCCGTGTAATTGAACAATGTCAAGTCCGACCCAGTTTGCGATTTCTAGCAAATTTTCAAGCGGCTCGTCAACAAAAACGCCGACTTTTTTTATGTTTTGGGGAACTAATTTCGCCAATTCTTTGGCTTTTTCGGGTAAAATTTTTCGTTTGCTTTCGGCAAAAACAAAACCCACAAAATCCGCGCCCGCTTCGATTGCCGTTTCAAGAGCGTCTTTTGTCGTTATTCCGCAAATTTTTACCAGCATTTTTTACCCTTTATCGCAGAATCTTCCCATACTATTGTCGGCAAGATTTTCCAAAACTTTAACATTTTTTCAAAAAATCACATAGAACAAAGAATGGCACAAAATTTGCAAAACACATATAAAATGTTTTCTCGTAAACGCCGGAGACGGATTATGAACTTAAAAATGAAAAAATTTACAGCGCAAACGATGAGCGAAGCGTATATGAAAGTAAGAGCGGAATTGGGCGAAGATGCCTTGATTTTGCGGACACGAAATCTCCCGCTGTCGCTTGTACCGTTTTACAACGGCGAAAAAGTCGAAGTAACCGCGGCTGTGGACGAAGAAAACAAAATCGCTCCGGCGAGAGTCCCCGAAATGGCGGTAAACACAAAAGGCAACAACCGCGAATTTTTGGAGCGCCTCAAAACGATAAATTCGGAAGAACAGGAAAAACCACAGATAAACCGCCCGAAAATCGAACTGCAAACGGCGCAAAAAACGGAAGAAGAAAAAAAATTAGAAAAACCGCAGGAATCCGTACATATAATGAAAATCCGCGACGATTTGGGCGATATGAAAAAACTTCTGGCGCAAATTTTAGCGACCGGCGAATCGCGTGCGTCGGGAGGGTTTGCCGGACCGTGGGCTATACTTTACAAGCGGCTCGTGGATAGCGAAATAAGGGAATTGCTTGCAAGGGATTTATTGGACAAACTAAAACAAACGACACCAAATCCCGGAAAAGAAATTTCAAAAGCGTTTATGCAGTCGCTTGCGGACAGTTTTCCCGTTTCGGCGTGCGAAAACGCAAAAATTCAGTTTTTCGTAGGTCCTACGGGGGCGGGAAAAACGACAACTATCGCAAAACTTGCGGCGTATTTTTCTCTTGAAAAAAAGAAAAGATGTTCGCTTGTAACCACCGATACATACAGAATATCGGCGATAGACCAGTTAAGGGCGTACGCCGACATCGTAGGAATAGATTTGCAGGTGGTTTATTCGCCCGGCGAAATAGCGGGAGTGATTAAGGACTGTGAAAACAGCGACGTTATTTTGGTGGACAGCGCGGGAAGAAGTCAAAAGAACCGCGAACATATGAACGAATTGGAAAATTTTATGCACGAGTTGAAGCCGAATTGTACGCATTTGGTTTTGAGCGCCGCGACAAAAGAATCGGATTTGATTGAAATCGCCAGACGCTACAAACCGCTCGGAATAGACCGGCTTTTATTCACAAAACTTGACGAAACGCTAAAATTGGGCAATATTTTCAACGTCGTAAATTCGACGGAAATTCCAGTTTCGTATTTTACGACCGGACAAAGCGTTCCCGACGATATAGAAACGGCGCAGCCGGCGAATTTTGTGAAAAAACTGCTTGAAGGGAGTTCGCTATGAGAGACCAAGCGGAAGAATTGCGCAAAATCGTCAGAAATATTTCGACGGCGATGCACAAAGATAAAAAAAGCCGTTCGATAGCGGTCGTAAGCGGAAGAAACGGCGAAGGGAAAACCGCTTTTTCGATTTTTCTTTCAAAAACCGCGGCTTTGCAGCATAAAAAAATACTGATTATTGACGAAACGAAAATTTTGCCCGAAATTCTCGAAATTTCACTTAAAAAAACCTTATCCCAATATTTGCAAAACGAGTGTCCGCTTGAAGATATTATTCATCATTTTCGTAAAAACGCCGATTTTGTCGTATGCGACGAAGAAAAATTGCAAAAAAATTCAAATTCCAACAAATTGATTTCGGATTTATCCGATTTTGCAAAAAAATACGATTATATTATTGTTGACTGCCGCGTAAAAACAGAGGGATATACGTCAAAACTTGCGAATTTCGCCGATGAAATTATTTTAATCGCGACTCCGAACGCAAATTCGTTAGATGCCGCTTTTTCGACATTGCGAAATTACGATAATAAAAACCTTTCGCTTTTGGTGAATTTCGCGCAGGAAACGGAAGCGCTGACGGTTAAAAATCAATTTTTTATGTTATCGGAAGAATTTATGAGTTTTGCACCGAATTTTTTGGGTTTTTTACCCGAAACAAAGGACTTGACGTCGTTTTTACACGAAAACATAAGCGTTTTACAAAAAAGCGAACTTGCGGATTTTTTGTTAAAAATAAACGAAATCGCAAAAATAATCGACAACGAAAAAATATACGCAAATCAGGATTTTTTCGCAAAATTAGCGCAAAAAACGGGAGGTAATTTATGACAAAAGCAATCAATACTTTCAGTATTTTCTTGTCTTACGGGGCTTTTATTATCATATTTTTATCGGGTTATGATTTTACGGGAACAATAACCATTGAAAGCATTACGCCGATAATTTTGAAATCGCTGTTTGGAGCGGTTTTATTTTGGTTTCTGGGAATAATTATCGGCGACATCATAGTCAGGGGAATAATCGAAGACATCGACGCGGGCAAGTTAGACCCGCTCGAAGGCGGTTTTGAGCAGTTGATAGCCGAAGAAAAAAGTAAAACGAAAGTTGCGATAATCGAGAAAGAATTAGTCGCGGCAACGTTGAAAGAGGCGGTTACGAAAGAGAAAAATGTGAAACCGAAACACTAAACAATTCACAAATTCGCACAAAACATATTGCATAATGTATTTTCTGCGAATCGTTAAGGAGTGCAAAAAATGTCAAACGTCGATACGCTTTGGACTGAATACAAACAAAACGGCTCAAAAGTCGCAAAAGATAAACTTCTCGCGGAATACGCCGGATTAGTTAAATATATCGCGGACAGGGTCGGATATTCGCTGCCGAGGTCTGTGGACAGGCAGGATTTGGTGAGTTGCGGAATCATGGGGCTTATCAAAGCGGTGGAAACGTTTGAGCCGGCAAAAGACATAAAATTCGAGACCTTCGCCAGCCACAAAATACGCGGCGCGATTCTGGACGAACTTCGCTCGCTGGACTGGGTTCCCCGTTCGGTGCGGCAGAAATCCAAAACGATACAAAAAGCGTATTCGGAACTGGAAGAAAAATTAGGCAGAACGCCTTATGACGACGAAGTTTGCGTTCATTTGGGCGTAAACGGCGACGAATTTGAAAAAATGCTTGCGGATTCCGCTCCGGCGACCGTGCTTTCGCTTGACGAAACGTTCGGAAGAGACGACGGCGATTCGCGAGATATGTCGATTATCGAAACCATCGAAGACACAAACGCAGACAATCCTCTGCAAAAATTAGGATACGACGAGGTCAAAAGAATATTAAAAGAGGCGATAATGACGCTTCCAGAAAAGGAAAAATTAGTTATCGCGCTGTATCATTTCGAGGAATTGACGTTAAAAGAAATAGGCGTAGTTTTGGATATTACCGAATCGCGGGTAAGCCAAATCCACTCGAAAGTTATGCTGAAACTGCGCTCTAAACTTCAAACCAGAATGAAGGATTAGGATTATGAATCCGATAGACATTCCCGCATCGTTTCAAAACCTTGAAAATATGAACCGCATACAGCAGCGCGAGGTTTCCGACCCGATTACATATGCGATGGCGAACAACGCCGCAGACAACAAGCGCGTAGAAGACAATCTTCATAGAGTAGTCGAAACAGACCAGACGGAAAAACCGGAAGTCGACCCAGAAAAGCAAAGACAGCAGCAAAAAAAGAAAAAAGAAGAAAATAAACATAAAAACCACGGTCCCGGAAACGGAAGATTTATAGATTTTACGGCGTAAGGAAAAAATGTCATCAAAATCCGAAAGAATAAAAAACATCGCGTCGAAAGTCGGAAATTTACCCATACTTCCAACTATCGCCGCTAAAATGATAGAGTTGGCGGACAACCCCGAAACTCAGACGGAAACGCTCGCAAAACTTATTTCAAACGACCAGTCGCTGACGGCGCGAATACTCAAAGCGGCTAATTCCGTGTATTACGGGCTGTCGCGCGAAATTTCGACGGTCGATACCGCCATAGTCGTTATGGGCTACAAAGCGGTGAAAGAAATAGGGCTGTCGCTTTCCGCCGTAGATTCGCTAAAAAACATCGGCTTAATAAGCCGCTTCGATATACAAAAATACTGGGAACACAGCGTAGGAGTAGGAAGCGCGGCAAGAGAAATCGCAAAAAAATATCTTTCGGCGCAAACGGGCGAATTGTACGTAGCCGGACTTTTGCACGACGTAGGAAAAATGATTTTGATTCAATACGCGCAGCAAGATTTTTACGCCGTTTTGGATTGTATGAAAGAGGAAAATATCGCGTATTTTGAGGCGGAAGAGCAAATTTTGGGAATTACACACGGCGAAATCGGCTACATTATCGCAGAAAGATGGAATTTGCCAGAAAAAATCGGAACGCTTATCCGTTTTCATCATTGTCCGCAAAACGCGCCAAAAAATTTTGCGGCGCAGGCGGCGGTCATCGACGCGGCGGACGCTTTATGCCACAGTTGCGGAATTTGCAACGAAAATCACAGAATCGACAAAACGGTAAGCGAAAAAACCGCGCAGATTTTTGACGAAAATCGAACGTTCGACGAAAGCGAAAGCGCAGAAATCTGCAAAATTATCACCGGCGAAATAGAGCGAAACGAACTGCTGCATTCGCTTTAATCCGTAGGCGAAAAAGCAACTCGGCTTGGAATAGTCCCCCGCGCAACAATTTATGGCGCAAACAAACAAAATTCACAAAATTTCATTTTTTCTTGACTTTGTCTCAAACCAAATATTATTTTACCGACCGAAAGTTTTTAATTTGTTTAGAAAGGGGT
>Ga0268262_10006575_pt1 | contig 11108 bp, 9 predicted proteins | sample TergutNc150P3_FD_190354 | JGI IMG/M metagenome (GOLD analysis project Ga0268262, IMG submission 190354) | Nasutitermes corniger P3 segment gut microbial community from laboratory colony in Florida, USA - Nc150 P3 (SPAdes) (version 2) | ecosystem: Host-associated > Arthropoda: Insects > Digestive...
ATTTGCAGCGCCTTTTGATACATCGGCGAGCCTGCCTCGGAATAGGTGAGCGCGAATTCGACGAAGGCGGCGGTGATGTTTTCCTCCGGGGCCCAGTCGCCGGGGAAGCGGGGCGTTTCGGAATACAGGCACCAGGGGCAGCAGGGGTATTCGTTGTTCGAGGGGATGTTGTAGCAGCAGCCGGTTTCGCTGGCATAGGGGAAGCTCTCAAAGAACCGGAGGACGTTTTGCATCACGGGGTGCTCCTTCGCGTCGCATCCGATCTCACGCAGAATGCCCGCCGCGACCCAGAAGAACTGCACGGGCAGGGAATTCGGGTTCATGCAGTCATACTCCAGGCCGTGGCCGAAGCCGCCGTCCTCGTTCTGATAGAAGGACAAAGCATGAAGAACGGCCTGCGCGCTGCCGCCTTCAAAATGATATTGCCATCGCGTGACGTCAAGGTGGCGGCCGTAGCGGTAGACCCATTGGCGAATCTGCTCGAAAACCTCTTTTGATAGCTTTTTCATTTCTCTCAATTTTCCTCCCTGGGCGGGTGGCATTCCAGCAATTCCATCGTCCCCGTGATTTCATAGCCCTCCTGGTCGGCGGACACAAACAGGCAGTCGCCCTGCGTGACCGCAATGCCGCCGATCACGCCTTCGCCCTTGGTGACGGCAATGGCATAGGGCTGGCCAACAGCCTCCACCTGCATCCTCGCTCCTGTCCCCTGCCTCCTGCGTAAGCGGAAGCAGGGGGTATCCTCGTAGGAGATCAGCTCCTCATAGCCGGGCGCGATTTCCCGGGCCGGGGGGCAGCAGCTGCGCAATAGCTCTTCCGGGCTTTGCCTGGTGTAGTGGAAGCAGTCGAACATCCGCTCAAAGCCCGCGCCCTGGTGGATGAGCCGCGCGGGGATCTCGTTGCCCGCCATGTCATGGGTTTCCAGGCTGATGGTGTAATCCGTGGGCTCCTGGATTTCGAGCAGCAGCACCCCCGGGCCGATGGCGTGGGGCAGCCCGCCCCGGATGAGGTACACCTCGCCGGGCCGCGCGGGAATTTTGTGCATCAGCGCGGCCATGCCTGCGATATCCTGCCGCTCGAAGAGCGCTTTGAGCAGGGCGGGGGGCACGTCCTCCTTGAACCCCATGAGCAGGTAGGGTTCCTCGCCGTCAATTGCGCGCCCCCCGAGGATATACCAAGCCTCCGTCTTGCCGTATTCGGACTGGAACAGCCTGCGGGCGGCCTCCTTGTCGGGGTGCGCCTGGATGGGCAAACGCTCGGCGGAATCCAGGAATTTCGTCAGCACGCTGAACTTGTCGGGGATGACATCCCGCAGAAAGGCCGTGCCGCCGCCGGGCAGCTCCACTTCGCTCAGGCCCTCGTGGGCGGGCGCGCCCTCCCGCGGCGGGTTGATGGCCTCCACCACCGAGGCCAGCCAGTCCTCCGGGAAGCAGCCGTCCTCTTCTTCGCGGCCGTGCAGCGCCCCCAGGAGCTTGCCCCCCCGGTAGAGCCGCCACACGCGGTTTTCCTTCATCTTCAGCAGCATTGCAGCCATCCCCCTTGCGTTGATATACAGATTATAGTATACATGCGCAGGCGAAGAAAATCAAGAGATAAACTGTAAATTTCGCGGCTAAAGAAGAACGCCCCCGCAAGGCAGGCGCTGCGCTGTCTTGTACGGGGGCGTTCTGGTTCCGTGCGCGCTATTCGATGTCGATTTTGCGCGCGGCTTCCGCTTTCGTTTCCTTGGGGATCGTGACCGCCAGGATGCCGTCCTCGAGCTTCGCCTTGATGTCGCCCAGGTTTGCACCGGCCAGGCGGACCCTGCGGCTCATGGAGCTGAAGCGGCGCTCCCTGTGGATATAGTTCTTGCCGTCGTTGTTGGCTTCCTCCGCGCGGTGGATGGAGATGCAGAGGCTTTCGTCGTCGGCGTGCAGGTCGATTTCGTTTTTCGCGATCCCCGGCAGCTCCGCTTCGATGCGGTATTCCTGCTCCGTTTCCTCGATGTCGATTTTGAAGGTATCCCGCAGCAAGCTGCGTCCGGACAGCAACCCGTCGCTGAAAAAGTCGTCCAGCATGTTGTAGAAATCCTCGAACCCTGTGCCCGTGCCTGTGCGCGCCAGCGCGTTGTTCCTGCGGTTGAGTGGGATCAGCCCTGCCATGATCAACAGCTCCTTTACGAAATATTTTTTGGATTAGCACTCGGCAGTGGAGAGTGCTAACTATTATATAGCACACGCCAAAACGCTTGTCAAGGGATTTAACAAAATTTTAACAAATAAATTTCAGAAAATTTTTCTTGACAAACCTTTGCAAACCTGCTATACTATTGGTTGTTCTGCCGAAGACAGCTGGCGCCGGGGATTTTCCGGGTAAGGCCCGCCGAGGAAGACGCGCGTTGGTTAATTGTTCATTGTGAACTGCTAATTGATTGCCGCCCTCTTTGCTGCCCAGGCAGAGAGGCTATTTTATTTCCGGAGGTGAACAAAGCACATGCCCAGCAAAGCGATACTGGAGCAAAAGAAGGCCGCCGTGGCCAGCTTGGCCGATACCCTGCGCGCCGCGGTGACTGGCGTGCTGGTGGAGTACAAGGGCATCAACGTGGCCGACGACACGAAGCTGCGCAGCGATCTGCGCGAGGCCGGGGTCATCTACCACGTTGTGAAGAACAGCCTGCTGGAGCTGGCGGCCAAAGAGACGGCCCTGGAGGGCCTGATCCCCTTCCTCAGCGGCACGACGGCCCTGGCAGCCAGCAAAAACGACTACGCCGCCGCCGCCCGCATCCTCTCCAAGTACGCGGCCACCAGCAGGACCTTCCAGGTGAAGACCGGCTTCCTGGACGGCAAGGTCATCGACAGCGCGAAGATCGACGCCCTGGCGAAGCTGCCCTCCCGCGAGATCCTGCTCGCAACCGTATGCAACGCGTTCCAGGCCCCCATCGCGGCATTCGCCCGCGCCATCCAGGCGGTTGTCGACAAAGACGCCGAACCCGCGCCCGCAGAGGCGTAAGCAGCCCCATCATAACAAATCAGGAGGAAAATTCTTATGGCATCCGAAGCGATTCAAAGCATTATCGAAACCCTGAAGAGCCTGACCGTGCTGGAGCTCTCCGAGCTCGTGCACGCCGTGGAGGAGGAGTTCGGCGTATCCGCCGCCGCCGCCGTGGCCGTGGCCGCCCCCACCGAGACCGTGGCCGTGGAGGAGGAGCAGACCGAGTTCGACGTGGTCCTCGCCGAAGTGGGCCCCAACAAGATCCCCGTGATCAAGGTGGTGCGCGAGCTGACCGGCCTGGGCCTCCCCGACTCCAAGAAGCTGGTGGACGGCGTGCCCTCCACCATCAAGGAGAAGATTTCGAGGGAAGACGCCGAAGCCGCCAAGGCCAAGCTGGAAGAGCAGGGCGCGAAGGCTGAGATCAAGTAGTTTCGTCTGCAAAACGCAGGGGCTGCCGGAGGGCGGCTCCTGTTTTTGTTTCTCATCAAAAACAAAAAAAATCTTCTGCGCGCGCCTATCCGAAGCCCGGAAAGCGGCACTATAGAAGCGGAACATGTTTCAACGAAAAAAATCAGGAAGGAGGGCCTATGAGCGGCGAGATTTTGCGCTTTGTCGAGCCTGTATACCGTTTCTGCCTGAAAAGGCTGTCTTCTCACGCCGACGCGGAGGATTTGTCGCAGGAAATCCTGCTGTGCGTCTTGCAGGGCCTGGGCCGCGGGGAGATCCGCAGCCTGGACGCCTATGTGTGGAAAATCGCGCACAACCGCTACGCCAAACTGCTGGACGCCCGGAAGCGGGACGTAACGGTGCTTTGCGGCGACGAATACCTGCTGGATATCGCGGCGGAAAGCGATGAAGAAGAGAATGCCGAGGAATATCAGGCGGTGTTCAGGGCGCTCCACACACTCAGCGCGATGTACCGCGAAATTCTCGTCGGGTATTATGTCCGCCGTCTGGATGTGCAGGCAATCGCGCGGCTGCACGGCATTTCCGCCGAAACGGTCAAATGGCGGCTCCATGCCGGCAGGGAGAAAATACGGGAAAGGATGGACCATATGGAAAAGACATACGAACGGATCCAGATGCACGTCATGTGCAATGGGTGCTTCGGCCCCGGGCAGTACCTGGACACCCAGCTTTACAAGGCGATCGCCAAGGCGTGCTACGAATCGCCGCTGACCATCGAGGAGATCAGCCTGGCGACAGGCGTGCCGACCCTCTACCTGGAAGACGCGCTGGAGCACATGGTTTGGGGCGACGCCATCGAACAAAGCGGGCAAAAATACGCCACGGCCTTCATCATTACAAGCGCTGCGCAAAGGAAGAAGATGCAAAGCTTTTTGAGCGAGGCCGTTGTGAAGGAAACCGCCGACACCGTGCTGCACTATGTGGAGGCGACGCGGGAGAAACTCAGGGGCATTGGGTTTTACGGCTGCGATTTCCCGGTTTCCCGTTTGCTCCACGTCTTGGTTCCAGCGCTGTTCTACGCCACCGCCGAATGCGCGCGTGAAACCTCGGCGCTCCTGCCCAAGCAGCGCCCGCCGCGCAAGGACGGAGGGAACGGGTGGTTTATTGCCGACGAAGGCATCGAGGACCTGGATGGAAGCTTTGCCGGCTGCAACCGGTACGACTATGACGCAAAGGGCGGGCGGCCGGGCAGGTTCGTGCAGTACTGGACCGGCGGCACATTCGACGGCGGGCTCAGCAAAACGCTGCGCGACGCGCGCTTCTTCCTCGATGCCATCGGCAGGGACGGCGCCTGCTCCTTCGCGGACAGCGCGGACGCGGCGAAGGCGTTTGCCAATGGGCTGTGCGAAACACGCGACGGCAGGACGTATGCGGCCATGCCGGTTTTCACCGAAAAGAAGTACGGCGCGTTTTTGGAATGGGCCAAGGGCTGCGATGAGATCGGCGCCCTCTGGCAAAAGTGGATCGAGTCGCTGTTCCGGGCCTATCAGGCGTGCGCGCCCAAGCGCCTGGCGGATCAAATCGGCGGCAACGTGGACGGCTGTTCCTTCAACCTTTCCGCCAATGTCCTCCGGGAATTGCAGGGACGCGGGCTGGCCGACGTCCCGGAGGAAGCGTGCGTGTTCACGAAAAACCTGCTGTTGATACGGGGATGAAAAAGCAGTAGAAGAGGCCTCCGGGCGTGGGAGTTTCCGCTTCAGGCAGGACAGGAAGGGCTTTCCGTCGCCTTGAGGAGGTCTTGGTTTGGGTGCATTGGTTCCGCTCCTTTCATTAAATTCGCCTGAAAATGGAAACCTTGACTTTCCGTGGAGAATTACGGGCTTGGGTGCATTGTTTGGATCCAGGAATGCCTTTGCGCGACAGGGCTGCGGGTTCAGGCCATGCCCCCATGCCCCTCTGATGTGAGCAGCGGGTAGGGGCTGCAGGATGCGATTGCGTATTTCATGTGTATACTCTACCTTTCTGCGAAAGGCACCAACGTGGCCATGAAACGCAGTTGGGCTTTCGCTTTTTAGTTTGAAATATGCTATAATCTTGGCGGGAAATCGGTATACATGCCAGGCCCGGGGAGGTAAGTGGAGGGGTTGTATAGCGGCGATCCCGCATGTGTATATGGGCTGGCCGCCCGTAGAGGAACTAACGTTTGGCGCAAACCAGTAGCCCGTAAACTTATCTCTTCCAAATTCGACTCGATTTTGCCGGGCGGCCCTGTCACTGCCGGTTTCCCGAAACTGAATGCAGGAGGTGTTGCCATTGTTCAAAATTTACCGTTTCAACTGCTGCGGCCTCGACGTGCACAAGACCTGGATTTACGCTTGTATCGGGATCACCAACAAGGTTGGCCTGACGGAGTACAAACAGCAGCGTTTTTCCTCGTTTTCGCGGGGGCTGCGCGAGCTCGCGGCATGGGTTCAATCCTTCGGCTGCAAGGAGGTGTGTATGGAATCTGCAGGGAAGTACTGGATTCCGGTGTTCAACATCCTTGAAAAAGCGAACCTGTGGGTCACGCTGGCGCATCCGAAGTACACCAAGCCGCTCAAGGGGAACAAGACCGACCGGAAGGACGCCAAATGGATTTGCGATCACTTCATCTGCGACCTCATCAAGCCCAGCTTCATCCCGCCCAGGGACATCCGCGAACTGCGCGATCTCGTGCGTTACTACAGAAAGCTTACGAATATCCTCGCGGGCGAGAAGAACCGGGCGCTCAACTGCCTGACAGTGTCTAACCTGAAGCTTGACGATGTGTTCTCGGACGTGTTTGGAAAATCCGCGCGCTCCATCACGCAGCACATCCTTGACCACCCAGGAGAAAAGTTCGATGTGACGCCGTTCGTGGACAAGCGTTGCAAAACGCCGGTTGCTGAGATTCAGGCCGCCGTGGACGGGGCCATTTCCAGCGAGCAGGCAGTCAAGCTTCGCGAAGTCCTTGCCCACATTGATGAACTGACCGCGCACAAAGAGCGCGTCAAAGCCGAGCTGCTGCGTCTTGCCGGGAAATACGAAGCTGCCCTTAACCTGATTCGCACCGTTCCGGGCTTTTCCGCCGATCCGCTGACCGCCATCACGGTCTTGTCGGAAATCGGCGCGGATATGTCCGTGTTCCCAACGGCGAAGAATCTGGTTTCCTGGGCTGGCGTTTGCCCGCGCAACGACCAGAGCGGCGGCAAAGTCAAGTCCACGAGGATTTCCAAGGCCGGTTCGTGGCTGAAGCCCACATTGGTGCAGGTCGCCAATGCTGTCGTCAAGTCTGACAAGCACCCGGAGTTCAAGGGTCGTTACCGCCGTATCAAGGCGCATCGCGGCCACAAGAAAGCCATCATCGCCATTTGCAGGATGTTCCTGACCGCTATCTGGAACATCCTCTCCAAGCTCGAACCCTATACGGCGCAGGGATACCTTGACACTAGCCCGCCGCGAACCCGCGAAATCTCCGCCGTAGACGCACTGAAGATGCTCAAGTCCAGAGGCTACATCATTAAGGGCGCACTGCCTGTGCCTACTGCGGCTTGATTCGCCGCGCCAAAAAAGCTGCCTGCGGGCGGCTTGCTTTGCTGTGCCTGCAGCTAGGGTGGGTGGTTATTAGGGTGTTTCAAACTTTTCCCTCTTCGTTTGTTTCAAAGGCCTGCCGGTCAGCAGAAAGATGACAGGCGGTCATAGAGCTGGCCGGACGTCAGCCCCCAGTCGGCCAGCGCTCCCGCCTTGGCCTGCAGCGCCTGTAGATTCACAATAAACTGCAGGTTCAGGCTGGAATAGGAGACATCCGCGTCGGGGGCCAGCCTCAATCCTGTCATCAGCGTCACGGAAGAGGCGCCGGGCTCCAGCCTGCCGATATAGTAGAAAAATCCGTCGTGCTCGTTATAGAACCATTTCCCATTGTCAGCGCCCACGCTGCCCAGCGCCGTGACCACGTTGGTATATTCGATGCTGATTTTTTTGCCGGCATCACAAATCAGGGTTTCGATATCCGCCGCGGCTGGCGGGGTTACCGGCGTGCCCGGGCTGGTCTCATGCGCCAGCCCCCAGGCGGCCTCCAGTTTGGCCACATAGGCATCTTTGTAGCCCCAGTAGCGCGGGTTGCCCACGGTGAGCGTAGTGCCCGACACGCTGAACAGCGCGGTCATGCGGCGGCAGGCGCCGTCCACTGTCTGGTAGATCGCGTAGCGGTTGCGTTGCGCGCCGGCCGGGGATTCCTTGACCTTCACGACCACATCGGCGGGCGCGGGGGTTAATGTGCCCTTCTCGCGGAACTCCACCGTGCCGAAGACCGTGCCGGCGGCTTCCCACCCGCTCCCGTTCCATTCGGCGCCGATACAGTATTCCGGCGTGACGCCCGCTTCTTCCGGGTCTCCAAAGGGTTCGGGTACGCTAGAGGGCTCCATCCTCTTCATGATTTCCTCAAAAGAGATCCGGACAAAACTTGGGGATATGCCGTCGTTGCATACGGAAACCGTTTTCGCGACGCTTTCGCCGGGTTTCCATTTGCTTCGCTGCGTGAAATCCTCAACAATTATCGCTTTTAACCCCATCTCGCCCCTGAACTCGTTTACTTTCTGGTCGGACGACGTTACCCACGAAAACGTGGAGCCAATCGTAACCAAAAAGGAAAACAACAGGGCGAAAGCAATCAGGGCGCCTTTGCTGTATAACGCCTTTAACTTAATCCTCTTCACAGCCTATACTCCTTTGCTCGTGAATTCCCCCGTTCCGGGACGAAAGGACACATCAAAGCAAACCGGCGGCCGTCCGCCTCGATTCACTTTGAGGTATCCTTTCGGGTGACGCGGGGCCGCATCACCCCGAATAGGATACAATCCGTTTTTCACGCCATGCCCTTTCGCAATTTTTTATAGCGGTCATAGAAGACGGCGCAGAGGATGCCGATGGCGAGCAGCAGGATGTAGCTGCCGTAACGTACGGCATCGCCGGTTTTCGGGTCGTCGGGCGGCGCGTCCTTCACTGCGTAGAACACCCAATTGATGCTCGCCGACGAGGGCTCGGTAAGGTCCTGGGCCGACATATGGCCGGCATCCGCTGTGACGACGAACTGCAGCGCGCCGTAGCCGCCCTTTTTGAATTCCCCGAGGTCCAGCCCCTGGTTCACCAAGTCGGCGCCATTTCCTTTCATGGTGCGGGTGTCCCTGCCATCCCCACGCAGGCGGCCGGCATAAAGCTCACGCCCGTCCAGGGTAATCCGCAGGTGCAGGTTGTCCAGCCAATCCACAGGTCCCGCGGATGCCGGTGATTCGCCCAGCAGGCGCAGCCGGAACGGCTCGCCCTGCTCCAGGTTGCGCAGCGTGAGGGTGCGGGTGATGATATCCTCTGGCATCAGGCTGTGCGAGAAGAGGAAGAACTCGCCCGCGTCCTTTACGCTTATGCCGTCCTCGTCGTCGATGAGAAAGCCTTCGGGGAGATTGGTTTCAACCGCGTGCGCGGCCATACCCCATGTCGCGGCCATCAGGCAGACGCCCACAAGGGCCGCCAGTGTTTTTTTCAGCAGTTTCATTGTTTGAAATCTCCCCTTTTTTACTCATTGGTTAGAAATTGCCACCGATCCGCATAGCCCTTACGCTGCGGGGGCGGCGCCCAAGGGCATCCGCCCCCGCGGCAGGGTTATTTTTACGGCTGCGCTTGCGCGGCGGCAATCGCGGTTTTCAGGGCGGCGATCAGGGCGGCGTCAGCGGTGGCGTTCAGCTGCCATCCGGCAGCGGCGCCTGAGGCCGTCGTGTCGGTGAGGGCCGCTTCGGTGGCCTGGAGGCCTTCCACGCACACACCCAGGGTGTACTCGTACTTCTGCCAGATTTCCGAGTTCGAGCCGCCGTCCAGGTTGACGCCGGAGATCAGCAGCGGCGTGCCCGTGCCGCCGGCCAGGACACCGACATAGTAGAAGTAGCCGTCGTTGGCGTTGTAGTACCACTTGTTGGCGGTCGGGGTGGCAGCGAAGTCAGCGGTGTTGTACTTGAAGGTGATTTCCTTGACGGTGGACGAGCCGAGGATGAACCCGCTCACGGTGGAGGCGTCCTCTTTAGCCGCCGGCTTGGTGTTCGCGAACGGCACGGCGGACCAGGCGGGGTTGGCAAATTTGCTGTCGGCCCTGGCCACCCAGCTGTTGTACCGCGCGGCGCCCTCCTTGTACCATTTGAACCCGAAGTCGGTTACGGTCACCACTTTGGTGGTCTCGTTGTAGGTGCCGCTGAGCTTGCACGCCTGATACGTAACGGGCGTCGCCGGCAAGGGATAGACTGCCTGGTACACGTTGCCGGCATTGCTCTTGTAGACCTTGACGCCTGCGGGCAGCGCGGCTAAACCGGGGACGGCGGACGCAAATGTGACGCCGCTGCCGCTCGCGGTTATTTCGCTCCAGCCGCTGCTGGGGAGTTTGGTGATGTCGTACGGCACCGGGACCGTCCCGGCGGGGGCGGTGGCGCCGAGGCTAAACTGGACCGTATCGGTGGGGTCCAGCAGCTTGAGCATTTCCTCGAATGCCACGCGGGCAAGCATGTTGCTCGTGCCGGTGTTCATGACGCTGACTTCCTTATCAGTCATTTTGCCGATTTCGAACTCGAATGTGTCTTGGGGCTCGTTGACTACCAGGCCGTCGCTGTTGCCGTAGCCTTCGTTGGCGAAGTCGTTGGCGAGGTAGGCTTTCGAGGTGACCCACGCGAAGGTGGCGGAGGCGCTGATGATCAGGGCCAGGACGATGGCCGTCGCGACGAGGAATTTGCGGTTTTTCTTGAGTTTCATGTTTTTTTCTCCTTACAATTTTATTTTTTGTATATATCCCTGCCTTTTTCAAGCGGGCCGGGGGCACGGACCGCTGGAGATTCGCGCGGCCGGTTCGCCCGTCAAAAGGCGTGAATATCGTGTGTTGGCGGCGGCTTTCCTTCTTTCCTCCTTGCGTGCCGCGAAATAGGCGCGCAGCACCGAAAGCAGCAGGAAGATAGCCCCCATGCAGACGCATACCATCAAAAGGTTGGTCCGTATCATATCGACAACTTTGCCGAAATAGGGGATGGTGAACTGGTGTACGCCGATGACGGAGTTCAGTCCCACCGGCGGGTCCGCCGCGTTGTTGTGGTCCCCCTTGGTGACCATGCGCGCCGGCTTGCCCCCCTCCGCAGGGAGCAGCCCGACTACCCGGTGGGTGAGGAAAGCCTCGGAGTGCGGGCTGGGGCTGAAGGTCACCACGTCCCCCACCTTGACCTGCGAGGGTTCGACCAGCTTGACGAAAATCATGTCGCCCGGCTTGAAAAAGGGTACCATGGATGGCGTAAGCACGTTATAGAAACGATAGCCGAAAAGGGACTTGGTATCCTTGTTGCTGAAAGCGAAGATGGTGCTGCCGGCCAGCAGGAAAATCACAAAGGAGAAGGTCAGGATGTTCAGCAGGAGATTGACGGCTTTAGAGGGCTGCTTTTTTCCGGATTCCACGGTTTCAAGCGCCGTTTCCGGCATATCTTCCGGGACAGGTCCCTCTTCCGCGTCCGCGGTCAAGCTCTCTGGACCGCCGGTCCACTGCGTCCGCGCATACGGCCGGTCCTGTCCGGCACTTTGCCCATACCCATTCCAAACGTCCTGTCCGCTGATGTTCCGCGGCTGTATTTCCCAGGGCTGCAGCGCGCCCCAGGACGGCTGCGCACCCCAAGTTTGCTGGGGCTGCTGCACGTTCC
>Ga0268262_10006576_pt1 | contig 11106 bp, 9 predicted proteins | sample TergutNc150P3_FD_190354 | JGI IMG/M metagenome (GOLD analysis project Ga0268262, IMG submission 190354) | Nasutitermes corniger P3 segment gut microbial community from laboratory colony in Florida, USA - Nc150 P3 (SPAdes) (version 2) | ecosystem: Host-associated > Arthropoda: Insects > Digestive...
AATAAAAATCGCTAAATCTAAGGTTTTTTAATAGAAATTCACTTGGCACGGTATTTGCTTATTAATTTGTGTCGACGAGGACAAACAGAAATCCCGCTGAAAAGGGGACAGTTCGTTGAACTGATATTTCTGCAAGCCTGAAAAAGGCCGTCTTAAAGAGACGAATTCCCGTGCGATTAATCAGGAGATTATCATGAAAACTTTAGCAATGTACCGCCCAAACACAATTCAAAACGCTCTGAGCGATTTTGACAGGTATTTTGAGTCCTTCTTTGGAGATTCCATTCTGTCTCCGGCATCAAGGTTTCTTAACCACATGCCGGCAGTGGATATTCAGGAAACGGAAAACGCCTATGTTCTGGAAATGGACCTGCCCGGCTATGACGAAAAAAACATTGAGGTTCATGTAGACGGCTCAAGCCTGACCATTGCGTCAAAGCATGAGGAGAAACAGGAGAAAAAGAGCGAAGAAAATCAGGGAACGTACGTTCTTAGGGAAAGGCGGCTCAATTCGTTCAGCCGTTCTTTCAAACTGCCGGAAAATGCCGATTCCGAAGCTGTAAACGCTGCTTTTAAGAACGGTATTCTTACCTTGCAGATCAAAAAACGCTCTGAAACGCAAAAAAGGACAATTCAGATTAATGTAGCATAAATTTATTCGTCTCCGCGTCTTTATGGCGCGGAGATTTAAGTTAAAATAAGTTTTATCAATTTTCCATTATATTAACCATGTTTTATTTATAAAACATGGTTAATAATTTTTAGGCGCACAGTTGTCATTAATTTAATGGAATTGAATGCTTTTCAACATATACTGGGCTTGCGGTTAAGTTAATATCGAACTTGAGCGAGGATTCAACTTTTTTACTTGCGCTGTGAAGCCGAAATGAAATTCGCCATCCATCGTTAAATTGAACTATTAATGTATTTGCTGAACCTGAAACACGAAAAATCTTCTCTATTCTATCTGGTACCTTCCATCTCTTACCATATCCAAGAGTACCATATAAATTTACACATTGAACAGAAACTTCTTTCACTTTTATTTCCAATTCAACTTTATAGAAATCATACCTGCCAAGCAAATATTTAAAAAAATTTTCTACAAAAACACATCCGTGTTCCTTGTAAAGTCTATCCAGTTCATCCTGAAATGCTGTTAAAATTGGCAGATAAATAGTTTCATCTTTCCTTTCAATATGCTCGAAATATTTGCCTTCACTTTTTAATTCGGCAAGAGCAGAAAAAGCCGGTCTTATTGAATCAAAGTATTGTTTATTACAAGGATATCCTGTCCATTTTTTCCCAAAATCAAGTTTTGCCGATAACCTTGAATGTTTAACCGCAGCATGATTTACTTTTGCGGATATACCAATTTCGCCATTTTGAATACTAATAATAATATCTCTTACGTCACCGGCAATACCTGCAGCGTCTCCTTGCAAAGAAATATGTTTGCTGGTTAATATTCTTGAATCATGAGCCTGCAAAAACAACGACATCTCACTTCCGGCGCGTTCCAACAAAGACTGTCTCTTTGCGTTTTGAGATTCAAAACAGGACTTTGCTTGTGTATAAGCTTCATTTTTAAGTAATACAACTCCGGTAAATTTCTCAAAAGCTTTTGCGAGAGCGTATTCAAACGCTTTACCGTTTCGTGTTTGTGAACCTGATATACCGCCCATGTTTTCTCCTAACGCGATTATCTGAATTCTTTACTTAAAATAATAATTTCATTAGATTTTTTACTGTTGCCCATACCGTAAGTCCACTCAGGTTTTACTATAGGGTAATTTTTGTACATTCTGCGGATTTCAGGACAATCATTATAAGATAATACCCATCTGTCTCTTGCCTTCAATAATTCAGAAAGTGTATCGTGGTCAAAATCAATATGCTTATCACCTTTAACACCATATAACTTTTGGTCAATTAGATAAGGAGGATCACAATATAAGAAATCGTCTATGTGTTTAGGAATACTTTTTGTAAAATCCAACAATGCGACCGTAAAATTTTCAATTCTAAATTCTTTTAAGCGCTGTATACTACTTATGGTAAAGCGTGGATGTCCGGGAGACATTCCGCCAGACAATGTTGTGCCGGAAAATGAGGAACGGTTTATTGCATAAAAACAAGCTGCTTGTTCCATTCTATCATTTATTGAATAAAAAGTTTTTTGTAAATTATAAAACATCGTAGGTGATAATTTATAATAGCAGTTCTCAACTTTTCCTGCCAGCATTACGGGGTTTTTTAATAATTCTTGCCAAAAAACTACCAACGGCTCAAAGTTATCATAACAAAAAACCCGCGTCCCTCTGCTTGCTAATTCAAGTTCGATTGAGCCACCACCAACAAATGGGGAACAGAGGGTTTTAGGAGTTTTAATGTAATTATTAATTATATATGCGGCAGCACGGGTTTTACCACCAGGATAACGCAAGGGAGACTTTGCAGTTTTTCTGATACTATCGCATTTTGCATCAATATGGATTGCTTGACATTCTCTTGTCTTTGTTAAAACAGCCAAGCTCATATTATCCCTCCCTGACCCGAATTTATGAACTAGAACATATATATGGTAATCTCTAAAAACTTCAGTTTTTAGAGATTATCCGATAAAAAATGCATGTTTCGTAGCCCGTAGGGCGAGAAACTGCAAGGGAACCGATAAAAACAACCAGTTTTTAGAGGTTCCCATATTATGCTATACAAATCCTTGTAGAATTTCAAGTATAATCTTTAAAAGAGCTGGTGTACTGTAAAATACAGACAACAATTGTTGCCTCAAAACCCCAAACTCTTGCCGATCAAAATAACCTTTATCCTGCCCGCGGGCTTACAAAATCTGTGCGTAACAAAAAACGAGCAGATTGTATCAGCGCTTTTACAATCCGCGCAGGTTCCTGTTTGCTGACAAGGCGTTTTGCAGTTGGGAAAACGCTGGACATTCATCGTAGCGGCGACGTTCCTTGCGCGGGAATATGCGTCTTCATAGGTTTTGGCAACCTTGTTCATGCCCGCGATAACAATTACCTGTTTGGGACCATAAATCATAGCGGCTACACGGTTGCCGTATCCGTCTATGTTAACAAGCTGACCGTCCTCGCTTACGGCGTTAGTACTTGTCAGAAAAGTTCCGCATAACAGAGCCAGATGCTGTATCTCGCCGCGTTCTTCAGGCGTTGCCGCCTTGTCACGGTCAAGCAGAGCATATCCTTCATTTGCAAGCCTTTCCTTAATACCGATTTCATTTAACGTGCTTGAGCCTCCCCATGCCACTTGATGATCTTTCGGAATAAGCGAAATTATCTTTTCCAGTGCGTCTTCCTGTTCATCAAAATACCATGCGTCAAAAGAACGGCTTTTAAGCGCCTCCACTACAACCGGACCAAGTTTTGAATATCTTTGCTCTGCAATTGTTTTCATGGTTTTACATTATACAATAAAAGAATTCTTCTATAAAAGACTTTATTAGAGTTGTTCGGAAACTTCAGTTTCTGAACAACTTCCATATAAAAAAGCATTTTTGCAGGGCTAAAGTTTACTTTAGCCCGAAAAAATGCAAGACTTGTGAGACAACTAACCAAGTTGTCTCACAAGTCTATTGTTCCGCAGAGTGATCCGCATCCTTATGATGATAATGATAAAGCGTAATTATTATTCCCAGCGACAATAAACCCAAGTTGAGCGCAAATGGCAGGTTTCTTGAAATATCGGAAAGGAAACCGCCTATCCAGCCAAACGGAGCCGTTGCCCCCATTATGAGCATAAAGCGAATAGCCATAATTCTTGCGCGTTCGGCGGGATTTACATGGAGCGCAATCAATGATTCGGAGAGCATGCTTATTGTCCCAAGACCGAAGCCGTCAAACACAAGCGAAAGACACAGAAGCGGGTACTTAAACATTCCTTCTACCGGAACCATGATGAGCAAACTCTGCCCGAGTAAATAACTTGCAAATCCCAAAAGAAGAGGCATCTTCAAAAGCCCCCTTGATAATCTCGGTATCACAAAGAAAAGGAAAATGATTGCCAAAATCGATCTGAATACCATAAACAGCGGCAGGAGCGCTTCGGGAACCAGCAGTTTTTTGTTTGCGATAATCTGCCAGAAAGTGTTGTTAATCATTCCGACAGTACCTGCAAATGCCGCTATTATCATCGAAAAGACCATGCCGCGCGAATGAAGAATTATTTTTATTACTCCGCCGTAACCGCCCGCAAGCTGAAAAATGTTTTTCCCCTTTGTTTCACGAATCCGCATAATGCCTATACCGGTTTCTTTGGAAGCCGAATATAAAACAATCATCTTTACCGACATTAATACAAAGCCGTTAATAAAAAGTATGCGTATGGCAGGAACAAGCGTCAGTCTGGAAATCAGGATCGATGTAATCGGCGCAAAAACAGCATACAACTGCCCGCATGCCATTACAAGCGAATAGATTCTTGTTATCTGTTTTTTTTCGGCGTCTTCAACTGCGAGACAGTTCCAGGAATTAGCCGTTACTCCGTTTGTCCCGTTAATAATGCCCGCGGCAAGAAAGAACCAGAAATTCTCGGCGCGCCACCATATCAGCGCGGGAATGCACCACGCAAGAATATCGAAACAAGCAGTCGCCTTTCTCCTGCCGATTTTGTCGGTAATAGGTCCGCTGAAAAAAGAAAAAACAAGCTGCGAAATCGTATTGATTGTAACAATAAACCCGACCCGCGTATCGTTCAGACCAAGAGCAAGCATATAAACCGAAAGATACGGCATACAAAGATTCATAGACAAGCCCCAAAGAGGTTCAGTATAAACGCATGCCCGGGTGTTACCTTTTAATTTTATTAATGTTGACCATAAAGAAGTAGTCATGTTACAATGACTCATAATTCAATAGATTTTAACAAAATTCAACGGCGTTTTAACGGTTAATGGTTTTTTTTATGGATATTGTTCAGAAATATTGTATTAAGACACACAATTTCATAACAAGTCCGCTCATGGAAGGAGAAAGTCATGGGAAGTAGAACCGGTGTAATACAGTTTAAAAAAACAAGCTATTTTAAGCGTTCATGGATGTTATACGCAATGCTTGCGTTCCCGATGTTATTCTTTATCATTTTCCGCTATGTCCCCATGACCAACATTGCAATGGCTTTTAAGGATTATAATATGTTCCTGGGACTATGGTCAAAAGGCTCTCCTTGGGTAGGTTTTAAATGGTTTGAAAGGGCGTTTGCCTCAAGAGATTTCTGGAATGCCATGCGCAATACCTTATGGCTCAACTTCCTTGATCTTCTGCTTGGCTTCCCCGCTCCTATTATTCTTGCCCTGCTCTTAAATGAACTTGTTTTTAAAACCTTCAAGAAGTTTACACAGACTGTTATTTATCTTCCGCACTTCCTTTCATGGATTATTGTATCAAGCATAGCGTCAAAGCTTTTAGCTCCCACTACCGGCGTAGTCAATATTTTCCTTGTAGAAAACTTCGGAATTGGACCGATTGACTTTCTTATGGACAAGGGCAAATGGGTAGCTACATACATATTCTTCGGAGTATGGAAGGAAATGGGCTGGGGAACAATAATTTACCTTGCGGCAATTACAGGCATAAACCCCGAGCTATACGAAGCCGCGGAAGTAGACGGAGCGGGACGCTGGCGGAAACTATGGCACATTACATTGCCGGGATTAAAGCCCACTATTGTTGTTTTATTGATTATGAACATAGGACGTATTCTGGGAATTGAACTGGATCGTCCGTACACCATGATGAACAATATTGTAATGGAAGTTGCGGACGTGCTTTCAACTCTTGTATACCGTGTCGGTATAAGATCATTCCAGTATTCATTAACTGCTGCGATTGGTCTTTTCCAGTCTGTTATATGCGTAATATTCCTTGTCGCCGCCAATACCTTTGCAAAGAAGTTCGGCGAACGCGGTATCTGGTAAGGAGGGGTTATGAAAATCAGAGCGAGAAAGTCCATAATCGGCGACATCTTAGTAATTTTATTCTGCATACTTGTGATCCTGTTGTGTATTCTGCCGATGCTCAATCTTCTTGCGCAGTCTTTAAGCAGTTCGCTGGCTGTTATAAACAGCAAGGTAAAATTCGCGCCTGTTATTCATAATATGCAGGAGAATACTTACAAAACAGGAATAACTCTGGAATCCTACATATATGTCTTTCTTGACAGAGCCTTTGCCCGTTCAATGTGGTGGACTGCGATACTCACGGTAATCTGTACTTTTGTGTCATTGTCAATGACTATACTATGCGCATATCCTCTTACATACGACTGGCTTAAAGGGAAGGGAATCATCAATACAATAATAATATTTACCATGTATTTCAGCGCGGGTACTATACCGAACTACATATTGATGAAAAGCCTGAACCTGCTCAATAATCCGCTGGTTTTGATTATTCCTAACTGTCTGTCGGTGTTTAACATGATAATCCTGCGCAGTTTCTTCTTTGGAATACCTGACAGCCTGCGGGAATCCGCCGAAATGGACGGAGCTAATCCGTTTACAGTGCTGTCGAAAATTTATATTCCCCTGTCGGGTCCTGTACTGGCTACTCTCGCCCTGTTTTACGCTGTAGGACGCTGGAACGGTTTCGGAGACGCCCTGCTTTACATTAACGCCGCGCCCCAATGGGTTCCGATACAGCTTAAACTATGGCAGCTTATTCAAAATACGTCATCAATAGATTTAAATACGGTGGAAATGGTTGCCGGCTCTATACCGAGGGCATCAGACGCGATAAAAGCGGCGGCTATCATGTTTGCCACGATCCCCATACTTATTGTTTATCCCTGGCTTCAGCGCTACTTTATCGCCGGTGTTACAATCGGAGCGGTAAAAGGATAGTAATTTTTAAATATTGCCTGTAATAACGTGAGCTAGACAGAAAAAAGAACCCATAGCAGGCTGCTTACGATATTTTTTGTTGACAAGCGTGTAAAAAACGGTCTAAACTAACAATTAACGCGTGTATATTTTGCGTGTTGATTAATTTTTTGGAGGAAAACATGAAAAGAGCATTACTTATTCTAGTCATCTTATTGATGGCTTCGGCATCTTTGTTTGCCGGCGGCGATAAAGAATCGAGTTCTTCGGGGGCTCCGGTAAAAATTACTGTGGAAATTTATGATCGTGGTTCAGACGGCGGAAGGACAAATCCTGCTAACAACGCATGGACAAACTGGATTCACGATAAGGTGCTTAGAGACCTTAATATCGATGTTACCTTTGTTCCTGTGGGACGCTGGTCTGAAACCACCGATATTGTCAATCTGCTGGCTTCAAACAGCGCTCCTGACCTGTGCTATACCTATAATAGAGATATGCTAGACCAATTCGGGCCACAGGGCGGTATTCTGGATTTAGCGCCCTATGTTAAAAAGTTTCTGCCGGATATGATAAAACTGCTGGGAACCGATCCCGCGTTAGGCGGAGACTTAATTTGGCGTGACCAGAAACCTGATACAAAAAAAATGTATTCGGTTACTAACTATGTTACATACCTCCCGCGGAAAAATATTTTTATCCGTAAGGACTGGCTTGATAAACTTGGTCTTCCGCTGCCAAAAACAACTAAAGAATTCCATGACGCACTGGTAGCGTTCCGCGACAAGGACCCGGGCAATGTAGGCAGGAACAATGTAGTTCCCTTTGGTCAGGACTCCGATGCCAGATGGGGTTTCTCGCCAATAATATACACTTACTTTACTAACAAGAAAGGCGGCAGGGACGAATGGATAAACTTTTTTACAGATACGCCTATCGGCATGCCCGGCTACAAGGAAGGCGTACGCGTGATCAACCAATGGTACAACGAAGGCCTAATTTACAAGGATTTCCCCCTTATGAAGGTTCCGACTGACTTTTGGAATCTTCTAAAGTCAGGCAGGGTAGGCGCTTTCGGCGGCAACTGGGACCTTCCCTTCAGGACAGATAACAGGATCAATGAAGACCTGGCAAGAAACGTACCGGGCGCAAAATTTGTGCCTGTAGACGCTATAGAAGGTCCCGATAAGTCGTACTTCAAAGAAATTTCCGACAAACCCGGTATGCGGATTTTTATACCTGCTTCATCCAAAAATCCTGAAGCAGCCCTTAGGTATCTTAACTGGCTTTGCAAGTTTGAAAATTTCAATTACCTGCAGATTGGCAATCCGGGTGTAAACCATGACCTGGTGGACGGCATTCCTAAAGCCAAGGGCGCTACGGGGCAATGGATCATGAATTCAGCCAATAACATAGACTATACAATGCCCATTAATGGTATTGAACTGCTTAATGCTGAAAAAAATGTCAGAGTTATAGCTTTTAACTACGGTAATACACCGCCCGCAGACATTATCAACGCTTATAATATTTCCGTTAATAAGGGAAAGGCCCCTACGGTGCGTGTAGCAACTGAAACAAAACTCCCGCTTGTCAGTCAAACCTTGAGAGACAAAGCCGAGGCCTTGCTTGCCCAAGCCATAATAGCCCCTACGGCGGACTTTGACCGTGTCTGGGACGCGGGTTACAGAGACTGGCTTGCTTCAGGCGCTCAGGATGTAATAAACGAAAGGTCTACTCTCTGGAAGAAGTAAATAAAGTTGTAATCACTTGATTACTTTTGTCTTTTTATTAAGGCCTGTTTTGAATCCATGCCGGATTTAGAATAGGCCTTGTTTTTTTAAGGAACATTCCGTGAAAGACGAATACGCCCGTCTGATAAACCAGGACTGGAAATTTCTCCTCGGTGATCCAAAAAACGCTGAAAAGGCGGATTACTGTGACCGGACATGGAAACACGTTGATTTGCCGCATGACTGGGTTATACACCAGCCTTTTGATAAGGGCGAAGGAACAGGCTGGACAAGCGAAGTAATGCAGGGCTTTTTCGTTTGGAAGACCAGAGGATGGTACAGGAAAGAATTCATTCTGGAAGAAACAACAGATAAAGAAGTTTTTCTTTACTTCGGCTGCGCTTACAGGAACGCCGCTGTTTACGTGAACGGCAAAAAAGCCGGTTCTCATGCTTACGGTTATACCAGTTTTGAGCTTTGCGTTACTTCCTTAGTCAAGCCGGGTAAAAACCTCCTTGCCATAAGGCTGGATCACGGTTCTTCTACGCCTGACCGCTGGTACTCGGGAGCCGGGCTTTTTCGGAACGTGTACCTTAGAATAACGCCAAAACTTCACTTCACCACATGGGGCATTTGGGTAAAGGCAGACGTTCAGAGTGAAGGCAAAGCCCTTGCAAAAGTTACCGCGGAAATAGCCAATACTGCGGCGGAAGGCGGGGATTCTTTCCTGCGCCTTGCAATAAAAGACCCTCAGGGTAATGCTGTTACGTCTGCGGAAATACCTTTCACCATATCACCTAAATCAAAAACGCTTGTGGAGCACAGCTTCCCAATCAAAAATCCCAAGCTCTGGAGCGACAAGAATCCATTGCTTTACAAGATTATTGCGTCCATTGGCAAAGAGAATGTCGGTTCAAGGGAAATAAACTTCGGAATCCGCAGCATTAAGATGATTGCCAAAAAGGGCTTTTTCATTAACGGGGAAAAAACCAAATTGAAAGGGGTCTGCCTTCACCATGACTGCGGTATTTTGGGCGCTGCTTTTTACAGCGAAGCCTGGCGCAGACGGCTTCTTATACTGAAAGGGCTTGGCTGCAATGCCATAAGGACCAGTCATAACCCGCAGGCTGAAGAATTTCTGGAGCTTTGCGACGAACTGGGTTTCTATGTAATTGACGAGTGTTTTGACAAGTGGAAATCCCTGTCATACGGGAAATTATTTGACAAGAATTGGCGGCAAGATTTAACTGATTTTATTATGAGGGACAGAAACCATCCTTCGGTCTTTTGCTGGAGCGTCGGCAACGAGGTGGAGGGTCAAGGTACGCCCGATATGATCGAGACCGGAAAAATGCTCTGCGACCTTGTCAGGACTCTGGACGACCGTCCCGTTACACTGGCATTGTCTCCCCATGTTACCGAACACAAACCCCGCGATTTAGTTGGAGCGCCCCCTGAAAAACACGTTGAGATCACCGCACGCATAGCGGAATTTGTAGATGTACTAGGTCTTAATTATCACGAACCCTGGTATCCTTACTATACTGCGGCAATTGACAAGCCGATTATCGGTACGGAATGTTACGAGTATTATTCCGGGACTTTACATTCCTACGAGGACTACGACAGGAAGAACCCTTGGCGTTATGTACTGGAAGACGACAATGTGCTTGGTCAGTTTATTTGGGCGGGGATTGATTATCTTGGCGAAGCCGACTGGCCTTCCAAAGGGTGGACCGGTTCAAGCCTGGATATCTGCGGCTTTTATAAAGACCAAGCCTGGCTCCGCAAGAGTTACTGGTCGGAAGAACCGGTAGCGCATATATGTTTTTACGACAATACATTGCCCAACAACTACGCCCGCGGCCGCTGGAATTTCCCCTATACCGCTTCTCACCTCAATCTGGATAACTTGGAGCGCCGTGTCGTTAATGCCGCTGTGTATACCAACTGCGAAGAGGTTGAACTTCGGATTAACGGCAAAAAAGTAGGTCGCAGAAAGCTCAAGGATTTCCGGAACAATATAATCGAGTGGCCTTTCGATTACACGCCGGGCGAATTAAAGCTGATTGGTTTTCATAACGGAAAAGAGGTTGTTGTGCAGGAAATAAAAACCGCAGGTTCTCCCGCCGCTATCAGCCTAAAAGCGGATAAAACCGCGCTGGAGCCATGTTCGCTTGCTCATATTGAAATAAACATCACAGACAAAGCCGGTACACCCAACCCTGCTGAAAATCTGCTTCTTGGCTTTTCTCTAGAAGGCGATGGTGAAATAATAGGGTCGTCTTCGCCCAGCCTTAACAATTCTTTGGGCTTTAACCTTCCCCGAGTCTATACTTCCATGGGCAAAGCATTGGCAATAATCAAGGCAGGAGACTCCGCAGGAGAACTGGTTTTTTCCGCTTACTGTGAAGGGCTAAAAACAGGAATATTGAGGTTTACTGTCGGCTAGTAGTCAGGCTTTTTTATTGTGCGCTGAATGGCGACCCTATTCTAGCCTTGACAGGTCTCACCTGTCTA
>Ga0268262_10006577_pt1 | contig 11104 bp, 8 predicted proteins | sample TergutNc150P3_FD_190354 | JGI IMG/M metagenome (GOLD analysis project Ga0268262, IMG submission 190354) | Nasutitermes corniger P3 segment gut microbial community from laboratory colony in Florida, USA - Nc150 P3 (SPAdes) (version 2) | ecosystem: Host-associated > Arthropoda: Insects > Digestive...
CCTCCTGCATCGTGAGGCCTGGTGCACGCTCGGCTTTGACGAGGGCGCGCATGGTTTTGTTCATGGTCGGGCTCCTTTGTCGGGCACTTTATAGGGTACGGCGGAATTGGGTCTGCGGCGATAAAGTTTTCACTTGCCGTCCTTGCACTGGTACTCTGGGCGCAGCCAGCGGGTTTTGCCGGCGGCCTCTTCTGCGGCCCTCTCGGCGTTAAGCGACGTCAGGCGTTCAAGGACTTCCTCATCGGGCAGGTCGGGGGGCCAGCCGTAGGCCTTGGACACGGCGGCGTCCAGCTTGTCGTGGATTTCTATCAAAACGTCGGTTGCCGCCCATTCGTGGATTGGCCTGTGGATGGCGCTCAGCGCTGTGCCCGCCCTGATCAGCTCCACTACGTTGTATATCTGTGTGATTGAAGCGCCCCTCTGCTGCGCCCCCTTTATGTGGCCGTCCAGCTCTTCCCCAAGTGCCCTTATCTCCGCTTTTATTGCCTCCGCTGGGTCCGGGAATGGGAATGGGTCGAAACAGACTGACTTGGTGTAAACCCTCCTCGTATCGAGGTGGCCGCACTTTGCATCGAACCAGATGCGGTGGATTTTGGATGACAGTACACCCAAGTGGTACGCGTCTTCACTGGCCACCACCACCACTCTACTGGCTGGCGATACGCCAGCGTCCAGGAACACGAATGCCCTGTGCTTGGCCGTCTCAACCGTTGTTATGAAGCGCTTTAGACCATTTAGAGCTAGTCGCAGGTCGGGTCTGGGTCTGCCGAAGATCCACCAGTTGGTCTTGTAATCAGGGTCGTTGTTCTGCTCCCTCTCTGGCTTCACATTGTCCAATAGATGCTGATAGATGTGCGGGTGGCGTTTCTTTACTTCGGCCACTTCCATGCCGAAGAGGTCTATGACGTAGAGGCCCCGCGGCTTCCCCACTAGGTCGCTGCCATTGACATAAGGCCTCACGATGTCGGGTCTGCCCCACTTGACCCACTTGTCCTCACCTACGATGAATCCATCGCCGTGTAGCTTGAAACCCATTGAGCAGAGACTGGAGTTGGCCTTGAGGGGCACAGGCTCCGCAGCCATCCCCGTGACCAATTCGGCCTGGATAGCTTCAACGTTCTCTTGATACAGCACAACGGAACTGGCCCTCTCCTCCGGCGTGGCGCCGCCGCCCTCGTCTTTGACCCACGCCATGCGCGGCTGACCCTCCAGGCCGCCAACTGTCATGGCTATCCTCACGTTGGCTATGGTGCCGCCCCAGGGGTGGTCTGGCACGGCCCAGAGTATCTTCAATGGCGGCAAGTCGCTGGACGGCACCAAATGGCTGGCCACCAAGCCTCTCTGTCGAACCTGTTTGATGGTGTTGGTGGTGATCAGACCGAAGCGTTTTGTCCTGCCGGCCCTGACCTCCAGCGCGGCCCTGTGCCACCAGTACATGACTAGGTCAACAGTTTCCGGCACATCGGGATAGGCGGCGCGAAGGGCCTCTGCGTAGCCATCGCCCAGTGTCTCGCGCAGTCTGGCGTTGCCCAAAAAGGGCGGGTTGCCCACAATGTAGTCCGCCTTTGGCCACTTGGCCGGCCTTGGGTCAATGTACTCATAAATCGGCACCTGGTCGGTAGGGTCTGGCACGGGCCTGTCCGTGCGCTTGCCGGCCATCATGCGGCCGCCCCACCTTGTCCTGCCAGTGGGCTTTGTGGCCGCCCACTCCAGTACGGCGTCGCGCTTCTCTATGCTGCCGTAGTTCTGCAGCACCGGCTCGGGTATGGGGCCGTAGGCGAGGTACTGTGGATAGAGCCGGCAGTACCACTGTATGTAGGCAATCCACAGCACCAATTCGGCAATGGAGGCTGCCCACTCGTCTATCTCCATGCCCAACAGCGTGGCGGGCGTTATGGCCTCGCCCCCTGCCTGGACATCCTTTTTGGTTTCGCCGAGCAGCACCAGGGTTGCAATGACTTCTTCCTCTATTTGCTTCAGCGTGTCGAAGGTCGTGTAGAGAAAGTTGCCGCTGCCGCAGGCAGGGTCGAGTATCACCAACTGGCCCAGCCTCTGGCGAAAAGCCAAGAGCTTGGCCTTCATTTTTTTTCCCTCGGCCTCGCTGTGTTCGCGGTCAAGCAGGGCCTGCGCCTCATCGTGCAGTGAGTTCCACTCACCCCACAGGTCATCGCCGAACGTGGCGTCCACCAGGCGCTGTATGTGGGCCCTTGGCGTGTAGTGTATGCCGAACTTTTTGCGCTCGCCGAAGTCCAGGGCGCTCTCCAGCAGTGTGCCGAATATGGCTGGGTCAATGTCCTTCCAGGACTTTTCGGCTATCTGGCGCATCCACCTGATCTGTGCCTTGGTCAGGGGCAGGCTCTCGATGTCCAAAAACAGTCTGCTGTTGAACCGTTTGAGCGTGTAGTGGCCAAATATGCCGCCCTCGTTCATCACCGCCCAGAAGTTGTTGAGGCCCTGCTGAAACTGTTCTGGCTCTCGCTCCCAGAGTTTGAGGCCGGCGGAGAAGAGGCCCCCTGGCAGTAGGCCGATGCTCTCGGCGAAAAACGTGAACACCACGCGCATCAGGAAAAGCACTATGCGCTTGGGGTCAGGCTCGATGTCGGCAAGCTGGTGTTTTAGCTCGCCAAGGCCTTCGGCTATCTCCCTTGTGACGGCGGCCGTTGCGGCACCGGGATAGAGGCTCCACGGGGCAGTCCAAACCGCGCGCAGGTAGTCCTGCACGTCGGCCCTGGTGAGCTCCTCTAGGGCTATCGCCTTGTGGCTGACGTACCTGCCGTAGTCGCCAGAAAACCTGTTCCAAATGTAAAAGCCCATGCCCACGTCGCAGACAATCAGGAACGGGACAAACTCTTCGCGCAGGGCAAGGTCTTTGGCGTATCGCAAGGCCTGGCCGAACGCCTTGCTGACGGCCTTGTCGTAGGCCGTCATAACTTCGGCGCCCGTGGCCCTTGGCAGGGGGAGCTGTGGGGCGCTGGCGATGGTCTCCTTAGACCCCTTGGACGCGGCGCCGGCTCCTTTGCGGACGCTCTCGGACGTCTGTTTGCCTTCGAGTATGAAGTGGCCCATGCGGTAGAGGTCTATCTCGTCGGTTGCATCTGAGCCGTCGCTGTTCACGGTCTGGACCGAGTACTCGAAGCAGTACTTGGCGCCGGGGGCCGAGACATCTGGCACGGGCAGGTCAAGGACCCTGCACAAGTCCAGTATGAATGGCTGGAGGTTGCCCGACTCCTTGCCCGTCAGGCCGCGCCACTTTTCTATGAAGCGCTCCATTTCGGTGGGTGTGGGCGTGATTGACAAGGGGCGGGCCTCAAGGGGGGTTGACAGGATGCGGCCCTGTAGGCCGCTCCAATCATTATACTAGCGGCTAACGGCTGGCTACTAGCGGCTAGCCACTGGCTACTTAACAGCGGTGCCCATGTCCTTGAAGAATGTGTAGTCGTGGGTCTCGCCGGCCTTGGTGGCTTTGTGCATCTGGCCGTGCAGTCTGTCGCGCTCGTGGTCTGCCTTGTGCTGCCCGTGCTCGTCGCGGACTTTCCTGTGGTAGTGCTCCATGCACCTGTCGCCGTTCTCGTGGAAGATGGATGCCATGTTCTTGTGCATCTCCAGCTCTTTCTCCAGCTCCCTCTTTGCGTGCGGCTCTTCGGTCCTCTTGATCGCGTCTTTGTGGTCCTTCTGGGCGGTTTTGTGGACCCCCCAGTGGAACCACTGGATGACGGCCTCCTCCCACAGCCTCTGCGACGCCATGTGATCCAGCGCCAGACACTCGTCTATGAGCAGTTTCGACATTGCCATGTCACGTCTCCTATGGTGGATTTTTGCACTTCAGACAGCCGATCCATTTTTTTCACCGACCGCCTCGCGCTACTTTATCACACCTAGCTCCCTGCCGACTTTGGCAAAGGCGGCTATGGCGGTGTCCAAGTCGTCTTTTGTGTGCGCGGCGGACATCTGGGTGCGTATGCGGGCCTGCCCCTTGGGCACTACCGGGAAGAAGAAGCCGGTCACGTAGATGCCCTCGTCCAGCAGCATGGTGGCGAACTTCTGGGCCAGCGGGGCGTCGTAGAGCATGACCGGGACAATCGGATGCTCGCCGGGCTGTAGCTTGAAGCCAAGCGCCTCCATGCCGTCGCGGAAGTAGCGGCCGTTTTCATGCACCTTGGCTATCAGGTCGCCGCTTCTGCCGAGTATCTCCAGTGTCTTCAGCGTTGCCGCGACGATGGACGGCGCGACGGAGTTGCTGAACAGGTAGGGCCTCGCCTTCTGGCGCAGCCACTCGATGACCGTCTTGCTGCCAGCAATGTAGCCGCCGCTGGCGCCGCCAAGGGCCTTGCCGAAGGTGCCGGTCAGCAGGTCAACCCTGCCCATGACGCCGCAGTGTTCGGGTGTGCCGCGCCCGTTTTTGCCCATGAACCCAACGGCGTGGCTGTCGTCCACCATGACCAAGGCACCGTATTTTTCGGCCAGGGCGCATATTTCGGGCAATTTGGCTATGAAGCCGTCCATGCTGAACACGCCGTCTGTGACAACCAGCACAAAGCGGCAGGAGGCGGTCGCCTCTTTGAGTTTTTCCTCCAAATCCGCCATGTCGCTGTTCTTGTAGCGGAGGCGCTTGGCCTTGCTCAGGCGTACGCCGTCAATAATCGAGGCGTGGTTAAGCTCGTCGGAGATGATTGCGTCCTCTTCGCCCATCAGGGGCTCGAAGATGGCGCCGTTGGCGTCGAAGCAACTGGAGTAGAGCTGGGCGTCCTCCATGCCGAGGAAGTCGGCCAGCTTGCGCTCCAGTTCCTCGTGTATGTCCTGCTTGCCGCAGATGAAGCGCACGCTGGCCATGCCGAAGCCGTGGGTGTCCATGACCGCCTTGGCCGCCGCTATCAGCTCGGGGTGGTTGGCCAGGCCCAGGTAGTTGTTGGCGCACAGGCAGACGACGTTTTTCCCGTTGGCCGTCATCCTGGGCCGCTGGGGCGTGGTAATCACGCGCTCTGTCTTGTAAAGGCCCTGCTCGCGCAGCGCGCCGGTCTCTTTTGCAAGGTGGTCTAAGAATTTTTGGTTCATGGTCGCCCCTCTTTTCTGCCGTCAGGAAAAATTTTACGCCCTGCCTATTGACATCGGAGCAAAAAAATACGGCCGGGGGACTGCAAAGTGTGGCAGACTGTTTTCAGTCTCTGGCATGTGTCAGCGAACCCCCTTTCTCTTTCGCCTGGGAGAAAAAAGGGGCCCCACCCGATTATCCAGGCACATCTGTCGCAGGTTTGCAACATGGCACAAGGCACAGTCAAGTGGTTCAACGCAGAAAAGGGGTACGGCTTCATCACCCCTGACGGAGGCGGCACCGACCTCTTCGTCCACCACAGCGCAATACAGGAAAAGGGTTTCCGCACTCTTCAGGAAAACCAGAGGGTCAACTTTGATGTGACCGAGGGGCAGAAGGGACCCCAGGCCGCCAACGTAACAAAGGCCTAAGGCACCTCTCCCCAACACAAAACGGCCCTCCATGAGGGCCGTTTTGTTTAGATGCAGCAGCGCGACGCGAAGCGGCGCCTCAACGCAAACTGGCAACTGACCACTGGCTACTGTCAACTAGAACCATGCATAGAAAAGTCATCATCATCGGATCCGGCCCGGCGGGCCACACTGCGGCCATCTACACTGCGCGGGCGGGTCTTTCGCCGCTGGTCTTCGAGGGCGCCCAGCCGGGCGGCCAACTGACAATCACCACCGAGGTGGAGAACTACCCCGGCTTCAAGGACGGTGTCATGGGCCCCGCGCTGATGGACGAAATGCGCGCGCAGGCCGCGCGCCTTGGGGCCGAAATCAAAGCGGAGGCCGTGCTGAAGGTCGCTCTGGGTCAGCACCCATTCGCACTGGAGACCGACGGCGGTCTGCACACCTGCGACGCGCTGATAATTGCCACAGGCGCCTCAGCTAGGTGGTTGGGCATAGGCAAGGACGAAGAGCTGTCGCGCGGCGGCGGGGGCGTTTCGGCCTGCGCCACCTGCGATGGTTTTTTCTATCGTGGCAAAGAGGTCGCCGTGGTGGGCGGCGGCGACACGGCGCTGGAGGAGGCCACATACCTGGCCAACCTGGCGTCGAAGGTGACTCTGATCCACCGCCGCGACGCGCTCCGCGCCTCCAAGGCCATGCAGGCCAGGGCCCTGTCCAACCCCAAGATAGCTTTCGCCTGGAACAAGGTGGTCTCCGAGATTCTGACGGAGACAAAGGAACTGCCAGGCGGCGGCAGCGTGGAGCGGATTTCAAAGCTGCGCCTGAAGGACACGGCAGGCGGCTCGGATGCGGAGCTAAAGGTCGACGGGCTGTTCGTCGCCATCGGCCACCGCCCGAACACGGATCTGTTCAAGGGCCAACTGCCTACGGACGCGGACGGCTACCTGGTGACGGAAAAAGGCTCCGCCAAAACATCAGTCCCTGGCGTGTTCGCCTGCGGCGACGTGCAGGACACCAAGTACCGCCAGGCCATCACAGCCGCCGGCAGCGGCTGCATGGCCGCCATAGACGCCGAGCGCTGGCTGGCCGAAAACTGACCACCAGCAACTGGTCACTGGCAACTGTATTTAAAGGATTCACATGTCTTCATTCGACTTGATTGTGATCGGCTCCGGCCCTGGGGGCTATGTTGCGGCCATACGCGCCGCGCAGCTGGGTCTGTCAACCGCGCTGGTGGAAAAAGACGACGTGCTTGGCGGCACCTGCCTGCACAGGGGCTGCGTCCCGGCCAAGACCTGGCTGGAGACGGCCCACCGCTTCGAGCAGATGCAGCAGGCTGCCGACTACGGCATCCAGGGCACGGAGCCTGGCAAGCTGGCGCCCGACCTGCCGACGGTGGTCGGGCGCAAGGGGCGCATCGTCCAAAAGAACGCCAAGGGCATCGAGTTCCTGATGAAAAAGAACAAGGTGGCTGTGCTGCGGGGCTTCGGCAAACTGCTGGGCGGCGGCGGGGTCTCCGTGGGCGACGAAGTGCATGAGGCGAAAAAGATAATACTGGCGACGGGCTCCACGCCGAAGGACCTGCCCGGCCTTGAGGCCGACGGCCGGCGGGTGCTGAACAGTGACCACATACTCAACCTTGCGGAGCTGCCTGCGCGGCTGGTGGTGCTGGGTGCCGGCGCCATAGGCGTGGAGTTCGCAAGCGTGTTCTGCCGCTTAGGCTCAAAGGTGACGCTGGTGGAGTTCATGGACCAACTGCTGCCCCTGGAGGATCAGGCCGTGGGCGCGGAGCTGGCAAAGGTGTTCACCAGGCAATACAAAATGGATGTCCGCGTCAAAACAAAAATCAGCGGTGTAGAGCGGCTGGCCGACAAAGTGGTCTGCACGCTGGAGGGCGAAAAGCCGGGCGTGGTCGAGGGCGACGCACTGCTGGTGGCAGTGGGCAGGCAGCCGGCGACTGCCGGCGTGGGGCTGGAAAACACAGCCGCCGCGCTTGACCGCGGGACTGTCGTCGTCGATGAGTACATGCAGACGGGCGAGCCGAACCTGTACGCAATCGGCGACATAGTCAGAACGCCCATGCTGGCGCACGTTGCGTCCGATGAGGGCATAGTGGCGGCCGAACACGCGGCAAAGTCGCTGGGCAGGGACGCCGCCCCGCACCCGATAGACTACGCGCGTGTGCCCAGTTGCACGTACTGCGACCCTGAGGTGGGCAGCGTCGGCCTTACAGAAAGGGCGGCGCGCGAAAAGGGCCTGGAGGTCCTGACCGGCTCGTTCCCCTTCATGCCGCTGGCCAAGGCCAACATCATGGGCGAGCCGCACGGCTTCGTCAAAATCGTAGCGGACGCCAAGTCCAACGTGATTCTGGGCATACACATCATAGGCCCCAAGGCCACGGAGCTGGTTGCCGCCAGCGTCGCGGCGCTGGCCGGTCGCCTGACAGTTGACGCGCTGATAAACACGATGTTCCCGCACCCAACGCTTAACGAGGCCTTCCCGGAGGCCGCCAGAGCCGCGTACGGAAGGGCCATAAACAGTTGACAGTAGCCAGTTGACAGTTGCCAGTTAATATCAGTTGCGGCCTTCGGTCGCGTCATTATTCACTGTTAACTGGTCACTGGCAACTATACTTTTATCCCCATCATCTCTTCCAGCTTGGTGAACACGGCGTCGTCCAGTTTGGCTGCCTTGGGCAGCAGCAACTGAATCCCGGCGGCCTTGGCGTCCAGTGTGGCGCCGACGCTGGAGGGTATGGTTTCGGAGATCAGGACCATCGGGGTGGGGTCTGACAACTGGCTCTGGATGGCCTTGGCCAGTTTGATGCAGCTCTCGAATTCGGTGTCCAGCGCGAGGAGGATCAGCCCAGCGCCCTGCGGCGGGGCCGCGATCAGTTCGCCGATTCCAAGGCGCAGCACTTTCCCGTAGCCTTCGCTGATGAACACCTTCTCCAGCCCGATGACCGTCATGTCATCGTCCTGGCCGCCTAGAACAACTGTCTTGGTCTTGCGCTTCAGTTTCTGGAGTGGCGAGGGCACGGGTCGCGTGGGCATACTGGCCTCGCTGGCGGTCAGGACGACCGCCGGCGCGGCCTCTGGCGCGGGTGGGGCCGCTGTGTCCGCAGCCGCTGGCGCGGCAGGTGCGGACGGTATGACGGGCGGCGGGGCGTCAGAGGAATGGTCGTCGGACTTGGACTTGCTCTCCTTGGAGTCTTTCTCTTTGCTCTCCTTGCTTTCCTTGCTTTCCTTGGAGTCTTTGTCCTTGTCGGCGCCCTCTTCTTTGTCCTTGTCTTTGTCTTTCGGCGAGTCGCCGGCGGGGCGGGAGGCCCCTGTCTCGATGAACTCTTCTTTGGCGCGCCTGGACCTGGGCGGCAGGGAGTTGGGCGGCGGGGTGCAGCGGCCGGCTACGAACCCCTCTATCGCCTTGGCGTACTCGCTCTTGAACTCCTCGAAGGCGACGCCAAGGTAGGTCACGCCGCTGTTGACCTCTGTGTAAATCAGCCTGCCGCCGCACTCTATGGTGACCAGGCAGCGCGGGATTTTGGATATTTTCACAATGGGGAAGATCTGGCCGGAATGCACGGTCCTGCCTGTGATGTTGATCTTCTTCTCGGTCTTGATCTCGATGGCGTTCTCCACTTTGACGCGGACGCCTCCCTCGGAGAGGTTGTCGGCCAGGCCGGTGATGCCGATGCCGTCGAAGAGCCCGGACAGCAGGGTGACGGTTGTCCCCTCCCTGGGGTTCACCTTGGCCCTCTGCTTCTTCCTGCGCTCGGTCAATTCGAAGGAAGACGGGATGTCAACCATCGCGTGGCCTGGCTTCACTTCCTGGAGCCTGGACGAGCCGTAGATCCTCATGTTGTCAACTATGATGACAATCCCCACTTTGGCGCCCTTCTCCGCAAGGAGGTTGGCGTGCAGTTGGAGGTTCATCGTGCCTTCCTCTTCGCGGATGACCGCGATGTTGCAGGGAAGCTCGTTCTTGTGCGGGTCTATGAGCATGGCCGGTGCCTTGATCCGCATGGCGTCTTCCAGGTATGCCATGACGGTTGGGTCGCCCCCGTCCTTTTTGCTGTCCTTGCCCAAACTAAAAAGTCCCATTTCGTACCACCTGGAAAAATTATAATCAAATTGCCTAGGCTGTTATTAACTTTGTCATGGACCGCCGATTTTTCTGGAGATTCCAGCCAAGATGGAAACCAAGTGCCTGTTGCTGGCCCGCCAGGGGCCGCCGGACGATGCGGGGGTCATCGGCGAGCACCTGCTGGAGCTGGGCGAACTGGCTAGGTCCTGCGGCATGGAGCCCGTGGGGAGCAGGCAACTGCGCCGGGCCGTCATTGACCCCAGGTCCTTCTACGGCAAGGGACAGTTGGAGGGCGTCGCCCACGAGGCCAAGGGCATGGGCGCGACGCTGCTGGTCTGCGACGACGAGCTGACGGGCGGCCAGGTGCGGAACATCGAAAAGACCACGGGCATGACCGCGATGGACCGCACGGGGCTGATACTGGCCATCTTCGAGGCCAGGGCGCGGACGCGGGAGGCGCGGGCGCAGGTGGAACTGGCGCGCTACGAATACGAACTGCCGCGCCTGAAGGGGGCGTGGACCCACCTAGAGAGGCAGGTGGGCGGCGTCAACGTCAGGGGAGGCCCCGGCGAGACGCAGATAGAGGTGGACAGGCGCATGACGCGGCAGCGCATAGGGCAACTGAAGCGCGAGCTGGCGCACATGGAGGGCGTAAGGCGGACGCAGCGCGAGGGCAGGGCGGAGGGCCTCAAACGGGTCTCGCTGGTCGGCTACACAAACGCGGGCAAGACCACGCTCTTCAAGGCGCTCACCGGGAACGGCGAGCCGGCCGACATGCTGTTCGCCACACTGGACACCACCACCAGGAAGACCTGGCTGGGCAGCGATGCAGAGACCGGCGAGCCGAAACACGCGCTGGTCTCCGACACCGTCGGCTTCATCCGCAAACTGCCGCACCAGTTGGTCGCGGCCTTCCGCTCGACGCTGGGCGAGGTCAGGACATCCGACGCGCTGCTGATAGTCACCGACGCCGCGCACCCCGACCTGGACGAGCATCTGAGAATTGTGGGCACCACCCTGCGCGAAATTGGCTGCCAGGACCACCACCGCCTGGTGGTGCTGAACCAGTCCGACCGCCTGACGCGCCCAAGGCGCCTGGACCTGAAGCGGCGCCTCCCCGGGGCCGCCATAGTCTCCGCGTTGGAAAAGACTGGCCTGGACGACATCCGCGCCTGGCTGCTGGACCTCGCCCCCGGCCCCCTGGTCCCTAGGGAGCTTGAGTGGTGGGAGATTTAATCAATCGGCGCGGGCGTAGCCCGCATCCAATTTAACTAGCAACTGACCACTGGCAACTAGTAACTCAACAAAGGAGCCTCCATGCTACGCCTACTCTTGTCAATCCTTCTCGCACTTCCCTTGGCTGCCGAAGGCCCCAAATGTCCCAAGGTGAGGGTGACCACGTCCATGGGGGAGTTCGAGCTGGAGCTGCGGCTGGACGCGGCTCCCAAGACGGTCGAGAACTTCATGAAGCGGGTCGGCGACGGCTTCTACAGCGGCACCATATTCCACCGCGTGAAGAAAGAGTTTGTGCAGGGCGGCGGCTACCTGCCCGACAAGACGAAAAAGCCCTTCAAGGGCA
>Ga0268262_10006578_pt1 | contig 11102 bp, 15 predicted proteins | sample TergutNc150P3_FD_190354 | JGI IMG/M metagenome (GOLD analysis project Ga0268262, IMG submission 190354) | Nasutitermes corniger P3 segment gut microbial community from laboratory colony in Florida, USA - Nc150 P3 (SPAdes) (version 2) | ecosystem: Host-associated > Arthropoda: Insects >...
GAAGGGGGTGGGACGGTATTCGGAGATTTATTACTTTAGACGTGAATGTCCCTTTCTTAAAACCTACTTTTGCTATTGTTTCAAAGCGTTTTGTATCGTTATATTTAATAATATCGCCCTCAAAAATCTTCATGCCGTTTTTATCAAGAAAGCCGGTAAACTGCCCTACAGTTTTGGGGTCTATACCATAACCGGTGTCATTTTCCCAAATAGACGCTTTATTTCCTTTGTATATTCGCAAATCACCAAAACGCCATATTTTTATGTTATTGTTGCCAATTCCCCTGAATAAATACTCTCTCATTGCAACGCCTCCACTGCTAAATCTTCCGGCCTATGTTCAATAGCCGCTTGATCGCTCTTAAAATCGAGTTCCAATTTACCCGCCAGATTTCGGGCGCGGTCAACCCGCCCCCTTAAATGCGGGTAAATCTGTAAAAACTCGTCCCAACCGATGTGGTGCTGCTGTTCGTGTTCGTCCCAGAGTAACGCCATCCAGTTCCATGATTTTTCTATATCCGCAGCGTCCGACCCCCGGCTCACAATGTGCGCCCTGACAATCTGCCCCGCCCGCCCGCTCGCTTCTGAATAGGGGTGTGTTTTAATCCACTCTGCATGGGTCAGCATTTCCTGACAATTAACGTCCCGGAAGTCCGAAGGGTCGTTTTCCAACTTCCCTTTCCAGTCTTCCCAGTCTTGTAAAACACTCTGTACGGTCGCCATCGTTCCGTATTCGAGTTCACATTCGGTAGTTAGGTGTTGCATAAGTCCGTCTATAAACCTTGACCCCTGTATTGAATTTGCCTCGGATATATGGACAGGGCGGAGCGCGTTGTTAAAACGGTTGGGTACTTTATCTGCGTATACGTCCAAAAGGTCGTAGTACAATGCCTTCTTTTCGTCTTCCAACGGCGTCCGCCCTTCCATTGATTCAAAGATCGCAGTTACCAGCGCAAACACGGAATTAAGCTGTTTGTGCGTCCGGTGCTGTTGGGGCAAAGTAAGGAAGGTTTGAACAAAAAATTCTTTATTGTTGTATTCTTCCCTTTTTGCTTTCGTCTTGAAAAAGGCCAAGACGGATTCGTGGTCCTTCTTGTTGGTCGGTCTCAAGACTATGTAGTCGTTTTTGTACAATGCCCCGTGCGCCGGAAGCCTAACTGCGTCCATTTATCAATCCTCAAAATTTGGTATTGACGACCTTTTCAGTGCGCCGACTTCATCAGCGGGAAACAGCCCGCTACCAGTGCCGGCACCGCCGTCATCTTCGTTTTTTGCGGGTGCGGCGGCAGATGCGGCCAGTTGCGCGGTCGGGTTTCCCGTCTCTTTTGTACCAGCAGGAACGGGAACAAGCTCATTCTCTTTGACGGGTTCTTCCTGCGCTGCCGGTTTTGTGTCGGCGGCGGCGGTTGTCGTTGGGGGATTTTCCTGTACCTGGTTAGGCTTACCGCGGTCGTCCTCGATGGCGGGGATTATTCTGTCTTCAATGTCAAATTGGAATTTTGTTTCGCCGCCTTCGGTTACGGCGCGGGCTATAATAGCGTTTTCATCGGCAATAAGCGCCTGTTTCAGTTCAACCGATTTCGGCGCGTATTTCAGGACTTTTTCGAGCATTGTTTTTTTCGCCATAGATTCTTTTGATTCCTGGGTTGACGACCATGCGCTGTATTTCCATTCGTTTTTATCGCTGTCAAAGGACTCCGAAAATTCCTCGGCGTGTTTCATTACTTTGTCCCAAGTCCATACAACAAAATTACTACCCCCGTTCTCTGTCTCATAAAGCGCCCACACATACAGAGGTTTATCCGTCTTGAATTTCTGGACGTGTTCAATGTAGTGGGTGGTCCCGTTTTTATAGTCAAAATAATCGCCTTCGTAGACTACTTCGGCGGTTATCCGGCGGTATGTGCCGTAACGGTAACAAAGATCAACAAGCCCCTGATAACCCATTTGAAATTGGCATTTGAGTTTTTTGGCTTTCCCGTCCCACCGGGGGATTAACCACGCTTGACCAAGCGGGGTGTTTACCTCAAGCCCCAACTGTAACGCCTGAAGCAGAGAACCAAAAAATGAATTTGGATCACACATAGCCAATTTGGGGTTATTGAGAATCGCTGTCATTACAATTCTCATCATCCGTTCTACCCCGATTTTGTTTGGCAATGCGTGTTCAAATTGCCCCGCCATTTTTTCAACCTGGTGCTGCAAAGTCTTCCGCGCCTGATCTTCGGGCGATCCCTCTTTGGGCGCTGTTTTTTCTTTTGCATCGCTTCCGTCTGTTTTCATTGTTCTTTTCTCCTTGTCTTGATATAAATGGCTTCATAAAGCCGTCTTGTGGCCCTAATATCCGATAAGGCCCCGTGCGCCCCGGTATGCTGTATACCAAGGGCTTTTGTCATAGTTTCAAGTTTCTGGTTTTTGGTTTTTGGGAGAAGCCCCGCCGCTTTTTTTACCAGTTCGTACACATCAATCAGTCTTCCGTTAAAATAGTCCTGCATAAGATGACCACCATGGCGGAACAAGAGCGCCGAAATATGCCCCCAGTCAAATTTGCAGTTATACCCGGCGAAAATCAGTTTTTCTTCAGGGAGATATTTTTTCAGTAAGGCAACCAGTTCCGGTATAACCTCCGCCGCCGGCGGGAAAGACCTTATTTCTTCTTCCGTAATGCCGTGAATAGCCCCGGCGCTTTCATGGTAAAGCACTTCATCGTCCAGTGGGTTCAGGCGGAAAACTTTTTCCTCGACCATTTTATGTACTTTCTGTCCGTTTTCTGTCGTATCCTGATAAACGATAATCGCTATTTCAAACGCCCCGGAGTCTACCGGCTCAAGCCCCGTTGTTTCGGTATCAGCCCATATTACTGTCATAGTTTCGCCTCCATGCGGATAAGGCGGTCAAGTTCGGCGGCGATCAGCGCCCCAGCTTTTGACAGGTCTCTTTTCCGGTCTCCCATTGTCTGTTTGTACCACTCCATGTTAAAAGGCCAGACAGTATGCAAGAGCGATCCGCCGTCATCAACGGTCATTGCCAGATATTCAGGTGATAAGGCATAACAAGCGGCTGCGTCAGACAATTCCCCGTTAATAAGTTCATCGTCATGCTCCGCAGAAAACCCCTCCACATCTATTTGGCGCTTCCGTTCTTGTGCGATAAGTTCTACCCCGGATAAGGTTTTTTTCTCCCTTTCCGCAATCCCGGCGCTCACAAGCGTTGCTATGTTTTTTTCGTGCGCTTCCCATTTATCAGGATTATAGAGCTGTATTTGGCGTTGATAGGGGCTTCTATTTTCGCTTACAATGGTTGCAAGGTCCGCACTTACCCAACCACCATCAGTTATAGAATACGAATAACCGTAATTGGTTAATACATCAAATTTTTCTCCGGTAAATTTGGCTTTCATTTTGTTATTACTTCCCCCTCTTTCAGGTAGATAATGCCGTCTTCCAAATTCTCCGGCATATCGGCGACTTTAAGGAGTATGACTAAATATGCGGATTGTTCCGCCCATTTTGATATGGCGGCGGTCGTCTTTCCGTCAAGGGATTCGGCGTTGTCTACGACCAGCATTTTTATCTTGCCGGAAAAAGCCGCGCCGATAGAGAAGAAAACCTGTACGCTTTCGGCTGTACTCCAATTATCCGTCTCATTGGTGTCCGTAATGCCCCGGAGAGTCCCTTTGTGGTAGAGCATATTGTCTTCGCCGATTGTCAGCCCGTCAATGAGAGTTATTTCGGAAAGCGTCTTTTTCCGCGCCTCGCGCAACGTCTCAATCTCTTTGGTGAGGTTGTCGTATTGCTCTGTAAGGCGCTCAATGTTTTGTTTCTTTTCGACAAAATCATCCCATTTTTTTGCCTTTTCTTCTTCGGTGTTCCACGCAATAAACCGCTCGTCCATAGCGTCAACTTCGACCTGCGTGTACGGTTTGCCAGCGTCTTTAATCTGCTTTAAGGCGCATTTCAGCGATTCATCAATTACGGTTTTCAGGGCTTCAATATCTGCGGGGGTATTAAATGATATTTTCCCCCGTATGTAATCCGCCGCCTTGTCCAGTATCTCCCGCTGGGTTTTCAGGAATTTGACCGCCGTTTCCCGCTCTGTTTTCAGTTCGTCAATTTTGGGCGGGTGTTCTTTTTTTTCGGGCGGTTCCCCTAAATCGCCCAGTTTCTTTTTATCCCTGCCCGTTTCAGTTCGGGTATTTTCCTTGTCCTTAATCTCGATGTCTATTTTTTCAATTTTCTCGGACACCCCGGCGCGGTCTTTCAGAATTTCAATGATTTGTGCATCGGTCTTTTTGCGTAACGCCCATGGCATTTCAAGGCCGGAGCGTATAGAGTTCAGGAATTCACGGACACCGCCGGGAACAGCCATATACCGCTGTAAATCATCATTAAAACGTGAAACCGTTTGTTTGACGCTATCTTTTGCGGTATCCTTTATGGAGGTTTTAATCTGTAACCCGTCATCGGTATAGGCGATTATTTCAGCGCGTTCCTCGCCGTGCGTTATCATGCCGGGCGTGAAGGCTTTGGGACCTTCAAAGGTAAGGGCTATACACTGGGCAAGGGTGGTCTTGCCGGATTTATTCGCCCCTTGAATTATCTGTAATCCGGGGCCGTGAAAGTCTATGTCAGCGCATTTTATTTTCCGCATATCGCGGATTTCGATTCTTTTAATAAGCGACATATTACGCCCCCTTCTTGTCAAGGGAGACGGTCAATCTGTCTGTCTCTGTTACCCTGCAATACTTGTCATACAAGCCCGCTTTTTTCAGGGCTTCCGTATCCACATGGCGACTTTCAAAGAATGACCATGATATTTTGTACGGGCCGCCAATAGCCGAAAGTTTTCTTTCGGTTTTGCTTGGCTTTGCCCTTACGGTCAGTTTTGTTTTAAGGTCAATCTTTGCGGCCTCTTGGGTTTTTTTGAGGGTGTCTATTTGTTCTTTCAGGTTGGTTATTTCGCCACACAATTTTCTTTCTTCATCGGTAAGGTTGAGGGTTGTCGCCGACCCGTCATACATTCCGGTTATCATGTCGTCTTCGCAGGAAAAACCCATCGGCGCAGGGATAATGTTCGGTATGACATTCCCCTCCCAAAACCCTTTCTCGGTGGCGATCAGCTTCGGAATAAATTCTTCGTCCCGCAAAATGACATAGACCTGTGTTTCTTCCGTGTCAAGGAAACAGGCGTAAAGAATAATCCAGTCCAGCCCCAAAACCACCATGTAATGCTGTACCTGGGCGTAGTAAGCGTCAGGAATTTCGTCTTCGCCAAAATTATAGCCGTACTTTGAAGACTTTATTTCCAGCCCGCCGATCCCCTGAATCGTTTTGCCCCGGATAGTTATAGGGTCTTTGGCGTAAATAAGCCCGTCCACGTTGGCGGACATAAAGGGATATTCCTTTGAATAGAACATATACGGAACCTTTATAACCTGAAGGTCCGGGTAATACTTTGCGAACCAGTCCCGCATAACAGGCTCCAAAAGTTTGCCCCGTTTCGCCGCAACGCTCATTTCTTTGGATTCTTCCCAACCCTTTTTCTGTCCGTATACCGTATAGGGGTCTCCCCACTCGCCATTTAACAGCATAAGAGAACCGGCATCAGACCCCCCTATACTGTTCCGGCGCAAGTCAAGCCATTCCTCGTAAGGCATGGTGTCTGTGTTGACTGCGTTTGGGCAACGCTCAAGCATTGCCTGAATTACAAGCTGTTCGCTCATATATATCCTCCATTCATAATTTTTCCGATTGCTCGGAATTTTAGGGGTGTCGGGAGTCGAACCCGCGCCTCGGTCAGTCCTACCTGTAACCTTGCTGCCCAACATAATCTACTCGCTAGCTTTCGATAATGCTTCAGCGGTTGTGCTTCCGTTACACCACACCCCCAAGCGCCGGGACGGATACCTCACCGTCCCAGCGCAGGAATAAATTGGAGAGGAATAAAGGTCTACCGCGGGGCTTGATAAAGCCCCGGTAACACCTCCGTTCCAACTTTAAGGCGGAGGGAATTAGCCCTTTCGCCCGTTGTTTTTGACCATATTTAGCCTTTTCAACGCCTGATAAAAACTTTTCAATAAAACGCCAGTAATGACCAACGTAAAAATAGAAAAGCGTAAAAAACCCTAACATAAAGCCCCTTTAGGCGATCACCGGAATATCGGTTACGCTGCTTTGAATGTACTTGACGATGTTTTCAGTCGCGTCATTGACCCACGCCCCGCCGTCCGCTTCAAAAAGGGCAACGGTGGGAACATCATCATTTGTAAGGCGGACCCGAAGCAGGAATTCGCTTTCCGGCTGTTCGACTTCCCGGAACGTGCGGTACGGGGAAAGTTTGACGATGGGTTTTAATTCCACTTTTTCTTTCAACGTACCGGACAGGCCCCTCTTGACCCCGACCTTCTGGGTAATCCCATCATCATCACCTTCAATCTGGGTCCCGCCGACCAATTTTGACGCATAGGAAAGGACGTACTCGAAATCATCGCCTTTTCTCTGCTTAAAGAGAGAACGGAAGGTAATGGCAAATTCCTCTTGGGAAAGGAATCTTCCGAAGGGGAATTCCTTCAGTTCCTCATTGATCCTTGCCGAAACAAGGACGGTCCGCTTTTTGTCGTCAGCGTCAACCTCGGAAACGAGATCGACCGATTTGTGGTTATTGACCACGATTAAGAAGGGTTTGCCCTTTATGAGTTTATCAATGTCATTATTGATAAACCCGCAGAACCCCCGCAGATTGTGGACGGTCAGCGCCGATGGCTTGGGGTTGTACATGACCGGGTGGAGGTTTGCGGCTGTATATTGGCGACCGTCAACTTCCACCAGGTAACTATCCTTTGTCATCTGTTCGACCTTTTCAATCGTTTCTTTATCCATAAAATTAGCCTCCCGCAGCTACCGCAGTATTAAACTGCGTAATATTGTTTTTTGAACCATCGGTAATACCCGGAAGTTCAGGGCCGGGATCGTCCTCATAAGCAGAGAATTTTCCCTCGCCGTCTTTATCAAAAAACAAGAACGATTCGGCGGGTCTGATTTTGGCAAGTGATGAAGACACCTGTACCTTAACCTCACCCGTCCGCCTTGTTTTGTCCGGTTTGATAGCGACCTTAATTGTTACAGACCGCTCCTGATTCGCCGCGGTGTTTTCGTCCTCGATATTGGCAAGGACTTTCTTAAATTCCTCGCCAAACAGGTCCAGGACTGCACCGTTTTGAATTGTTTGTAATTCAATTTTTTGCACTGAATTACCCCCTAAAAAAAGTAGTTTTTCTTCCGGCAACGCCGGGTCTCTGGGAAGCCAACGCCCTTTGGAAACCGCTTTCCAAATAATCTGACCAAGAGTGAAATCAGGATAATTGCGGCGAGTATCCCCCAAAAGATGTAATCAATCATTTTTTTTCATCTCAAAAGTGTTAAAAACTGCGTCAAAACTCCTGCCGATCAAGGGGTTGCCCTCTTTAATCGACCCGGTATCGCCGCACATATACCGCGCCCATTCTTCCGCCTGTTCCGTAGAGGTATCATCGGGAACATCAATGTCAAATTGAACATGGAATCTTTTCACAGTTCTAACTCCCTTCCCCGCCCCACAAGGGGGCGGGAGACCAGATTATCTGTGTCGCTTCCCGACACAGAGAGCGGGGGCGATAGCGCCCGATGTACTGGAGGCAGTGCTGGTGGCGTAGGCAGAACCATTGCTGGTGACAAGACAAAAATTGCTCGTGTGGGCGGCAGCCGGGGAAGACAACCACCACCAATTTGTATCATTAAGGTCATCAATACAGACCTTGATCCGATTTGTGCATTTTTCAAAATAGGGGTGTCGTATCACTTCCCCCCAATTTACGGATTTATCCCAACGCTCGCCGCCGCCAAAAACTTCATAGGCGGTCGGAAGCGATATTTTCAGGCCGTCTTTATTCGGCAAGAGATAATCCTTTACTTCGTCAAACACCACATCGAGAAAATATTCGTTCAGATACTTGGCGACCGCAGTTCCCGCGAAACCGCCCTTGTTTGTGGCCTCGCTGTTCATTGCGGCTTTTAAGAGTTCATCTTCAAAATTGAAAATTACCATATCGTCAAAGACGGCGGTAACGACCAATCTTACCCCGCCTTCTTCTATTGCGGAGAATTCAACGCCGTCAACAATGTATTCGTCCATTGATACGGGGATAATGAGGTAATCGCCGGGCTTGAAAGTATTTTTGGCGTTTCCCTGTTCGGCTATTGCGGAAATATCGGCAACGCTTTTTCCCCACGGCTGATCTTTGCAATTAAGCAGCAGACCAATATCCCGGACTTCGCCCGTGTATTCGTCTTTGCCGTAACCGCCGGAGACGTTGCCGCCGATTGAAATTCCCAGTACGTTTTTTATTTCCGGGAATATAAGGTTGTGAAGGGCTTCTTCGGGGTTCCCGAATAACGCTCCCGCTCTCCGCAATGACTTGTCCAGGTCATTGAAGATTGAATCTGCCGTCTTTACGGCCAGATTGTGCATTTCAATACTGTTCATGCTGTTTCTCCTTTCCGGGGCCGCCCTCGCCTTACAACTTTGTAGTTGTTCATCTCTGATGTTTTTTTGATGGTGACTCCGTGATAATGTTTTAATACCCACTCGCACATTTCGCGCAGCGGGTAAAGATTACGATTGGGATATTTATAGGACGGGAAATGCCCCATTGTTGCATAACGGCAGAGGGTATTTTTGGCAAGCCCGGTAATGGCGCTTGCTTCTTCAGAATTTATGGGTAAATCCTTTATTCCCAGTTTCGCCAACAGGTCAAGGCGCTTCATTATGTCTTTTATGCAGTCAAAAGACGGGGGGCGTGGTCTACTCATAACGATTGTCCTTGCCGTGTCTATCCGGCTTATACTCAATTTCCTTGGCGACAAGGATAATTTTTGACCGGGGTTTACCGTCCGGCCCGATCCATCTTTCCTGTTTCAGCCGCCCAAAAATACGACAACCCCGCCCCTTGTGTGCCAAGGTTATGCAGTTCTCCGCCAGTTTCCCCCACGCTTCTATTTCAAAGAAACTGGTTTCTCTTTCCGTGGCTTCATCGCCGTTCTTGAAATAACGGTTTGTCGCAATGGAGAAGGTACTGATCAGCGTTCCGTTTGGGGTAGAGCGTGATTCGGGGTCTTTGGTAATGTTTCCCTCAAGGGACGTTTGGTTTAAGTCGTTCAATTCATTTTCTCCTAAAACGGAATGTCATCAGCCGCATAAGCGGTGGTGTTATTGCCGGCGACTTCCGTATCCGTGGTAGACTCAATCGGAAGCGGGGGCGTTTCTGTTTCCGCAGCGCCAAGGCTGGTAATTTCCGTATCCAATACAGAGTCGGGTAAAAACGGTTCATCCTCCGGTGTGGTTTTGGGTTCGGCGGGCGGCGCGGATTCGGGTACGCTGTTGTTACAATCTTTGGCTGCCTGAATGAACAAATCAGCCTTAACAGGAAATTTCAGACAACGGGTTTCAAAGGTATCCGTTGTTAGTTCCATTTCCCTGCTGATTGAACGGTAATAACTACAATCAATGTCGCTGTAGAACAGTTGCTTATAACGGTTTCTGATTGCCTCATGGAGAGCGTCAAGAGCGGTTTTAGCGGTCCTTGATGATTGTGTATATTCATCATGCAACCGCTTTTCGTCCTCGGTATATTTGATTTTGAAATCACCAATGCAGGATTGAGGGCGTAGTTTTTCCTCATCATCATCAATGGTATGATGTTCAATATCCCCGATGGGTTCAGCTTTTACCGCCTTGACGATTACTTCAAACCCTTCGTATTTGTCTTTGAAATGTCTTTCGACTTCGCGGTAGGCAATATCGTCCTCTACCAAAATTACTTTTTCGTGCAATTTGATAAATGCGCTGCGGCGACTGTTATGACCGACCTGAATTAAATAAACCATGTTCCTTTCCTTCCTTCCCCGGTCTCGCCGGGCAATAGGCTTAATTTGGGTGTCAGCACCCACGGCGCGGTTCAACGACCCGCCGGATTTTTTATGCGATTTTTATTTTTCTCCTGGTTGTTTTTTTGGCAGGAGACTTCCCAAGCCCGTATTCCTTTTTTATGCCTTCTTCGGCTTTTAACACCGTATTGGTGTATGCCAAGACATCAATACGACCAGGGGTGGACAACTGATTAAAGATTTCGTTCATTTTCTGTTCCTGCTTGTTCGTGTTCATAATCCTTCTCCTTCTTTGTTTTACCTTCCGTTTCCCTCACTACGACTGCCGGACTTCTAACATTCGCCGCGCATGGTCTAGGACTGGGAAATTTCCAGTTCTATTCAAGATACTTGTAATATATCACAAGTTACTTGAGGCTGTCAAGCCTTTTTTTCAATTTTCTTGAAAATTCTCTTGATTTTTTTTAAGTAACATGAGATAATATAAATATGAGGAAAAATACAGATAAAAAGGGCAAAATAGCCAGATTCATCGAATTAAGGAAGGAACTGGGTCTTACCCAAGAGAAATTTGGTGAAAAAATGGGTATGAGCTACGCTGCGGTTTCCCTTATTGAATTGGGAAAAACGACTATTAACGAAAAACATCTTAAACTTCTTGCGGGTGTTTTTGGCATAAATGAGGATTGGCTTCGCACCGGCAACGGGGGTATGTACAAGGAAGACAGACCTCCCGACAGCGATATTATGCTTGAGATGTTTCGCGCCCTGTCGCCCGAAGGTCGGAAAATGGTACTGGATTATATGGAGATGATGTTAAGAAATGAAAAGAAGATGCGCGGCGAGACCGTAACTGAAAGGGGGGAAGGCGCAGAATCCGCAGGGATAGGACCGGGGAAAGATGGGAAAACCGGATAGAGTATGGCATTAACTGGGCTACCCGGACTTTTGATACCAGGCAGCCCAAAGTACAGCCGGAAATTGGAAACCTTGTGCGGTTTCCGGCTAATTAGATTATCGGCAATAATAAGTAATATTTTAAGGGAGATATGGGTAATGGCGATCAAAGAGACTGTTTCCACCGCGGTTAAAGCCGGAAATAAGGTTTTTCTCGGTATGGATTATGCCCGCGGTAAAGATTTTACTGCGGGGAAAATGGTATTCCCCCTGAAGGGCGACAAT
>Ga0268262_10006579_pt1 | contig 11102 bp, 6 predicted proteins | sample TergutNc150P3_FD_190354 | JGI IMG/M metagenome (GOLD analysis project Ga0268262, IMG submission 190354) | Nasutitermes corniger P3 segment gut microbial community from laboratory colony in Florida, USA - Nc150 P3 (SPAdes) (version 2) | ecosystem: Host-associated > Arthropoda: Insects > Digestive...
TGAGTTCCGGGAATCTAGCTTGTAACCCTGAACTGACGCAAAGCCCCCCGCCCCCTCTTCTGTAAAGGGGTGCAGGAGGCTCAAGCGGTTGCGCTACGATGTGGAAAATAGTCCAGAGAATCAGAAACTATAGCTTGCCTTTAGCGTAAAATAAGCCGGCAGGCTGGGGTTAAAGCCTGCAACAAAAGGACTAGTGTTGATGCTCCGCCATTCGGCCTGTGTGAACACAAAGTCAACTCGCAGGTTGTCCATGACCTCGTACCCGATGCCAAAGCGCCAGCCAAACTTGAAACTTCTGTCACCCTGCACCGGGTTCCCTGTGGCGTTGATTCGCTCGACGCTCCATGTATGGAAAGACGGCCCGAGTGTAAAAGATGCCGGCAGCGTTTTAATCGGTTTATAGACCAAATCAAAGCCCAAAAACCAGCTAAACAGGTCATAAGTTGGCTTTGTGTTACTGGCTTCGCCCAAAATCTTCGCGTAGCCAGCATTGGGGCGCAGGATGAGGCCGGAATAGGGGTTGAAGAACTCCACGCCGACTTCGCCTGTAAAAGCTCCAAGGCCACCCCAAGTTTTTTGCGTCATGTCGTGTCCATGCCCTTGGGCGAAGTTAAATCCGAACGAAAGGTAGGGCTTTGTGTCCATGTCTCCATCATTTTGGGCGGACAGCGGATTAGTCGCGCCTAATAGGAAAGCGGATGTCAGAAGCTGCATTGTTTTTGATTTCATCGTTCACTTCCTCCTAAAACCGTAAACCAGTTTGCAGTGTTAAACTACGGCCGCCCATGCGCCCCATGTAGAAACTCCAGTAATTATTGTTTGCTTGGTAAAAGTTGCCGTTATATATGTTTTCAATTAGGTTTTGAGTGCGCTGAGTGCCATCCGGTTCTCTCCAAGTCCGCAGGACTTCGCTTGTAGGCATCGAGAAACCAACAACTCCGCTACTGCTTCTCCCGCGGTGGTTAAAGGGGTTGCTCATTTCGGCGGTGACGAACCAAGCGAGCTTCCTATACATGGGCAATTCCAGATTGTAACGCACAGTGGTGTTCCAACCGGCATCGGTCTTTGATTTTCCAAAAATTATATTTTTGGAAGACGCTAAACCAGTAGTGTTGATGTTGCCATCGAAATCGTAAACCCCCTCAATGATTGGGCGACCGGCTATCGAGTTATAGTATCTGGTTCCAAAACCATTGCTGTCATATCTCCCGCGGAGGGCGATGGTGGATTTAGTCTTGCCCGAAGACAGATCACAAGTGAGCCACCAATTGAGCATGTGTTCAGAATTGGCCAAAAGAGTCGCATTCCACGCTTCTCGCGGCCAGAATTGATTCCAATAGTCAATCATCACGTATTCAGCAGAATTAAAGGCATTCCTGATGTCTGTCTCTGTAGTGCTGATGCCGGACTGATTGTGCATCAAGCGGGCAAAGGTGTAGTTGCCGCCGAAATCAAAGCGCCTAGTAATGGGCACGTTCCACTCTATTTCTATGTTTTTGTATGACCTCGTAAAGTCAGTGGTATTTTTCAGCACGCGCTGCATTTGATTCAACCCCGAGGGCATTTTGACAATATCGCCAGGGTAAATGTCGTACAAATTTGACCAAGAACGCTGATTATAGGATATTTTGAAAGAGCCACCGCTGGAGAAATTCCTAGCAAAGCCAATGCTGAACTCCGTTGAGAGAGGCATCTTAAAGTTCGGGTCAATCTTGCCTCCTATAGAACCCGCCACAGTGTCGGCAACATTGTATCCATAGTTGGCAGGATCCATAAGCTCTTTCTCGCCAACGAGATATGGCGTGCTGCCGCCCTGATCCCAATACATTGTTCTGGAATTAAGCATCCTCGCTTCCACGAAAGGATAAAAAAGATTCGCGCTTATTTGGGCATGGTATTGGTTTATGCCCAAAGTCACCAAGCGGCTTTGGTCGCCATAAATGTCCCACGTGTACTTAGACCTAAATGAAGGCTGGAAGTAAGAGTGGACATCCCTCACCGAGTCCCATACCTTAAAGTAATCAAGGCGCAAGCCCAGCATCAAGCCGTGGTGGTCATTGATTGACCACAGATCATTTAGGTAGAACGATTGCATTTGTGTCCAGTATTGCCCAGATTCGTTACCATAGCGTTCCACCAGTCTAGGATAATAGACGGAAAGATTTCTGGAATTGGTAGGTATAGGATACAGGGGCTGATCCGCACTAAGCGGCACATTGGGGTTAGCAATGGCCCATTGAAGCCCGTATGGATCTATGCTTCCCAGCGTTGCGGTGCGCATGTTCCAGACAATATACTTGCCAGCCATTTCAGCGGCGGACAGTCGGCTCCCTTGACCTATTGTCGCGTTGCTGTTCGGATTCCTGTAAACATCGGCTTCAGTCAAATTTATGGGCAGCCGTCCCGGGGAGTAGTACCAAAATTGGGGGTTATCGTAAATTTTCGTGAGCCAGTTTAAATGGTCTGACTGATACCCAATGTCAAAGACATGGTTCCCCATGGTGGTGGCCAAGTAGTGCTGGTAGTTCAACATTATTGATGTGGTGATTCCCCCATCTACTGTGTCGTTATCAAGGGCGTTATAGGCACTCCACGAGTCACTAATGCGGGAATCGTAACCTGCCTGGACAAACCCATTTGTATAAAAGGCATCAAAATTGGCATAGTTGCTGACATCGCCCAAAGTACCCATACCAGCGTACGGCACGAGTGATGGCAATCGGCGGACTTGGATGCGTTTGCCTGTGGCATTGGTCAGCTCGGTCAAATAAGTGTGTTTGCCGAAACGGAAATCCAATAAGCCAGATGAGCCAATGATGCCTTTGTACCCAATGCTCCAGTCCCTTGTAGGTTCATTGATGCTGTCAATGCGGTCGGTATAGCCCAGATCGCCCAAGTAGCCATTCTGGTCGCGGCCCCAATAGTCTCCATGAACCCGGGCTTCTTTGTATAAGTATTCTACTTGGTGCTCGGGCGTGATTTGGGCAAAAAGCGTAAATTGGTTATGGGTGGCCTGAGTACCCCTATAAAGTACGGTGTTCACGTCTGAACGAACCCCCAGTTCGCTTCTCCGCACTATGTCGCCATATTGGTTTTGGAAAAATGTACCAGCAGCGTTAGTGTACAAAGGGTCTGGCCTAGACCAGACATCGCGGCCCGGCCACCATTCAGCGTATGTCATAGGCCGCAGCACCCCGCCGTATGTAAAACTTACATGGTCTTTCCAGATTGGGCCTTCTATTGTAAATTCGTATCTTTTGGATAGCGTGTCAGCCGGAGCTGAGGTGGTGCCTACGCCTTCCATTGACCCATCCCGGCGGGGGTATGGTTGGCTTCTTGCGCTCCAGCTGCTCCGGCTCATATCGGCTACCCTGAGCGTCCCTTTGAACGTATTGCCGCCCTTTTTGGAAACAAACGAAGAGACGCCGCCATCGCTGTTGCCGTACCTAGCGTTTGATGGCGACAATAACACGGAGAAGGACTCAATCATGTCCTGCAAAAACAGGTTATCTTGACCCGCTTGGCTATAGATGCCACCGCCAAACTGGTCTCCAACGGGTACTCCGTTATAGAGTATTTTGTATGCCCGTCCCGTACCGCCCCTAATAATTGGCCTGCCATACAGCGAAGCACCGGCAACTGCCGGAATCAAGGCGTGGGCGTTATTCAGATCACCAGCCCTCATCAATACGTTCATCTGTTCAGCGGTGAAGGAAGATTGGACAACGGTATCAGTTTTGTCCAATTGCGCGGTGGCGGCGGCGGTGATTTCTACAGTTTCCTCCTGCAATGCCATGGGTGCCAAAGTGGCGTTGGCGTTGGACACCTGGCCAGCCGTCAGCGTGACCGTCAGTTGGCGCGATATATAGCCGTCCAATGTGTAGATGACCTTGGTTTGGCCCGAGGGCAGCAGGGACATGCGAAACTGGCCATTGGCGTCCGTCACGGTGCTGCGCGGTACAAGGAGGGTCGGTGACTGCACCTGCACCCTCACACCCGGCAGTGGCTGGCCCTGGGCGTTAGTCACTCTGGCCGCCAAAACAGCGGAAGTCAAATCTTGGCTATGTACTGAGTTGCCGGCGGCTATGAGTGCCACTAATGGAGTGAATACAAGAATTTTACGCATACGTTTCTCCCTATTTTAAAGTTTCAGGCTCAAGCCAAATTCAAAAGACCAGCCCCTTGCATTCCCGACATTCAAGGTACCCTCTGCTTTCCCCGAATAAGCTCCTGGCGTGAAATCCCAAGACTTCATGCCTAAGTTGCGCATCGTGAATTCGCAAGCCAACTCCTTACGAATGCGGTACCTCAGGCCCGCAAATGCCCCAATGGTCACGTCCGCACCTTCATAATCAAAAGAGCCGTAGCCGCCCATGTAGTATGGGGGCTGGGTGGCGGGGTTGGTCATGCCGGTGGAGTTTCTGAACGCCCACGCGGCCTCGTGGCGGACTTTGTACCTGTCTATCCCCAGCCCCGCAAACCATTCGATGTTCTTGGTGACATCAGTGACAGTCGGCGGACCGAATTTGGGCAGTGCCGAGGAATATCCCAGCCTAAAAGTGAAGCCTTGGCCGTACTCCATGCGGTCGTCAACTGACCAGCGCTTGACCATATTCAAGTTCATGTTGGGGTCACCCCAAGGTATGACGTCGTGGTGGCGTCCATCAACTATTTCGAAGGCCAGCTCGCTCGATATGGCGCCGCCTATGACTGGTATGTCATACCTGACCTCTGCCCCAAAACCTATGAGCTTGTTGTCATCATGCTTCTTCTGCAAATCTCCGGCGACGATGCCATAGCGTATCTTAAAGTGACACGATAACGGTGATGCCGCCCCCTGCGCCCATAGGCCAGGCCCGGCCAGGGCGCCGAGCAGCGCAGCCGCTGCCCCGGCGCGAAAAATTCCGTGGGCTTTCATTAAAGCACCTCCTATAAAGGATGAAAAAACGTTGATTGGTTCGCCCCCGCCGCTCGGCGGGAGGAAAGATGGCTCGGATGGTATTGGAGCGGATGGCCAAATGTGGCCCATAGCCAGGCCGGGCGCGGAGGAAGACGCATCCCCTCCGTTTCCGCCGTGGCCAGGCGAAAACGTGGCAGCCCCGAAATCGGAACTGGTGCTGTAAATATTGAAAACAATGGATAATACGACTGCCTAATTTTTGGGACGCACACAAATCTGTCGTGGACTTCTGTGAACTTCCCTCGCCAATTTGTGAACCGGTGGAAATACATGAAAATCAACAAGTTGTGAGCGTAAACGTTCCACGGCTGGCGGTTGCCGCATTTGTTAGATGAACAATCCCCCTTTTAATGAATTTCTGCCATAAATATATTCTTTGCGAAGAACACATTTATGGCGCACCGGCTGCAAGGCAGATATTTATTGGGAAAAACGCAGAGGCTGTTTTTGCCTATGCTATATTTAGTTGGAATCTAATGAAATAAAACATTTATATCGAGTTGCGTTCATCACTAAGCTTGGCTATATGCGCCGCTTGAGCGCGGGGCAGAGATCCTGCGGCCTGTTCCGCAGCGGGCCATCTTGAGGTACTCGAAACCTTCAACTAGAGTCCCTCTGCCTCTGATGCCTGCCTCCGTGTCTGCGGCCGAGCGAACCTGACTTTGGAACCCGTCTCCAGAGCCAGCGGCGAGTCCACGGAAATTTACAAAAATTTGTCTGTCCCCTGCATCACCGCTCAGAGCTGACATTGGCGTAAAGCCCATTGCCTGCTGCGTCTGCGGCGATGACATGGCCCCAAGCACCCCCGGTGTTTTCGCCTGGCCACGGCGGAAACGGTTTTTGGTTCCAATTTTCCCCCAAGGTCCCCGCCTGGGGCGGCGAAAGCCCCTTCCGAGTCCATCCCCCAACTTTTCCTGGCACACGCTTCAGCCAACAGACAGACGCAAGCGGCCCTGAGCCGCCTTTTAGCCTGACAACCCTACCAACTTTTTTTCGAAGTGGCTATTGCCCGCTTCTTTTTCTGCAAGGAGAACATGCATGAAAAATCTAATGAGGACATGCAGCCTGGCGATGCTGGCTGCGGGACTCCCCGCAACGGGGGCCGCGCCGATGGAGGAGTGGCCGATAACGGCCTCCTTTAAGATCGGGTTCGGCTCGCAGACTGGCGGCCTGCAGGACACCAGCAATCGCGGCTACTTGCTGAACGCCGCCGCCCAAGTGGAATACAAGCTGTTCGAGCAGGGTTCCATAGCCTGCGAGATAGGCTGGCGCTACCTGCCAGGCATGGAGAGGGTCGCATCAATCTATCAGCAGCAGAATGTTGGCTCCGCTGTGATCGACACCCCGGCGTACTATAAGTACAAGACAGGCCAAATTTTGCGTGACGAGATGTACAACATCCGCACCCAAGGCTGGCAGCTCGGCCTGCTGTATTCCCACCAGCTTCCATTTGACATCTACGCTTTCGGCGGGCTGCGCATGTGCCTGCTGAATACCAGGGAGATGGTCTATGGGACCGAGGTCGAGGCCGGCACGGCCCCGGACTCGCCAACTGCGGCCACGCCCATCGTCCGTGTCACGGACCTCGGCAAAGCCAAGGAGATAACAACCATGTCCCCAGGCGCGTGCGTCGGAATTGGGTACACGTTCTTGAATGCCTACGCCGTCGAGTTCTCTGTGACCAACGGTGCTGTGGAAACGGACCGCTTCGGCAAAAAGAGCGGCATGATGATTGACTTCACCTACCGGATGAAGTTCTAGGGCCATAAGGAGACTCAAAATTATGAACAACAACTTTATGCGTTTTCTGACTCCATTCGCCATGGTCGTAGCGGCCATGCCTATGGCGGCCCAGGACATGACGGGCACGATGCTGGGTACTGTGGTTGACAAGGACGGTCGCAAGCCGCTTGCCGGCGTCGCCATCGCCATATCGTCCAACGCCTTGATCCAAGGGCGCAGTGTGACTACGGGTGCCGACGGCACTTTTCGCTTTCCACTTCTACCGCCAGGCGAGTACAGTGTCAGGGCCACCAAGGACGGGTACATAGCTGCCCGGCAGACCGTGTATCTCAACCTTGGCAGCTCGACTAGGCTCGAAGTCTCCATGTCCGCTGTAGGCGTGGCGACCGAGACGGTTGAGATCGTTGGCAGGACTGACGTGCAGGACAAGACAGAAGTGAAGACCCAGAGCAACTTCACGGCTGAGAAGATGGACTTGCTGCCCAGGGCAAACAAAGACGTTTTCGGCGCGGCGCTGCTTGCCCCTGGCGTCGTCTCCGGCATCGGCGGCCGCTATCAGATGAGGGGGGGCGTCACATTTGACACTAGGGTTATGCTAAACGGCACCGAGATCAGTGACAACGTGTTCGGCACCAACGTGGCCGCGCGGGCCTTCTACGTTGACGACTCCATCGCCGAGATACAGGTCATCACTAGCCCCATCAATGCCCGCTATGGCAACTTCACGGGCGGCATCATCAACGCCGTCACCAAGTCCGGCAGCAACAAGTGGAGCGGCGTTCTCCGCGCCAATGAGATAACCCGTCCTTCCTGGCGTTCTAAGCCCCCTCTTGGCCCATTAAGGCCCAACGAAAACGAGGCTGACAACACGCGCTCGGTTGGGAGCGACAATTTCTCAAAGGACTTCTCCTTGTGGCTTGGCGGGCCGATAATCAGGGACAGGCTCTGGTTCGCGCTGTCCACCAAGATATCGCCCACGTCGACGCTCACCCAGAGGATGTCCACAGTTCCCTCAAATAGATATGCGATTTACGCCGGCTACAGGAATGACTACCCCGAAATTTACGCACTCCCGTTCTATGCCGGTGACGACAGCGCTGCCCAGTACTTTAGAAGGGATACCAATCAATTCTATGAGGGCAAGTTCACGCTTTCGCTGGCCGAGGGCCACACACTGGAATATACCGGCAACCGCAACACAACAGTCCAGGACCCCAGGGGAGACTATGTGACTGCCAGTGGTCGTAATTCAGCGCAACTGTCAACGGCATTAGCCATAAAGCAGACAAATGAACAGAGCTACTACTCCCTCTCTTACCAAGGCGTACTCCCCAACAACATCACGGTTGAGAGCAGGTACGCCAAAAAGCATTCGGCGTTAGCTGGTGGAGCCGACCCTGCCTTCGGCCCTACCGTACGTGCAATTGACAGCAGTGGCACAATGTGGGACGTTGGCAACGGCATGTTTGATCGCACGGACGGCGGCGACCTCAGGGACATCACCACCTTCTATACCAATGTGACTTGGTACAGCCCCAAAACCTTTCTGGGTACGCACGCTGTGGAGACCGGCTTAGAATGGAACCTGCGCGAGCGCAATTCCGCGAACACCCCAGCCCCAGGAGGCAGTTGGTTCGATCTTGCCGGACGCTACCGTGATCCGGTCACGAAAGAAATTTTTTACGTGATGTTGGACGCTGACGACGACTACTATGAGGTGGGTGCGGCAGGCAAGTATTTCGGGGCCAGAGGCCCCGCTCAAACCAACACATACAGCTTTTACGTCAACGACACGCTGACCGTAAACGACAACTGGCAGGTCATGCTGGGCCTGCGCTACGACCAGGCCAACATGGCCGACACCGAGGGCAACCCCAAGATCAAGACCTCCGCTCTGGCCCCGCGCTTTCAAGTGGCCTACGATCCCTTGGGCAACCAACGCTGGCTGTTAAAGGCATCTTGGGCAAGGTACGTTGGCGTCCTCTCAGATGCCTTCACCAATCAGTTCTCCCGTGCCGGCAATCCAGCAAGTGAATGGTACTTCCCTAAATACACCAACCTCCGCGCCACTTACGAGGAAGTGACCAACTGGGACAATTACGACTTAACCCCCAATGGGCTGCTGGACTTTGGGGACCCTTCGCAGACGCGATTCGTGCAGGACAACCTCAAACTGACTGGCACAGACGAAACGACGCTGGAAGTGCGCTACAATTCCCCGACCGGTTCATGGATCAAGGCCACTTATGTAAACAGGTCCTGGGCCAATTTTTATGACAGGGTTGCCACCATAGACAACTATGTTCACGTCCATCCTATATCCTTCCCAGAAGTTTCTACGGAAGCCCTTGGTATCTATTGGCAGAATGTTGACAATGTCAACAGGAGCTATAAGTCGCTTGAGTTGGAATTCAACAACCAGTTCACTCGTAAATGGTCTCTTGGCGGTGCCGTAGTCTATTCCATTTTGCAGGGCAACGCGGACGGCGAGGGTTCCAACCCCGCGCTCGCATCCTCGGCTGTAAATTATTTGGTGGATGTCCACAAAAAATACGGGCGCGACATCAGCTACTATGCCCCGGACGGATACCTGAGCGGAGACGTCCCTTACAGGATCAACACCTGGCTGACATATGACAACACCACGCCTGAAGGCATCCATTTTGGGTCTTCACTTATGTTCACGTATAACGCGGCTGGCCCAACCAGTGCCACGAGGACTTTGTATTTTGAGGCCCAAGAAGTGGCCGCCGCCGCGGGCTATAGCAGCACATCGAGCAGAAGGTGGGGCCAATCGTACACGCGCTGGTATGGAAATCGCGGTTACTACAGGGAAAACGACCTATACTCTTTCAGCCTGCAGGCCAACCTAGAAATACCCATCTATAGGAAAATGCGCTTCTTTGTGGAAGCCACACTCACCGGCTTATTCAACCAGTGGATGCTAAGCTACTACAGCAAGGCCACAACGGCAGACGCCACCCAGAGGACCCACATAGACTCAGTTCCGGCCAAAGGGCTGAACCCCTTGGCCAACGGCGTACTGCCTAACTCGCTGAGTCCCCGTGTGGTCAACGGCACGTACCTCGGGAACGATTATGGCTGGGGCACTTATGGATACGGCAACATGTCCGGGCAGAGAAACCTTGTGTTCTCCGCTGGATTCAAGTGGTAATCATCAGGATATAGGAGAAAGAACATGACAAATTTATTAAAACTTGCTGCCGCGGCCGTTCTGGCGGCGGCACCCTGCACACTGAAAGCCCAAGATGCCCCAATGACGTTTGAGCTGCACCTTGGCTACCTTGGCATGGACACAGGCAACGACATGAAGGCCATGCGCGACGGCACAGGCTATTCTTTCGGCGTGGCCCTGCCTATAAAGCTGTCGGACAGCGCCAGCCTGCGCCTCCACCTAAGCTCCGTATTCTTTGAAGGCGTTGATGGCAGCGGCCTGACGAGCAAACGCCCTAATATAATGTTTGGACTCGAAGTCAAAAAACAGGTGTGGGACAAGCTCTCCGTGTTCGGGGGGCCATTCGGCATGAAGTGGAACCAGAACCCGATAACCGCAACCAACCCTTGGTTCAATGACACCGTTGCTTCAGGGCCAATGACCAGTTCATACTTGGAAGGCATTAAATTAGGTGTGCGCGTTGGCCTTGACTACGAGATCAACGACCTCTTCGTAGTACATACCTTCTGGACCGTCGCAGAAGCCAACCGCCGCTTTACCCCATCGTGGGTCACCATCGGCGGTGGAGTGAGGTTCTAGAGGCTAGGCTCTATGCCGCTCTGGCGATTACTATAAACGAAATGGGGGCCGCAAGGCCCCCTTTTTATTCCAATTCTGATGCAATAATTGATCTCGCAGATACGCTTGCCTGCTGCATATCGTGCCGCCGTTTCTTGCACGGCAAGAGAAAATGGTATTACGCGTTTGTAGAATCAATTATGTAGTTCCATGGATAGTCATGTTGCTATATTGATGTGGGCTGCGCCCACGCCGGTTTTCTTGCCGATTGGACACGCAGCGCGGTCATGCGCTGTTTGACCTCGGGATAGCGACCCTGCGGCCTGTTTCGTTTCGCGCGGGGGCGTGGAAACCCCTCCTGAATGCTCACTGGGGATTCGCTCAGCACGGACTCGCATGCGAGTCCGCACTTCGCTACTCCCCAGACCCCTGGCCGCGCTTTGCGCGGCTCTTAGATGAGTGGGCGGATGCTTGGGAGTAGGCTTCATTGGGCGCGAAAAGGAATTTGCAAGAAACTCAATTGACAATTGTTGGTGGACAATTGACAATTGCAGAAGCGGCTTGTGCCGCGGTTGATGCCAACTGGGGGGTAAGGAGCAATCGTGCCAGTAATATCCTTTTTCTATGGAATCATCGTCCAAATGT
>Ga0268262_10006580_pt1 | contig 11102 bp, 8 predicted proteins | sample TergutNc150P3_FD_190354 | JGI IMG/M metagenome (GOLD analysis project Ga0268262, IMG submission 190354) | Nasutitermes corniger P3 segment gut microbial community from laboratory colony in Florida, USA - Nc150 P3 (SPAdes) (version 2) | ecosystem: Host-associated > Arthropoda: Insects > Digestive...
TGGAGGGCGGCGAGCCGGTGGTCATTCAAAATTCAGAAGGGGGCAGGACTACGCCCTCTATCGTTGGCTTTACAGGAAAAGGCGACCGTATTACCGGGCAGCCTGCCAAAAACCAGATGATCACCAACCCGGAAAATACCGTATATTCGATTAAACGGTTCATGGGGCGCCGTTTCTCCGAAGTAATAAGCGAAATGAAGCACGTCCCCTACCACGTAGTTGAGCAGGGCGATGACGTGCGGGTGGACATCAACGGGAAAAAATATTCCCCGCAGGAAATTTCCGCTTTTGTTTTGCAAAAAATGAAGCAGACCGCCGAGGACTACCTAGGCGAGACGGTTACCAAAGCGGTAATCACCGTGCCGGCGTACTTCAACGACGCCCAGCGCCAGGCTACCAAGGACGCGGGCAAAATCGCGGGGCTTGAGGTAGAGAGGATCATCAACGAGCCGACCGCGGCGTCCCTCGCTTTCGGCTTCAACAAAGATCAGAAAAAAGACAAAACCATCGCCGTGTACGATTTGGGCGGCGGCACTTTCGACATATCCATTCTGGAACTAGGCGACGGCGTTTTCGAAGTAAAATCAACTAACGGCGACACCCACCTGGGCGGCGACGATTTTGACCTCAAAATCCTTGAATGGCTTATCGGCGAATTCAAAAACGATACGGGCATCGACCTGAGCAAAGACAGAATGGCGTTACAGCGGTTAAGGGAAGCCTCGGAAAAAGCAAAGATCGAGCTTTCCGCCATGCAAACGACCGAGATTAACCTGCCTTTTATCACCGCGGATCAGAGCGGCCCCAAGCATTTGCAAAAATCCCTTACAAGGGCGAAATTCGAGCAGATGGTAAATGACCTGCTTGAGCGATCCAAGGAACCTTGTATCAAGGCGCTGAGGGACGCGGGCCTAACCGCCGAGCAGATCGACGAAGTAATCCTTGTCGGCGGTTCTACACGTATCCCCGCGGTACAGCAGATTGTTAAAGACCTTTTCAAAAAAGAACCCAACAAGGGCGTAAACCCCGACGAGGCGGTAGCGGTCGGCGCGGCGATACAGGGTGGCATACTGGGCGGCGATGTCAAAGACGTGCTGCTGTTAGACGTAACTCCCCTTTCGCTGGGCATTGAAACTCTGGGCGGCGTTATGACAAAACTCATACCGCGCAACACGACTATTCCCACCCGCAAGAGCCAGATTTTTTCGACAGCCACTGACAGCCAGCCCGCGGTTTCAATTAATGTATTACAGGGCGAAAGGGAAATGGCAAGCCAGAACCGCGTGCTGGGTCGTTTTGATCTGGTTGGTATACCCCCGGCACCGCGCGGCGTTCCCCAAATTGAAGTCGGTTTTGACATTGACGCTAACGGCATTGTCCATGTCAGCGCAAAAGACCTGGGCACGGGCAAAGAACAGAATATCCGCATAGAAAGTTCCAGCGGCCTTAACGATCAGGACATTGACCGCATGGTAAAAGAAGCGGAGCTGCACGCCGAGGAAGATAAAAAAGAGCGTGAAAAAGCGGAAGTCCGCAACGAGGCGGATTCGATGATCTACGGCACCGAAAAGAACATCAAAGACCTGGGTGACAAGGTTAGCGCCGCGGACAAGGCCAAGACCGAGGAAGCCATAGCCGATCTCCGCAAAGCCCTGGAAGGCGGCGACCTCCAGGTAATAAAGGACAAAACCGAAGCCCTGAAACAGGCGTCGTACAAAATTGCCGAGGAGATCTACAAGCAGCAAGCCCAGCAGGGGGCAGGCAAGCAGCCCGGCGGCGATCCCAATATGGGCGGCATGGGCGGCGGCTCCGGTCAAACCGGTTCCGACGGCAACAGCAACAATAAAGGCGCCGAAGACGCTGATTACGAAGTTGTAGACGACAAGTAAAAGGAATTTGTTTTGGCAAAGCGCGATTATTACGAAGTTCTCGGAGTACAGAAAAACGCTTCAAAAGACGATATAAAAAAGGCATATCGCAAACTTGCCATTCAATATCATCCGGACAAAAACCCGGGCAACAAGGAAGCTGAGGAAAAATTCAAGGAAGCCACCGAGGCCTACGAGGTGCTTGCCGATGAAAAGAAAAAAGCCGCCTATGACCAATTCGGCTTTGCCGGCGTTGACAACATGGGCGGCCAAACCCATGACTGGAGCAATTTCCGGGGCTTTGAGGATATTTTTGGCGGCGGCGACTTTGGCAGTATTTTTGACAGCATCTTTGGCACCTTTGGCGGCGGCGGCTTCCACAGGGGCGGCGGCGGTCAGAACGGTGTAAGGCAGGGAGCGGACCTCCGCTACGACCTTGATATTGCTTTCAAGGACGCGGTTTTTGGCACTAAAGAAGAAATCCAGTTTTTCCATAACGAATCCTGCCAGGCCTGTAAAGGCTCCGGGGCAGCCAAAGGCGCGGAAAGAAAAACCTGCCCTACCTGCCAGGGTTCCGGCCAGGTACGGCACACTCAAAGTTTTTTCTCGGTAGCCTCTACCTGTCCCAACTGCAGAGGGCAAGGCTTTATCATTGAAAGGCCCTGCCCGGAATGTGGTGGCTCCGGCACCCAGAAGAAACGTATAAAAATCGCGGTAACAATTCCCGCGGGGGTTGAAAACGGAAGGCGGCTGGTTATTCCCCGCCAGGGCGACGCGGGACAGAACGGCGGCCCCTCAGGCGATCTGTATGTGATAGTCAGGATAAAGCCCCATGAATATTTTGAGCGTCATGACTTCGATTTGTACTGCGCGGTTCCAATCTCTGTAACACAGGCGGCTCTTGGCGCGGAAATCCGCGTCAGCACCCTTGACGGAAAAACAATAAAGGTAAAAGTGCCTCCCGGAACCCAGAACGGAAAAATGCTCCGCATCCGCGACGAGGGCGTGCCGTCGGGAAGCCACCGTGGAAATCTCTACATTAAATTAATTGTCCGCATACCGGATAAACTTTCCCGCCGCGGTAAGGAACTGCTGGAAGAACTGTCCCGCACCGAAGGCGAGAACGAAAGCCCCGGACCGGTTCCTCTTTCGCAGCTGAGCGAGTAAAGGATTTTTTAATTTTTATACCATACGTCCATTTCATTTGGTGCTGGTTCTTCAAATATGTTCGAAAATTTTTTAGCAATATTTTCATCTATATAATAAAATTCTTGTTCATTATTTTTAAATTGCATTATTCCTTTTTTCCATTTAAACCATTAGATATTAATTCCATAGATTTTTTATACAGGTAATTTTCTGTTTTTTCAACCATTTCGTCATGTTTTTCCCCTACATGCTGTCCAAATAATGTTAACATTAATTCATCTACGGAAAGAATAATAGCATTTACGTTTTTTGCAATATTTTTTGCATATGTCGTTTTCCCACAAATTAAAATTACCTTACTCAAGAAAATGTTTCCCTTTGTTTATTTAATAAAGCAGTTATTTAAGACTATCAAGCCCAAATCTGTTATGACGTATCCTCTTTATGTCCCCGATACCTAGACCCCGAACCCCTTCTCTCATATACTTACCCAATGAATGTACAATTTTACTCACTTGGCGCTGCGGAAGAAGTAACAGGCTCCAAACACGTAATCGAAATTGACGGGGAAAGCTACCTTATCGACTGCGGGTCTTTTCAGGGGTCCCGCGCGGAAGCTGACAGGAAAAACAGGAATTTCGGCATTGAAGCTGACCGTATCAACGGCGTAATCCTGACGCACGGACACCTTGACCATTGCGGGTTGCTGCCCCTGCTGGTTAAGAGGGGTTACAAAGGCAATATTTACGCGACCCCCGCAAGCAGGGACATCGCAAGCCTTATCATGATGGATTCAGCTCATATACAGGCCAATGACGCGGAGTATCTGCGTAAAGAGTCCCATAAAAAAGGCGAAAAATTTGACTGGACTCCGCTTTATACGGAAGCGGACGCAATAGCCGCGACAAGCCAGATGGTCGGAGTGCCGTATAACAGGCCTATGCCCATAGGCAACGGTATAACGCTGGAGTTTTTTGACGCGGGGCACATACTCGGCTCGGCGATGGCGTATATAACGATTAGACGGGGCGGTAAGGAACTGCGTATTCTTGCCACGGGCGATCTCGGCCGCAAGGGCAAACCCATAATCCGCAACCCCTCAATTCCCGGCCCCGCGCCGGACTACATTATCGTGGAAAGCACCTACGGCGACCGCAGACATGACAAAACCAGCGATGCCACGGAAAAACTGGCGGAGATGGCAAAACGCGCTGTGGAAACCAACGGAAGAATTATCATCCCCTCGTTTGCCATAGAGCGCACGCAGGAGCTGGTGTATTATTTCCACCTGCTTGTTGACGATGGGATAATACCGGAAATCCCGATCTATGTGGATTCACCAATGGCAACTAACGCAACGACGATTTTCCAGGTACACCCCGAATGTTACGACGAGGAAATAAAAAAAGCATTTGTCAAACACCACCAAAACCCCTTTGGTTTTAACAGCCTGCACTTTACTACCAGCGTCCTGGAATCCAAGGCGTTAAACGATCAAAAAGGCCCCCTTATCATCATCTCCGCGGACGGGATGTGCGAGGCGGGACGTATACAGCACCACCTGATCCACAGCATACAGGACCCCAACACAACGATTCTTCTTGTGGGCTACATGGCGGAAAACACTCTGGGGCGCCGCATACGCAACCGCGAAGGCGAGGTAAAAATCCACGGGATGTGGTTCAAGCTAAAAGCCCATGTCGAGGAGATAAACGCGTTCAGCGCCCATGCGGACTATGTGGAAACAGTGGAATGGCTCAACGAGGTGGACAGATCGCGCCTGAAGGGTCTTTTTATGGTTCACGGCGAAAAGAAAGCGCAGGCGGCGTTCAAAAAATACCTTGCCGAACAGGGGTACGCCGACACGGAGATAGTCAAGTACGGCAAAACCTACGAGATGAAATGATTTTCTTTTTCAACAATATGTTTTTCCAGCCTGTCAAGAAGCGCTCTTAACGCCTCATCCTTAATCGCGCTGTACTGTGTATCCTTGGTTTCGGCGACAGGGCCGGCAACACTGGTGATAGTACCGGCGGCGCCACTCTTTTTTTTCTGTTCCCTGTTCCCCGGTTTACACAAAACAATTGATATACCGGAAATGCCCATATCCGGAAACCGATAACGAAAATCATGCAGCAGTTTGCTTTCCTTGGTCTGAAGGATCTGCTTCCAGCCGGGGTGATCCACTTCTATCCACACCAGGCCTTTTTCCGCGCTTTTTATCCATGAATGTCCCGCCGCCGAGGCGATGCCGTTTTTTAACATCAGATCTTCCCAGCAGTCAAAAAAGGCCGAGTAGCTTTTGGTTTTTTCTATAAATTTTTCGTTAAAAATAGCGGGAATCACATCCCCAATGCGCTTCATTGTTTCTCCGTCTCAATGCGACCCTGTTTGACATAGTATACCAAAGTATCCCCGGTACGGTAATGCTGAAAAGGCTCCTCGGGCAAAAAAGTGTAAAACGCCTGATCATAGTCCGGCAACGCGGCAAGAAAACGGCGGCGTTTTTCGCCGTCCATTTCCAGAAGCACGTCATCCAGCAGAAGGATGGGGTTCCTGCCGGTCGTCTCGCGGTAACGGCGGGCCTGGGCAACCCGCAGAAGCAGGGCCAAAAGACGGCGCTGCCCTGTCGAGGCGTTACCGGCGAATTCCCTGCCATCAAGGTTAAAAATATAGCGGTCGCGATGGGGGCCGGAAAGCGAAACCCCTGTTGCCAGGTCGGCGGATCGCCGTTTTTGCAGCAGTGCAACGGCTTCGTCAACACAAGAAACCTTCCATGAGGGATTGTACTGTACCGTCATGCCCGTAATGCCGCTGACCTGCTCAAAAAGCTGTGCAAAAACTGTGGAAAAAAGCCGCGCCGCCGTTTCCCTCTTTTCCATCAACCTAAAACCGTATGAAGCAGCCTGCTGATCCAGGGCGTCAAGCAATGGTTCCGGGTTGGTATTATGCCCCTGCCTGTTGTCCTTCAACACGCTGTTGCGCGATTTTAACACCTTGCGGTAGCCGCGAAGATCATCCAGATACACGGGATCATACAGACTAAGCGCCTGATCAAAAAACCAACGGCACCGCTCCGGGCTGCCGGCTACAAATTCCATGTCCTCATGGCAAAACACGACACAGGGGACAATCGAAAGAAGCTCTTTCCGGTCTTCCGTTTTTTTGCCGTCAATAAAAACAGATTTTTTGCCTTTATCGAATTTAACAAGAACCTCACCGCAAATGCTTTTCTCCGAAGGCATATTTGCCGTCGTTATAGAGGCGGAAAAATCTTTTTTCTCACTTTGGGCAATATCGCTGTCACATGCCCCGCGAAAAGAGGAAGCGTAGGAGCAAAAATAAAGGGCCTCCAAAAAGTTCGTTTTGCCCTGTCCGTTTTCCCCGACAAGAAATATTTTTTTAGCGGAAGTTTCAATAACAGCATCCGATAAATTACGGAACGCCGCGGTACGTAACGAAGAAATTACCACAGACTAAAACTGCTGCAATCAGGATTGCATAGGCATTACAATGTGGAAATAATCCGTCTTTGGGACAGGGACTATGGTTATCGCCTTGCTTGGCCCTGTAAAATTAATGCAAACTTCGTCACAATTCATAACCTTAAAAGGCTCTTCAAGGTATTGGTAGTTAAGGGCGAATGAAACTTCTTCTCCATCGTATTTGCAGGGAATTTCTTCCCTCCCTTCACCTATTTCACCTTCTTCCGAATAAATCTCCATTATTCCGGGTTTTAGCCCTATATATACCCTGTGTGATTTCTGTTCTACAACCTGCGATACCCGGCGAAGAGCATCCAGAAGCTCCAGCCTGTCAACATAAAATGAACTTTTATGATCTTCCGGTATAACTTTCCTGTAGTTGGGAAACTGTCCGTCAAGCAATACCGAGGCAAGGTTATAAAAACCAAAACGGACAAAGATCATTTTATCCATTACAGAAATTGCTATAAGCCCTTCATCTCCCGCCCTTTTTGTAATCACACTTAAAATTTTCGGTGGAATTATAATCCCATTAAAATCTTCAATGTTATTGGCATCTTTATCTATATATGAAAGCCTGCGCCCATCCGTCGCTACCATTATTATTTTCCCTTCTTTCTTTTCAAAAAAAACACCATTCATGAAGAAACGTGTTTCATCATCAGATACGGCAAAGACAGTCTGGTTTATCATCTCTTTGAAAATTTTAACAGGTATTTCAAAGTACCCCTTACTTGAAGAAGGAAATTCAGGAAATTTTTCTGAAGAAATGCTCTTAAGTTGGAAATTTGATTTTTTAACAGCTGTTTTTATTTTTACTTTGTTATCATTATATTCAAACTCCATTTCCCCTTCCGGAAAAGAACTTATTATTCCTAAAAATTTATCCCCAAAAACCGTTGCGGGACCGGGTTCCAGCACTGTCACAGGCAATTTTGTCTCAAAATGTACCTTCATATCGGTAGCTCTTATTGTAAGGGAATCATTTGCCGCTTCAAGGTATATATTAGACAAAATGGATATTACATTTTTTGACGCTATTATCTCCTGGGCTATGGAGATTTCCTTAAGCAGGATGTTTCGTTCACAGATAAACTTCATATTATTCTCCTCTATTATTATATTATTTATATATATAGTAATAGTAATAAGCAGCCGGAAATGTGGAAAACACATTTAATTACTTACTACATATATATTTACTGTTTTATAAAGCTATGGAAAATTATCGTGTTTTTCCACAGTTTTAGCAAGTACCTGTAATATACACAGATTATCCTGTGTTTTCAACAGTTTTTAAAGAACATTTTCCCAATACTATATACCTTATATTACGACCAAGTTTTGGAAAAAGTTCACTTTACACTCAATTCCTTTATCGTACGTTTAAGGCTTTCAATTGTGGAATCAAGGGATGGGTCGGTAATAAATAAGCCCTTGATTTTTTCAATAGAGTGCATAACTGTAGTGTGATCCCTCCCGCCAAAAGCCTCCCCTATTTCTGTTGTTGAAAAATCTGTCATTTCACGGCAAATGTACATAGCCAATTGCCGCGGATATACTATTTTCTGGTTTCTTTTTTTTCCTTTTAGATCGTTCACGCTTAGTGAATATATGTCCGCCACGGCTTTCTGAATTATTTCTATTGACAAATGGGGGGGCGACGCAAGAACGTCCCGCAGTTTTTCCTGGGCTATTTCCAGGGTTATGGGTTGTTTTGTTAATTCCATATAAAAGATTAAAGTCGTTAATGCGCTTATCAAATCCCTGACATTCGATGATATATTCTTGCTTATAAAGTCTATTACTTCATCCGGAATGGTTACTCCGCGGTTTTCCGCGGTGGCTCTAAGGATGACGCAGCGGACCTCGTAGCGGGGAGGCTGCAAATCAACTTTAAGGCTTTGCTCAAAGCGGGAAATTAACCGGTCGTTAAATTTTTTGAGTTCTGACGGCGGTCGGTCGCATGTAAAAACAAGCTGTTTTTTGGCGTTAAGCAAAGCATTGAAGGTATGGAACAGTTCATCCTGTACGCCGGGCTTATCCTGGAAAAACTGGATATCATCAATAAGCAATACATCTGTTTGGCGGAATTTGTTTCTGAACGCGTTCGTATTTTTCTGGGTAATGCCTTCCAGAAATTCATTCAGGAATTCTTCCGAGGTTATACAAATTACCTTGTTATCGGAATTTTCGTGTATATAGTTGCCTATAGCCTGCATAAGGTGAGTTTTGCCAAGACCAACTCCGCCATAAATAAAGAATGGATTGTAAGCCGTCCCCGGGTTCCTGCTGATGGCAAAAGCGGCGTTATAAGCGTAATTGTTGTTTTCTCCGACAATATACCTTTCAAATGTATAGTCATCCCGCATCTGGGAGTGTTGTTTTTTCTTTGGTTTTTCCCTGGCAGGTTCCGCGTTTTTTGAGGCATGGGATGAGGACTGTCTGCCGGAAGCGCCGTCCGTCCGGTCATGGGTATCTTTTTTTGCCGATTTTTGTCCGGCAGCAGCCTTCTCGCCCGGGATAACCTCAAATTCCAGAGTTATATCCTTGCCCGTAAGGGTCTTCAGCTTTGTCTTTATGTTGTTTTGGTAGCGGGTTTTTACTCTGTCCCTATGGAACCCGGAAGGAAAACTTACAGTTATGGTATTTTCACCGGAACGCGAGTAACTAATATCGGTAAACCAGCCGCTAAACTCCTCCTCCCCTAGCTCAGCTCTCAGTTGGTTTAAGGTTTCGTTCCAAATTTTTTCGTAGTCCGCTTCTGCCATAATAAAACCTTCAATCATAACCATCATTTCCGGATAAAATTTTGAAATATCAACATTTTATCCACAAGCGCTAAATAGCGCTATTTATAACCATAAAAAATAAAATCACCATTTTATCTTAATACTTGAATAGTAAAAAAAGCTAATTCCTTATCTAGTAAGAAATTAGCTAAATAAAAACAACAAATTACTAAACTCCTCCAAGCACCCTTGTTAAAGCCTGCGCCTTCCTTAGATTTTTACATATTTTATCCACAGGTAATACACAATCTGTCTGTAAGATACAAATCATCGGCATAAACGCAGACATCTATTTTAACACAGAAGCCGGTAAAAAAGCAAGTGTTGTGTTGCGATTCTGTGTGTTGACACAAATCCGTTATTTTACTACCCTTTTATACCATGGGGCTGTAGCTCAGTTGGCTAGAGCGCTTGAATGGCATTCAAGAGGTCAGGGGTTCAATTCCCCTTAGCTCCATATAGATAAATCCTTACTGGGTAAAGAATTAGCCTTTTTAGGGTTGAATTTTCTTAAAATTAAGCTTGTTTTTGCCTTGAATTTTCTTAAAAACTCGTTGTTTTAGGGTTGAATTTTCTTTAAAATTATACTATTTTTGAATAGGAAAAAATGGAAAAACAATACCTAAAACGAAATGCCGATGGAATCCTTCTCTCATGGAGCAGGGAAAAGCCGCCTGACAGAAAGCCTTTGCTCTTACGAGGGGCAAGACAGGTAGGGAAATCCTCTGCTATAAGACAATTGGGTAAGCAGTTCAAACACTATGTCGAGATAAACTTTGATGAAAACAAAGAGGTAAGAAGTTTTTTTGAGTCATCCCTTTCACCCCAGGAAATTTGCCAGCAGCTTGCGCTCTATTACCATACGCCGGTAATTCCCGGAGAGACCCTGCTTTTTTTTGATGAGATTCAAAGTTACCAACCCGCACTGGCAAAGATACGTTACTTTTATGAAAAGTATGCCGAACTTCATGTGGTTGCCGCCGGTTCCCTTCTGGAATTCGCCCTTGAAGAAATACCGTCATTCGGTGTGGGACGAATTCGCTCTCTCTTTATGTATCCCTTTGGGTTCGATGAATTTTTGACCGCCTTAAATGAAGAGGAGCTTTCCGAAGCAGTCAAAGCTGCTTCTCCGGAAAAACCGCTTGCCGAGCCTATACATCAGCAGCTTCTAGGCAGGTTGAAAATATTTTTGCTCTGCGGAGGAATGCCGGAAGCCGTTTCGCAATATGTGCGAAAACGGGATTTACTTAATGGTGAACTTGTTTTGAACGATCTTGTAACCGTGCTTAAAACAGACTTTGCCAAATACTGTAAACGTACCCCCCTCCTTCTTCTTAATGAAGTATTTGAATCCGTTATGCGCCAAACCGAAGGAAAGTTTGTTTATGAACGCGCCGCCCCAGGAACTCAGAGCGCGACGGTAAGGCAAGCCCTTGAACTTCTCATCATGGCAGGATTGGTTCATCCGGTAACCCATACCGCCGCCAATGGTATTCCCCTTGGAGCCGAGGCGAACCTGAAATACCGCCGGATGATTCCGTGTGATACCGGTCTCTTTTTGCATACTCTTGGTCTCCGCTCAGAGATACTGCCCGTCGCTGATTTTTCCGCTGTTAACCGTGGTTCTCTGGCGGAAATTTTTATCGGATTAGAACTGTTAAAAGCGGCTTCCTGTTTTACCCCGCAGGAATTATTCTACTGGCAGAGATCGGCCAGTCCTGATTCTTCAAAGGGTAATGCCCAGATCGATTTTCTTGTTCAGAGAGGCTCAAGCATTATTCCTATAGAAGTCAAATCAGGAACCCAGG
>Ga0268262_10006581_pt1 | contig 11101 bp, 9 predicted proteins | sample TergutNc150P3_FD_190354 | JGI IMG/M metagenome (GOLD analysis project Ga0268262, IMG submission 190354) | Nasutitermes corniger P3 segment gut microbial community from laboratory colony in Florida, USA - Nc150 P3 (SPAdes) (version 2) | ecosystem: Host-associated > Arthropoda: Insects > Digestive...
GAGCTTGCGTTCTTTTTGCAAGAAAACCCCTAAGACCCCCAAGCGGGAAATAGAGTTGTGCAAAAGTCGGCTGAAAACATATATGGACTTGAAAGGAGGTTCCAATGAACAATGACAAGAAAAAGCGGATTGAGGCGGCTGGCTGGAAAGTCGGCTCCGTTGATGAGTTTCTCAACCTAACGCCGGAGGAATCCGCTATTGTGGATATGAGGTTTAACCTTGCCAAAGCCTTGCACGAAAAGAGGCAGAAACTTCATATTTCTCAAAGTGCATTGGCAAAGCGGGTGAAAACCACCCAGCCAAGAATTGCTATGGTTGAAAAAGGCGCAGCTTCGGTTTCGCTTGATTTTATGGTGAGGTCTCTTTTGTCGGTAGGAGCCAGCAAGAAGGAGATTGCTGTGGCTATGGCGAGGTAGCACGGCCGCCAACGCAACAGGGGATTGGGGTTAGGCTTTGGGAGGGCGGGGGTCTTCGTCACGCTTCGTAACCCAAGTTTTGCGTTAAATATAGAAATAATCACTTCCTCCAAGGAAAATTATGCAATCGCCTCCCCGATTGCTTTCCGTTGCTTTCTTGGTAAATAGGCACATCGTAGTCAAATACATAGAAATCAGATGTTTCGTTGTGGCTGGCTCTGGGAGCCAAGCGAATTGCCATGCCGCTTATTTGCGTTGAAATGGAGAAATCGTATTGAAGGCTAAGTTCACCATATATGCTTTTTCTATCAAAGTCATAACCGCTACCTATTTGCAGATATTTTTTTTCTGTTCCCTGCCTGAAATTCAACTGAGCAGCAAGCCTCTCTCCCAAAAACATCCCGCCCTCGGCAAAGAGCAGGCTATTAGACAATAAGCCACCAAACTTAGGATGCAAAGGAACCTGCCCTATTGCATTTATGCCTTCTCGCTCGCCCCTTGTGTAGCCAAGGGTTAAAGCAAAAGTGTTGTAAAGTTTTTTCTCCATATTGGTTTGGCAACCGTAAATATCTGTGTTGAGCATACCACAAGCCGCCCAAACCGGAATTTTCTCCCAGTCCCACAATAAATAATAACGGTCTAATATATCCCTTTTAAGCAAACGCTCTTGATTTTCCGTTTTTATTGAAGGAGACAGCGAGCCTACCAAAAAAAAATCAAAAGGCGCTGTTAAAACGGCATCCATATCAAAAGCTGCGCGAAGCTGATAATTGTTTCTTGCAAAAGAAACTGAGTGGTCAAAGGCTGGGTTAATATCTAAATATGCAATTGGATCTTTTTCTGTTTTTAGTAATGGAGCCTTTGCCTGAACAGCAACGTAAGCATAATAATCATCGTCAGCATGTTCTGGCGAACGCCACGAGATTCCTGAGCTTGCCTCCAAATAAGGCGAAATGCCAAATGCAGCGAGAGGTCTTAATGTAAATGTAGCCGCTGCTCCATACTTATTCAGATACCAAAAATTTTCAACGCTAAAAGCCGCATAAACAAAATCTATCTCTGCGGCAACAGAACCAACAGGAGTGTGTAAATCTATATCGTAAATTCCAGCTATGGTTAGCCAGTCCAGCATCCCCGTGAAATACCACCGCTTGCCAGAAAATCCAAAAGCCATTCTTTGCCCCTCTTCTTCGTAAAGAGGAAGAATAATCTTTGCAGCAGGATAGGGATTTCTACTTATTCCAAGACCCAGTTCCATAAACGAAAGAGGGCGCATTAAAATGGAATGATGAATATCGTTGCTCCCTACAAAATCAAGGCGAGCGGCATAGCCGAATTCTCCCTGCTCTATGGACTTTGGAGTTGGAGTGTAGGAATAACCATAATACCCACCGGGAGTTATGGAAGCAAAAACACTTGCAACCAATATCAATATGCAAGCATAATTTTTAACTCTCAATTCTGGGTTCTCCACTCTAGTCTAAAAGATGAACCAAAAGTCCGTCTCTTAGTTTTGGCTCAAACCAAGTGCTTTTAGGTGGCATAATTTCTCCTATGTCTGCTATGTTCATAAGCTCTTCCAAAGAAGTTGGGTACATAGCAAAAGCAACAGCGCATTCGCCAGAATCCACCCTCGCTTGCAATTCATTAAGCCCTCTTATTCCGCCAACAAAATCTATCCTCTCCGATGTGCGTGGGTTATTTATTCCAAGCAATGGCTTTAAAACCAGATTTTGCAAAAGCGAAACATCCAGATTTTTCACTGGGTCTTTTTTGGCGTGTTTCTTTTCATCAAAAACGCAGTTGTACCAAGTTCCGTTCAAATAAAGGCTGAACTGTTTTGCTTTTTGCGGCGCGGCTATTTCTGGCAACGCTTCTATTTCACAAATTTCCGAAAGGGCTTTTAAAAATTCTTCGGGGCTATGTCCGTTCAAATCTTTCACAAGCCTGTTGTAATCCAAAATCTTGAGCTGTGTTGAGGGAAAAAGTATAGCCAAAAAACGATTGTATTCCTCATTCCCCTTGTGCTCAGGATTATTCTTTGCTCTTTCCTCAGCCGCTCTTGCTCCGGCTGCGCTTCTGTGGTGACCATCTGCTATATATGTGCAAGGCAGTGAAGAAAAAGATACGCGGAGCCTCTCTATCAAGGCTTCATCTTCTATTACCCAAACCGTGTGCCCAATGCCATCTTCTGTTATAAAGTCGTAAACAGGAGTTTTTTTGGTAATGGGTTTTATCAAAGCGAACTGCCCTTTGTCTCTATATGTCAAAAACACAGGACCTGTTTGAGCACCTGTGACCAATATATGTCTTAAACGGTCTTCTTCTTTTTCGGCTCTGGTAAGTTCGTGTTTTTTTATTGAACCTTTGAAATAATCCTCGGCTTTTACACAGGCAACCAGCCCATATTGTTCCCTGCCTTCCATAGTTTGCCTATAAACATAAAAGTATGGCTTCTCTTCACGAAAAATAACTCCATCTTTTTCCATTTTCCTCAAATTATGCTTTGCGTGTTCATAAACTTCTTTGCTATGAGGGTCTTTTGCTGGTAGCTCAATTTCAGAACGCGTTACCCTTAAATAAGAGTGAGGCTTGCCTTCTGCCATTTTAGCCGCTTCTTCACGGCTCATCACATCATAAGGCAAAGAAGACACTTCAGCGGCTAACTCTGGTTTAGGTCGCAAGGCGCGAAAGGGGTATATTGAGAACATATAGGGGGTAATATAGTAATTGTACGTTTCAAATGCACTCTGAGATAGTGTGGGGAGTGGCTAGAGGAGGACGATGCCACTCCCCTATGTTTACATTATTGGTACTCGTAGCGTTTGGTTGCCAATTTTTACTATGTATATTCCTGTCTGAACCATAATTTTCAGAATTTTGGAATTTTCAGAATGGGTGGAGTATATTTGCTTACCCTGCAAATTGTACACTTCTACTTTTGTGTTTTTTGGCAGGTTTTCAAGCAGAATTACGTTGCCTATTGATTGTGCGCGGATATTGCCTGTTGCCACTTGCGGGAGGCTAATTGGGGTTGCTGCTGCAATTTTCCAAGGTAGGGTTAAATCGTCGATTGTACCGTCTGACCATGTGTAATTTTCCTTGTCATTCAGAACAACCGTTGCGGTATAATTGCCAACTTCTATTGCGGTACCGTCAAGTACGGTATATGCCGCATTCGGATTTGCAATTGCAGATAATTCTCCGCCAGTATAAACAAGGTTTGTTGCGACCGTAGGTTTGGTAATTTTTCCCTTTATAATCTCCCACTCAAAAGTTAAGTTGGCGATTGTGCCATCTGACCAAATGTAATAATCGTTATTCAAAACAACCGTTGCGGTGTATTTGCCTACGTTTATTGCGCTACCACTCGTAACGGTATATGCTGCACTTGCCGCAATTGCAGTTCGTTCTTTGCCAGTATAAGAAAATAACGGTTGAGCCGTAGGTTTGGCTATCTTTGCCTTTACTACGTTCACAGCAATGCTTCCGGCGATGCTTTTTTTGTAGGTTGCCGCGAAACTTTGCTCACCCAACTCGCTCAAAGCGGTAGTTGGCTCAACCCATGCATACTCTTTAGGCAATTTTATGTCTGAAAGTTTTAGCGTTGGCGAATAACTTGCGTCAAATGCTTCAACAAATTCGATGAACTGTTCTTCTTCGCCTTCATCTCCTCCCTCATCTTCACCCAAGATGTCCAACTTTCCAAGGCATTCAAAATCTTTTATTTTCAAATCGCCTTCGGTTTCTTCATGCATATTTGGGCGAACTGTCCAGTGAATAGCCTCTACCTTGCTTAAATTCAAAGGAATATCTTCTCTACCACCATCATAAGGATCTCTAATAAAATCAGTATAATTCACTGTAACCGTAGTCCAGCTATTACTATAACCATAACCATAATAATCTTCAATATCATTATAATAAATAACCGAAGCTCCTTCAGATTGCAAAGCAAATCGATGATCGTTGCCTTTGTATTTATACTTGAAACCCTCGCTGCACTGAGCTAAACTATAAGAAGTCCCGTTGTTTTTGGTTTCTAATGCAATGGTCGCCTGTGCCCAATCGGTATCCCAATCTTCAATCGCGCCAAGTTTAATGTTTACGAGTTCTGCATAACCATTAGTGTTGAGTACTTCGCCACCCTTTTTGCTCTCGTTGTCAATAGATGCAGTTGGGTTTCCTTTGGCTTCAACGAAAGTAAACCAAGGCTCACCTGTTATCGCAATATCGCTGCCATTTTCAAAATCATCTATCCTTGTGGCAATCCCGCTGCCGCCGCCTTCCCCTGGCTCTTCGCTACCGCCATCACCGTCACTCCCTGTGTCATCGCCAGCTTCGCTTAAAGCTGCTGATAAGTAAGCCAAAGGAGCATTCCAGTTAATTGCTATTTCATTATAGCCATAGCAAGGTTCTTTGTCTTCATAGAAAGTTGCTGATGCGGTACCGCTTAATGCAGTACCGCTGTAATTTTTAGAATTTCCTTCGCAACCTTGTGCTGATGCTCCGCCAACCAACTGTCCTGGGAAAACTCTTCTCCAATTATCAGTGAGGCGGTCGTGGAGATGCTGGGGAAATTTGCTTCCGTAGCCTGTCACATAGCTTTGGTCAATGGGGTTGCGTCCCAAAATATAATCAAAAATTGCTTGAGCAGCTTTTTTATATTTGATATCTTTTGTAGCCTCGTAAAGTTCCATGAAAAAGATGCCCGTGTTTCCTGCCACAGCATTTGAACCCCACCAAAATATGTTGTCAAATGGCAGACCGTAGCTGTTTGCGTTATTCAGACTGGTGTTAGCACTGGTGATCAAAGCTGTTAGTGTTTTATTATATATTTCTGGTGAGAATTTATCTTTATTCTTGATTATTTCATAGTTTCCTAAATTACCGACATTTTGCCAGCCAGGGATCCCGAAGCTGACTGTTGTAATTTTGTCTGATAAACCTAATAAAGTTTGTTCCTCTGCAGACACTACCGTTGCCAGAGCTGCAGCGGCAAAAAAGAATTCATCGCTGAAATCACTATCTTCATAAGAACCTGTTGCAGTTGGGTCTTTAATCTTATTGCAATCATTATTAGTAGTATATTGCTTGTCATAACAATCTTTAGGATGACTTTTTGCATAAGTCCATGCTTTCTTTGCTGCAGCGAGCATTTGGTTTGCATACGTTTCGTCAAACTCCCTGTAAATCCTGCTGGCTACCGCCATAACAGCGGCAAAATCAAGGGTTGCAGCGGTGGTTTTTCCCATAACCATAAGTAAACCATCGCCAGACGGAAAACCGAAGTAGTTGAAATCTGCAGTGGTCATTTTATGATAAACTCCGCCATCAGAGGCATCTTGCATAGTGAGCATCCAGTCCAAATTCCATTTAATTTCAGCGAGCAAATCTGGAAGCTCATCAATATCCTCATCGGCAGGAATATTTAAAGCAGGAATTTTATCAGCATATTTTTCGTAAAGCGCGAGCAAAGTATAAACAGTTATGCCGCTATTCACCACATATCTGCCATAATCGCCCGCATCGTACCAGCCTCGGTGGCTCTTTATTCTAATACTTGTTTGGTTTCTGTTAGCATCAAAAACAGTGGCTTGCGTACCGCTATGCCCGGCATCCCGCACAAAACTTTCGGCATAAGGCTCTGCAATGGCTAAATCTGCACGGTGGTAGTAATAGAAACGCAAGGCATCCCTTGTCAATTTATCGTAGCTGACCCCAATCTTGAATGTGGGTGAAATTTTAATGCCGTCTTCGTAAAGAGCATAATTTCCCGGAGTTTTTATGGGGCTAAAGTCTAGAATGCTGTTGTTAGCCTCTCCGCTATATGCCCATTTTTTTGGGTCTTTAGGCATTATGGCTTTTACTAAACCTCCGTTACCTGTGCTTTTTATAGTAATTGTACCTGTTGGGGTGCCATTATAAACCGCTTGTTTTGAAGCTGTTGCCCCAAAACCAATCTGGTTTAAGTGAACTTTGTCTGCCGCAAAGGCTGTTGAGGAGGATAAAAAAGCTACAAAAATCGCTATTCTTGCAATTTGAGGGGATTTCGTCATTGTTTCGCCTCCTTTTTTTTTGGCTATCTATAATATACAATAATTTATTTTAAATTCCTTTGTTGAAGAGAATCGTGCTTAATCTATTATGTATATTCTCGTTGTTTTGGTTGTATTTTGGCAAACCACGGTTCTTTGAAAACTGCAATAGAGAGAACATAGGGGGAGGGGGAACTTATATGCTAAAACCAAATATGCACCGCTACACCACCTAACAACAAGGCTCCGCCTGTTGCGTAGAATATGTTTCGTGCTTTTTCTGCGTTTTGCACTTTTCTGTATTTGGCTTCAAATGCACTTTGTTGTTCAAGGTATTGCTCTAGTGTAGCATCTCTCCGAATGTTTTTGTATTCGCTGTAATAATCACTAGCTTTTGCGTTGTTGTAAATGCCAAGCCCAAGGGCTACCGCACCCAGGACATCCAAGCCTACTGCTACCCATAAGGAGTTTTTGCTTTTCTTTGGCTCGGCGGGTATGTTTGTTGGTATTGTTGTTGGCTGCGCTTCGCTGACTTTTATAGATTCTTCTTTCTGTGTTACTTTTGCGAATAGGGTTGGCGAATTATCGCGGATTGCGTCTAGGAGGCCTTTTAGGTCTGGGGTTTCTTTTACAAAGTAGTTGAGCAATTTGCCGTTTGATGTTTCGTAGATTTCTATTGTGAGGGTGAATAGGTTGCCTAGTTTGCCTATGAAGCCTTGGGTTACATAGTCGCTTTTTATGGCTCTCCCTATGTTTATGGCGGTGCTGAGGTTTTCGGCTGTTTGTGGAACGCGGGAGATTATTTCTTCCCTTGTCAATACGTTATGCTCTTTTGGCAAAAGTATTGTTGCTTGTCTTCTGAGTTCGTCAGAGAGGAATTTGGTTTCTTCTATGGTTAGATCCATTTCTTCATCAGAGGCTAGGGTTATTTCCAAAATTGCTATGGTGGCGGCGTCTGCTGTTGCTAGGAGAAGCAGTGCGGTTATAAAAGTGTGTTTCAAGTTGTTGAGCATATTTAACCACCTACTCGTTGTTGTCCTTGACACAACGCACGGAAATATAGTGGGCTGATTTTATGGAACTACTGTTAAAATTATTTGTACCGTCGTTAGTAATAATGGTAGCAGATTCACTGTTGCCAGTTGTAGTCCACCAGTAGCCGGTGTAATTATAACCGGGGTAAGTGTTATCTAAGTTAGCGTAGCCACACCGCAAAACATTAAAGCCGAAATCGTCAGGTTTTGTTCCTGCATTAGTACTAACAAAATTCGTTAGCTTTGTCCATTCAGCAGGGCTTGGTAAATGCCAACCACTAGGACATATTCCCTGAACACCGCTGGGGTCTAAGTCAGAACTACTTTTATTTGCCATTGCCGTCTTCCAATTATACAGTCTGCCGCAAGTATTACAGTTGTTATCTTGTCCAAGGGGGCATTTGCTGCCGCTTGCATTAGTATTCAAATTATCCGCCATCCAAGTTTGGGTACCTATGACAACGGTTTTATATTTTTCACTTCCCATAAACAAAAAATCATAATCTTTCATAATACCGTTGGAGCAATAAGATGTTTCGTTGTTATCGCTTGCTGTGCAAGGAGAATTTGAGCTACTCAGTTCGCTTGACGAGGAAAACTCCTCAGAACTTGAACTTGCAATGGAACTGGAACTAAGAACAGAAGAAGAACTGCCTGTCTGTTCGCTTGACGAGGAAATTTCCACCGAACCGCTGCTCTCAGCAGAAGACGAAGAAAAAATAGAAGAACTGCTTTGCGTTGTGCTTGACGAGGAAATATCAGTAGAGCTAGAAGAGGAACTGACGGGTTGTTCGCTTGATGAAGAACTTTCTGCAATGGAAGAACTGAAAATTTTCTGCCGCAAATCATCTTCGCTAGGAAAATCCAAACGCGGATTATCCGAGCAGGACAAAAAGAGGATCAGTGCAAAAAACGATAAAATCGGGTAAAATAAGTACATAACGCCTAATATAGACATTTTTATGAGAAAAAAACTTACATTATGATTACAAAATCCTGAAAATCGGGGAAAATAAGTTTTAACAGACACTTGGTAAAGATTTTTTATTTGGGCATCTTTCCCATTCTGGTAATCCTGGCCAATCAAGGTTCAGACATTCAAATTTCTAAATTTATTCCCCTATGGGATTCAAATGTGGAATAGTAGGGCTGCCAAATGTGGGCAAAAGCACTATATTTAATGCGATAACAAATGCGGGCGCAGAAAGCGCAAACTACCCTTTTTGCACCATAAACCCAAATGTGGGAATGGTGAGCGTGCCGGATAAACGGCTAGATACCCTTGTTAAGGCTTACAATCCGCGTAGCATCGTTCCGGCGGTTACTCAGTTTGTGGATATTGCGGGGCTTGTTAAGGGAGCCTCGCAGGGCGAGGGGCTGGGCAACCAATTTTTAACGCACATTCGGGAGTGCGAAGCCATTATGGAAGTGGTTCGCTGCTTTGATGACGAAAACATTATACACGTGCATGAAGTTGTTAATCCGCTTAGAGATGTTGAGATTATAGAAACCGAACTTATATTGAAAGATTTGGAAAGCGTGGAAAAACGCCTTGCCCAAGAAACCAAGAACGCTAGAATTGGAACGGCAAAGGCAAAAGAAAAACTGGCAGCCTGCGAATCTCTCGCAAAGCATTTGGGTGCGGGAAAAGCAGCAAGGGAAATTGAGAAAAACGAAGCAACCGAAGAGATTATTTTTGAGCTTGCACTTTTAACTGCAAAACCCATTTTTTATTGCGCAAACGTTGGCGAAAGCGATGTTATAAAAGGCAATGCCTATACCGAGCAGCTAAAAAAATATGCAGAGGAACGCAAGCAAGATATGGTTATCATCTGCGGTAAAGTTGAAGAAGAACTTGCAGAAATGGAACAGGGAGAAAAAACGGAATTTCTCAAAGAACTGGGAATGGCAGAAAGCGGGTTAGACCAGGTTATTAAAAAAGGTTATGGAATACTTGGGCTGCGTACATTTTTCACAGCGGGCGAAAAGGAAGTTCGAGCTTGGACATTTCACAAGGGTTGGAAAGCCCCTGCCTGTGCTGGAGTTATACACACAGATTTTGAAAAGGGTTTTATTAGAGCAGAAACTTTGTCTTATGCAGATTTTGAAAAATACGGTTCGCTGAATGCCGCCAAAGATGCTGGGCATTTGCGCACCGAAGGCAAAGATTACGAAGTTCAAGATGGCGATATTATGTTGTTCTTGTTTAATTCTTAGGATAAAAAATGAGTTTTGCAAAGAAATATAAAAATAAAGATAATTCCGGCGGCATAGACATTGCCCCTATGCTGGATATGGTTTTTATTTTGCTGATATTTTTTGTTGTCACAAGCTCTTTTGTAAGGGAAACCGGAGTGGATGTTAATAAACCCAAAGCAAGTTCTGCCGAAGAGCTTGCAAGGGAAAGCATTTTGATAGGGCTTAGCCGCGAAGGGACAATTCACATAAACGAAGGACAAGTTGATTTAAGAACATTGAAAACAATTTTACAACAGATGGTAGCCGAAAAACCCGACCGCGCAGCCATCATTGTAGCAGACAGAGAAGCTCCCGGCGGAAAAATTGTAGATATTCTTGACCAGTGCAATTTGGCAAGGGTGAAAAAAGTATCCATAGCGGCAAGCAAAGAGAGCGATTAATGCTTCTCTCACTTTCACAATCCGGCTTTAGAAATTTAAAAGAATTCTCTTTGGAATTTAAAGGTGGAATAACCGTGGTCAGCGGTAAAAACGGTTGCGGAAAAAGCAATTTGCTGGAAGCTATCCACATCATTTGCCAAGGATTTTCTTTTAGAACAAAAACCTTGCAAGAAGCGATAAACTGGACTGCGAGCAATTTTATTTTAAGGGCAAAAACCACGGACTCAGAGGCTGCAATTCAAGTGGAAAATTCCGGCACGAGAGGAAAATTAAACGGAAAGGAATTTCGCAGGGCAGGAGCTTTGTTCGGTTCTGCACCTCTTGTTTTTATTTCTCCCGAAGATATGCAACTAGCAAGAGGCACCCCAGAGACAAGGCGAAATTTTTTGGATGAGCTTTTGTGCTTTTACAAAAAAAGCAATTTAGATTTGCTGCGCAGATACCGCAGGGTTTTGCAGCAGAGAAACCGCTGGCTAAAAGATAATCTGGAAGGCTCTGCCGTGGGTGGTGAATATCTGTTTGAGGCTTTAACGGAGCAACTGGCTTCCCTTGCCGTTTTAGTTTGGGAAGAGAGAGATTTTTTGTGCAAATTATTGGAACCTCATATAAACAATTTTTACCGAATTTTATCTGAAAATGCAGAAGAAATAAAATTTTCTTACACAAGGGCTATGGATAAAGAAAGTTTTTTAAAAAATCTGAGCGAAAAAATTAACGCAGAAAGGGCAACGGGAACCACGCTTCTTGGTCCCCATAGGGATGATACCCAGCTTTTGATGCAGGGGCACCCAATGCGGGATTTTGGCTCTCAGGGGCAATGCCGCTCCATAGCACTCGCAATGAAATTTGCATCTGCGGAAATAATAGAAAACTATTCTGGAACAAATCCCATTTTGCTTTTAGACGATGTTTTTGCCGAACTAGACCGCTCAAGAAGAGAAGCCCTCGCAAAAATTGTAAGGCAAAAAAACAGC
>Ga0268262_10006582_pt1 | contig 11100 bp, 7 predicted proteins | sample TergutNc150P3_FD_190354 | JGI IMG/M metagenome (GOLD analysis project Ga0268262, IMG submission 190354) | Nasutitermes corniger P3 segment gut microbial community from laboratory colony in Florida, USA - Nc150 P3 (SPAdes) (version 2) | ecosystem: Host-associated > Arthropoda: Insects > Digestive...
AGTCCTTGCGCACGGAATTAAACGCCGTCAAAAAAGAAGCCCGCGAGGCGGCGAAAAAAATCGCCCTTAAAATCCCCAAGTTAAAAGACTGCAAATACCACCTTGACGACGGCAAAGAAGGAGAAGAGTCTACGATATTTATCACAGAGGGCGATTCGGCGGCGGGTTCGATTGTTTCCAGCCGTGATGTAATGACGCAGGCTATTTTTGCCCTGCGAGGCAAAGTGGAAAATGTATACGGAAAAAAACGCGCGGCGATTTACAAAAACGAAGAACTTTTTAACATGATGATGGCTCTCGGCATAGACAACGATATCGAAGGTTTGCGTTACGCCAGAATCGTAATCGCCACAGACGCCGATTTTGACGGCTTCCATATCCGCAACCTTTTACTGACTTTCTTCCTCTCCTATTTTGAGGAATTAATAACCGCCGGTCATGTTTACATTTTGGAAACGCCGCTGTTCCGAGTCCGCACCAAGAAAGAGACCCGTTACTGTTACACTGAAAAAGAACGGGATATAGCAGCCGCCGAACTTGGTTCACAATGCGAGATAACCCGTTTTAAGGGGCTTGGAGAGATAAGCCCCAAGGAGTTCGGGCAGTTTATCGGGGAAGATATGAGGATAGTGCCTGTTTCCGTAAATACCTTAAAACAGGTTCCGCAGGTACTGGATTTCTACATGGGCAAAAATACCCCTGAAAGACGCGAATATATAATGAAAAATTTGATAGAAGATGCCGGATAAAATGGCAAAAACATTGGAATTATTTGGCAATAAAAGTTAAAATAGTAATATGAGAAAGTTTATCCTTTTTATGCTGTTTTTCCCCGTTTGTTTTTCCCTCTTTGGTCAAACGTCCGGTCAAACATCTGAAAAATTAAATATCTTTGTTCTGCCTATAGCCGGATACGGGAGGGATAAGGATAATGACTACTTTTTTAAGCAATTGGCTTATGAAATATTCTTTCAAAATCACAGGGTCGCGGATTCAAGAGACAGCAGTAAATATATCTTTAAAGGGACGATTGAACCCGTAAGCGGCGTGCCTGTAAAGGAACAGGTTCCTGACCATGCCGGGCAAACGGATAATTACAACCTCATTCCGGAATACGCGGTTCCTCCCGTAAAAAATGCGCCCGGCAGGCGCGAGTTTTTTTCGGTTGAAAAAAAAGATGAAATTTTCTTTTTAGACTCAACTGGCGATAATAACGCGCTGTTTTCGGAAATCAAAGCTCAGGCGCAGGAAGAAGGATACTATTTTATACTGGAAATGCTAGATTCCGCGACAGGAGATGTTATCGGCAGTCAAAAGATTCTTTTTTCGGTTACTGACGATTATGTCAGTAAATTGGTTTATTTTATTGTTCACAATTTGCTTTCAAATATACCCGAAACTCCTCCTAAACGCGGCGATTCCCGCGACAGATGGATGTATTTTGAAACTAGCGCGTTATGGATGCCAAGAATTTATTACGGCGGATATGAGTTGATCAATTTGCTTGGTTTTGGCATGAAGTTTGGAGTGGAAGTTCGTTTTTTGGATTTTATGTCGCTGGGCGTTGGAGCGCAAATAACTCAGGAACAGATTTCCGTGTCCGATATGAGCGCTGCCGAATTAGTGCTGGAATTACCAGTGGCAATAAAATATGTGTTAAAGATAGAAAATAATTACGCGCTGGAACCCTATGGCGGAGCCGCCTTAAATTATTCTATTGATAAGAAAATACAAATCTCCGAGTTTTCATGGTTTGCCGGCGTTCAATTCGGCATAAAGGATAAAAGTGAAACAGGAATGTTTGTTATTGACCCCAGATTTGCAATGGATTTATTTAATTCCGTTTATCCCGCCGGAAACATAGAATATCAGCGCTATTCTTTTCAATTAGGTCTTGGTTATAAATTCGGGGCATTTCAGAAAAAGAGATGAGATTTCATAATATTGACGATAACCCTTCTTTTGTTTACTGTTAGATAATGGCTTTTATAAAGAATCTTTTTGATCGAAACTTTCTTGAGTACGCCTCTTATGTAATTAAGGACAGGGCTATCCCCGATCTTGAAGACGGTCTTAAGCCCGTACAGCGGCGCATTCTTCATTCCCTGTTCGAGATGGACGACGGTAAATTTCATAAAGTAGCCAACGTAACAGGGCACTGCATGAAGTACCACCCCCACGGCGAGGCTTCCATTAACCCCGCGCTGGTCGTTCTTGCCAACAAAGAGCTTTTTATCGACAGGCAGGGAAACTTCGGCAACCTGTTTACAGGCGACGACGCTTCCGCCCCGCGCTATATCGAGTGTCGTGTAACGCCTCTTGCGAAAGACATTTTTTACAACCCGAAACTTACAACATGGGCGGATTCTTATGACGGCAGAAACAGGGAGCCCGTTCTTTTTCCGGCAAAAATTCCCGTAGTCCTTGTTATGGGCGTTGAAGGCATTGCCGTCGGAATGTCCACAAAAATTCTGCCGCACAATGTGCTGGAAGTATTGGAAGCTGAAATCGCCTGCCTTACCGGAAAAAAGTTTGAGCTTTATCCCGACTTCCCCACAGGCGGCTACGTTGATGTTTCCGAGTACGCGGAAGGAAACGGAAAAGTTTTAGTGCGCGCAAAAATGGACACGTCCGACCCAAAACGCATACTTATCACCGAGCTTCCGTTCGGCTCCACTACGGAAAGTCTGATAAACAGCATAGACTCCGCCGCGAGAAACGGACGGCTTAAAATAATGGGCATTAATGACTTTACAACCGATAAAGTTGAAATAGAAATTAAACTCGCGCGCGGCATATACGCGCAGGAAACCGTAGACGCCCTATACGCTTTTACAGAGTGCGAGCAGTCAATTTCAGTAAATCTTTTGGTAATTAAAAACGGGCTTCCCTCCGTTATGACCGTAACGGAGATTATAAAGTATCATGCGAAACAGCTTGTAAAAATTCTTACAAAAGAACTGGAACTTGAAAAAAAGGAATTATTGGACAAACTGCACCTGCGCACTCTGGAAAGAATATTTATAGAAGAGCGAATTTACAAAGCTATCGAAAAAATGAAAACCGCAAAGGGAGTGCAGGAAGCGGTAATCGCGGGCTTTAAGCCGTTCTTAAACGAAGTAGGACCGCGGAAAATTACAGACGACGATGTTGAACATCTTTTACGCATACCAATCCGCAGGATTTCGTTATACGACATTAACAAAGCCCGCGAGGAAATGGAGCAGATACAGGCGCGTATAAAGGAAATTAACGCACATCTTAAAAATATAACAGCTTATTCGGTTTCCTACCTTAAAGGGATTATAGCTAAAATACAGGCAAATGAGGAAATCGGACGCGGCGCGCGGAAAACCTTAGTGGGCGAATTTGACAAAGTTATCGCCAAAGAAGTTGTTAAACGCGACGTAGAGCTTAAATACGACAATAAAACAGGCTACCTTGGTACGAATGTGTCGGGGGCGAAAATAGCGGAAGTGTCGCCGTATGACCGTATTCTCGCAATCCGCAAAAACGGAATGTATACCGTTATGGAATTAAGCGAGAAGGCGTTTATCGGCGCGGAAGCGTGGTTTATCGGGGCGGCGGACAAGGAGATTCTTTCCAAAACAATCTTTACAGTAATTTATAAGGAAAAAGACACAGGTTTCCCGTGCATTAAACGCTGCGTAATTGAAGGCTGGATAATGAACAAGGATTATTTTCTTGTGCCGGACGGGGCTGAAGTTATGCACATAGACATTAAGCCGAAATTTACTTTTACTGTCCACTATAAGCCCAAACCCCGGCTTAAAGTGCTTTCGGAAAATTTTAAAGCGCAGGATTACAATGTGCGCGGCTTAAAAGCCGGAGGCATCAGGCTTTCCGCGAAAGAAGCCGAAAAGGTCAGCGGCGTATAGGAGTATTTATGAGTAAAGAAGATATTGTTTTTGACGAGAAATCGGGAATATCGCTTGAAGAACAGAAAGAAATACTTTCTAAAATTAACGGAATAGCCGAGAAAAACCGCGAACTGCTTACGCAGACAAGAACGCAGACAAACAAAGACAAAAAAGGCAAAATTATTATTAACGCGAAAAAAAGCGGCGCGGGCTTTCCGTTAGCTGTAAATATCGCCGCCATGGTTATACTTTTATCAGGCGTTTTTTTATTGTTCTCATTTTACGGGAAGAAGGAATCCCAAGTAAGGGTAGGAAACGCGGTTTATGATTTAACCGAGCGCGCGCTTATAGAGGAAATACGCAAAGACACATCGGAAAGAATAGCGGCAAAAGAAATTGAAATGGCGTCGATAACGTCGCGTCTTGACGAAATTGACAATGAGCTTTCAAAATTATATTCCAGCAACAAAACTCTTACTGCGGAACAAATCGCGGCGCAGGAAAAACTTTTAGCCATGCAAAATTCTTACCGTGAAGAACTGTCCGCCCTGCAGAATGAAAGGTCGCAAATTTTAGAAGCTTCACGTTCAAGGGAAGCCCGTCTTCGCGCCCAGCTTGACGAAAGAACGAGGGAATTTGCCGCAGCCCAGCAGAAAGCGTCCGGCGAACTGGATTTGGCGCAAGGCGAACTGGACAGGCTTACAGCCGAACAGGAAAGAATCGCCGCCATAGACGCTCAAGTTTCAGGGGGGCTTGCCGCCGTGAAAGAGCTTATTAAAAACGAACAGTATGATCAGGCGGCGCGCGTTGTGGAAAACTTACGCCAATTTTGCAATACCAATACGCTTTCTTCCTCGCGCGCGTTCCAGTCAAGAAGGGACTTTTATAACCAGTCGATTGATTTTGTGGAAGCGATGATAATTGACGCGCGCAAAAACAGCGGCTCTTCGCTCGGCGCGGAACAGTTTGATTTAATGGCAAAAAACGTCCTGCTTCAGAACAACATCAGCGAAATGCAAAAAACAATTGACACTTTAAGCAGCGGCGGTTCGGGGCTTAACAGCAGAATACGCGAATTGCAAACAAACATAAATGATTTGCAAAAGACGGCTTCAGATAAAGATGCAAAAATATCGTCATTGGAAACGGAAAAAACAAATTCTACGGCGGAAATTACCCGTCTGCGCACGGCAAATACGGCGCAGGAGCAGGAAATTACAAGGTTAAGAAGGCAGTTTGAAATAGCCCAAAAGGCGTTACAAGATTTGCAGGCGTTACAAGAGTAACGCCTGCGCCGGTGCGGAATTGATATTCATAGATGATGAATTAGATTAGGCTGCGGAACCGTCAGCTATCGGATTTAAATAGCCGGTTTGCACGCAAATATTGAACAGATGTCTGGTAATGGTCTCTTCCGTTGTTTTTATGTTTCCGCCGTTATTTCGCGTAAAACGAACCAGATACTCATTGTCCATTTCTTTGAGAATATCCACATATTCCGTATTGCCCGGTAAACACTTAATACTATAACGTTTCATAATTATTATATCGGAGGAATTTTAGTCCCTCTTGAGAACTTTGCCGAATTTCTTTACAATTACAGAATGAAAATCCGGTTAAAGATGTTCCTTGTTATACTGCCTTTAATCATCGTGCCGCTTGTTCTTGCGGAAACGGCGTCCTATTTTCAGGCTGTAAACGGAATCACCCGGCTTGCCCGCCAGCTTTTAGGGTTTAAATTGGGCGAACTGGAAAAATACGCCAATAACCAATGGGCGCTTTTGGTTGACAATAATTTCGCCGGAAAACCGGAGATGGTAGACGCTGCAAAAAAAGCCGTGGAACAGTACGGGCGCAGTATTCTTTTAAGCGATACGGAAATTGTTTTTGCGGTAGACTCTTCCGGGGAAGTAGCCATGTCCACCTCCGAAACCGGATTATCGCCATCAGAGGCAAAGACGCTGTTACAGCTTCTTAACAGGGAAAACCAAGGTCTGCAAACCGCGGCCGTCGGCGGCGAAAAACGCATTTTTCAATCTTTTTATTTTACTCCCTTTAAATGGCATATTTTGATAAGCGAGAAAGAGCAGGTGTTTTATGAAGACGCAAAAATGATTGCGGTTCAAACTTTTATTTCGCTTGGGGCTTCGCTTGCCGCCGCCGTAATTATGCTTATTATTGTTACACGCAGACTGACAAATCCTCTGGGGCGGATTGTTAAAACGATGGAATCAATAATCGAGACGGCTGATCTCTCAACTAAAGTTGAAGTTGAATATAATGACGAAACCGGCATCCTTGCGCAGACGTTCAATAATATGACGGAAGAATTGGAAAGGGCGTACTCGCAGATAAAAAGTTACGCGTTCGACGCCGTTCTTGCCGGCAAAAAAGAAGAACGCGTCCGTCAAATTTTCCAAAAGTACGTTCCAAATGACGTAATCGAACGCTTCTTCGCCTCTCCGGAAAAAATGCTTGTCGGCGACAACCGCAAACTTTCAATACTTTTTTCCGACATCCGCTCCTTCACGACAATTTCCGAAGGCATGGCTCCCGATGATTTGGTAAACTCCCTTAACCGCTATTTTTCGGGACAGGTTGACATTATCTACGGCAGAAAAGGAATAGTAGACAAATACATAGGCGACGCCATCATGGCTATTTGGGGCGCTCCCGAAAAACATGAGGACGACGCCCTGCAGTCAATTTTATCGGCTTTGGAAATGACGGACGCGCTTTCAAAGTTCAACGAAAACCAGCGCAAGCTAGGCAAGTGTGAATTTAAAATCGGCGTAGGGATTAACTACGGCGAAGTTACGGTCGGCAATATCGGAAGCGAGCGCAAGATGGATTATACCGTAATCGGGGACGCTGTAAATTTGGCGTCGCGCATGGAAGGCCTTACAAAAACTTATCATTCGGAAATATTGATCTCGGAAAGCCTTTTTGAAGAAATGCGCCAGACTGCGCCGAACGCCGGTTTGTTTTACAGGCTCTTGGACACTGTGGCGGTAAAGGGCAAAACAAAAGGAGTAAGAATTTTTACGGTGAAAAAATCCCTAACGCCGCCGGAACAAAAAGCATGGCAGTTGCATAATCAGGGAATGAAACTGTATTACGCCCGTTCTTTTGCCGAAGCCGCGCAAAAATTTAAAGAAGCGCTTGATATTCTCCCCGGCGATTTTAACGCGGACAATTTATATAAAAGATGCGTGGATTACGCTTCCGCGCCGCCGCCTGCGGACTGGAACGGCGTGGAAGTAATGAAGACTAAATAGCTGGAGGGATTATGGGCAAATACATTCTTTCGCTGGATCAGGGAACTACAAGCTCTCGGGCAATTCTTTTTGATCATGAACAGAACATTGCCGCTGTAGAGCAGAAAGAGTTTACCCAAATTTATCCGCATGAAGGCTGGGTGGAGCATAATCCAACAGAAATTTTTTCCACCCAATACGCTGTAATGACGGATATTATTTCAAGAACGAATATAAAAGCGGATGATATAGCGGCTATCGGTATAACAAACCAGCGTGAGACGACAATTCTTTGGGATAAAAATACAGGCAAGCCCGTTTACAACGCTATTGTTTGGCAATGCAGAAGAACATCCGCAATTGTAGACGCTCTTGTTAAAGACGGACTCGGCGATCATATTAAAAAAACTACGGGGCTTATTCCCGACGCTTATTTTTCAGGGACTAAAATTAAATGGATACTTGATAACGTGGAAGGAGCGAGAGAGAAGGCGCATAAAGGAGAGATACTTTTCGGCACTGTCGATACATGGCTCATCTGGAAATTATCGGGCGGCAAAGCCCACGTAACGGATTACACCAACGCGAGCAGAACAATGATATTCGACATTCACAAACTTGATTGGGACGATACGCTTCTTCAAGCCTTGGATATTCCTAGAGTAATGCTTCCGCAAGTAAAGCCGTCGGGGGCGATGTTCGCTTCCGCAAACATTAACGGCGTTGAAATACCGATTTCGGGTAACGCAGGCGATCAGCAGGCGGCGTTGTTCGGGCAATGCTGTTTTGAAAAAGGCGATACAAAATGCACTTACGGAACCGGATGTTTTTTGTTAATGAATACGGGCGAAAACGCCGCCGCAAGCGCGAACGGGCTTTTAACGACGGTTGCCGCCGGTCTAAGCGAAAAAGTTCAATACGCGCTTGAGGGTTCGGTCTTTACGGGCGGCGCGGTTATTCAATGGTTGCGGGACGAACTTCGCATTCTTACCGACAGCGCGGACAGCGAATATTTCGCCGGAAAGGTAAAGGATACCGGCGGCGTCTATCTTGTTCCGGCTTTTACGGGGCTTGGCGCGCCTTATTGGGATATGTACGCAAGAGGCTGTATAATCGGAATCACGCGGGGGACAAAAAGGGCGCACATTATCAGGGCGGCGCAGGAATCTATAGCGTATCAGGTAATGGACCTTTTGAACGCAATGGAAAACGATCTCGGCGTTAAACTTAAGGAATTGAAAGTTGACGGCGGAGCGAGCAGGGATAAATTCCTTATGCAGTTTCAGGCGGATATGTGCCGCGCTCAAATTATCCGCCCGGTTATTCGTGAAACAACGGCCCTCGGCGCGGCGTGCCTTGCCGGGATTACAACAGGCTTCTGGAAAGACTTAAACGAGGTAAAAACCCGCTGGATGCAGGATACTGTTTTTTCCCGGCAAATGGACAATGAGAAACGCGAAAAATTAATCGCCGGCTGGCATAAAGCCGTGGAAAGAAGCCGCGGCTGGGCTTGATTAATTCTTTAATTTCTGCTATTTATTAATCAACCTATGAAATATTTCAACCCTGCGAATTTAGCCGTAATTGCCTGTCCCGGCGGGGACATTTTTGCCAATGAAGTCATTCTGCACCTTCGCCATAAATACCGTTCAAGCCGCAAGCAAATAATAGAAGACCTTTCAAAACGTTACAATTTGAGCGAAGATCAAATTGACCTCCAAATGGATTTGATAAACAAGATTGTCGCGAAGGGAACGTCGTCCCAAAGCGGCAGTGAAAAACATAGCGGTCCTGTTAAAGTTCCTGTAAAATTTACATTATTTCCCAACGGCGAAATAAAATCAGAAATTGAAGAATCAATCCGCGGAAAAGACGTGTATATTTTTCAGGATGTTGAAAACCATTATCCCGTAAAATTTTCAGGAGAGGTTATAAACAATTTAACCACAAACGATCACCTGATGACTATTTTTGTTACTGTTGACGCGGCGCGTCAGGCAGGAGCGGAGAGGATTACTCTCGTTATACCGAACTACCCTTATTCGCGCCAGCACAAGGCAAAGGGCAGGGAAGGGCTTGCCGCGAGCAGGATAGGAAAAATATTTGAAAGCCTCGGCGTAGACCACATTATTACTCTGGATATTCATTCAAGGGATATAATGAACGTGTTTAACCATATACGGCTTGAAAACCTTCACGCCAGTTATCAAATTATACAAACTTTAATAAACATGGATGACATTTTAAATGATGATTTTGTCGTAGTTTCGCCCGACACAGGCGCTGTTGACAGAAATAAATTTTACGCTTCCGCGCTTAAAAAGCCTCTTGCCCTGTTGTACAAGGAACGGGACTATTCCAAATTTTCAAAAGACGCGTCCCAGTCAAATATTTCGCAAATACGCCTGCTTGGAAGCGTAAAAGATAAGACCGTCTTTATGGCAGATGACATTTTGGGGACAGGCGGCACGCTTATCAAAGGAATGAGGCATCTTAAAGAAAACGGCGCGCGCAGGATTATCTGCTCCATCAGCCTGCCTCTTTTTTCGGGGAATTCCATTTCACACTTTGACGAAGCGTATAGCGAAGGGCTTTTTTACAGGATTATCGGGACAAACGCCGTATATCAGGAAGAAGTTGTAAAGCGGGAATGGTATGTAAATGTCAATATTACGCGCCTTTTTGCCGACGTTATTTTGCGTCTTCATCAAAACCAGTCGGTTTCAAGCCTTCTTGACAATTCCGCCATTATTAACCGCCTGCTTTCCAAAAAAGCGATAGAACCCCAGCACGAGCTTCCTTTCACGCAACATTCGGAATAATTATTCCGGAAGAAAGATTTCACGCAAAGGACGCAAAGGAAGAAGAGCTCACAAAAAGAAAAAAAGGGATTTTTGTCCGCTGTCTTACCGTGAAATTTCAAGTATAATCTTCTAACAACAACCTCTGCTTTTTCCTTTGCGTCCTTCTCTTCCTTCGCGTTCTTTGTGAGAATATTTCTCGAACAAATAAAAAAACCGTGTAAAAATACACGGTTTTGCCAGATTTATTTTTTATTTAAATATTATTTTTTCTTTTTTAATGTTTTTTTAGCCTTTGGTTTGGCTTTTGCCGTTGTTTTTTTCTGATTTTTTTACTGTTGCCTTTTTTGCAGGCGCTTTTCCGGTAGTCTTCTTTTTTTGTTTCGCGTACTTCCTGTTCAGGTTAGCCTGATATTCACTGCAATCTGAACATAAGATGTACCCTTTTTTTACCTTGCCTCCGCATCTGGGGCATTTTCCCTTTGCAATGCGGCTGTTGTACCTTTCTTTTCGCTGTTCATTAATTTCGTCCCTGTGCGCTTCGCGATACCTTCTTTGTCTTTCCCTGTTTGCCAGACGCGTTTTTGCATCAGTCATATATTTTCTCCTTTTTGTATGATATAATTCCAATATAACGCATAATATTTATTTTGTCCATATTTTTAGAAAAAATTAGCGGTAAAGGAATTAAATGTCTGTTTTTCATGTTTTAGAGACAAGAACAAAATTGATTTTTGTTTTGCTGTTTACTTTTCTGGTTTTTTTTGTTGACACTATTTACGCTGTTGTCTGTCTGCTGTTGCTGTTTATTGTTATCAGAATTACGGCAGGAATACCGTTTAAGGGAATTAAACATTTAAAAAAACTTACATTGTTAGCGGTTTTTATTATCCTCATGCAGACGCTTTTTGGTAAAGGTGAAAACTATATCGTAAACCCGCTTTTTCCGGTTTCGTTTCCGTTTTTGGGCGGCAAAGGTTCTCTAAAATGGGAAGGATTGTTATTCGGCATACTAATTGTCTGCCGTCTAGCCGCTTTAACGCTTATTTTACCTATATTAACGCAGACAACTCCCCCTCATAAAATAACCATAGGTTTGTGCAAATTCGGCATTAATTACCGAGCCGCCTTTATCATAACATCGGCGTTAAACCTTATTCC
>Ga0268262_10006583_pt1 | contig 11099 bp, 11 predicted proteins | sample TergutNc150P3_FD_190354 | JGI IMG/M metagenome (GOLD analysis project Ga0268262, IMG submission 190354) | Nasutitermes corniger P3 segment gut microbial community from laboratory colony in Florida, USA - Nc150 P3 (SPAdes) (version 2) | ecosystem: Host-associated > Arthropoda: Insects >...
GTGAAAGGCCGGAAATTATCTCCTCGGCGGTATCGGGGGCAAGGTAATCCGTCTCAAAATACTGGAGCTTTATTACCCGGCGGTCGCGGGCGCGGGATTTCCATGAGTTACGCTCAAGGGCGTAAAGGTTGTGAAGCCAGAAGTACGCGGGCGACAGTTCCAGCCGGTTTTTATACACATTATTGGCAACCAGGGAAAACGGCAGGGGTATATTGAGTTCGGAAGGGTATTCCCCTTTGGCGATAATGACAAACGAGGCAAAACTGCACGGGTGTTTTAATGTAACCGCCAGCCCGGGCCAAAAACCCCGTTTAGCGCGCAATTCGCCGTCGTTTGCCCTGCTGTTGTGGTTGCTGCCTATGGTGGCAGCCGCCGCTATATTGGACTGTCCCTGTATCAGGCTGGCAATCAAAAAAGAGTTGTTATGGTGCTGTTCATGCACCGGAAATATCAGGTTATTGAGTATCTCGCAGCAGGACACCGTAGAGTTATCGCCTAACACCGAATGGATCAGCCGCGCCCCGTATTTCAGATTGCAGTTCCGCCCGATGACAAAGCGAACCGCCTTGGCTCCGTAAAAAATATGGCAGGCGTAACCGACAATACCGTTCACCAGTTCCACGCCCTCCCCTATCTGGGTCGGCTCTTCAGCCGATGAAAGTATAGTCAGGTTTTTAAGTTTATTTGCCCCTTTTATATAAGCGTGGGAGCCTATGGCGGCATCCTTTATAATGGCGCAGCTCTTGATAACCGAGCCGCGGCCTATTGTCCCATAGTATCCCCGGATGCCGCCGTAACTCTCCTGCGTAATGTACTTCAGCTTTTCAACCAGCAGGGTATCGTCTCTGTAAGCGGCCCAAAGAAAGGCGTCGGCGGTTATCATGCCGTTAAAGGGGAGTATAGATCTCCCGCCTGCCTCATTCATAACGTCTATCCACACGCGGACATCCTCGCTTTCGCCGTCTTTGATCACGCCGTTGCCGAATTTAGCGTGGTTGGTCGCCTGCATTTCGTCAACCCGGGAAAGTATGCATCCGTCGCCGATAATGTAATGGGAAATATACGCGCAGTCCTGAATAGCCACATCGCTGCCTATGTCGCAGGAAATGATCGTACTGCCGCGTATTCCGGACGGGACGCAGAAATCATGGTGCTTCAGCAGCTTGTTTCTCATCGTGCCCAAGCGGACAAGGCCGTAAAAATATGAATTCCGTATCAGGCCCGGTTCAAAGGGATCAACGACAAGGAAATTGTCCCAGTCGGGGCAGTAATTTCCGTTTCCTGCCAGAATTTCAATTTCTTCCGGTTTAAGGGCGCGCCAGGGTTTCAGGTCCTGCTGGGTGTTTCGCAGCCAGTATTCATCCTTACCCGGCGGCAGGAAAACGTCAGGAATAAAGCCGCGGCCGTAGCGCTCATTCGGCAATTGTATATTCTCTGTCAAGAGGGGTACCTCAACGGCGCTCCCGCGCCGATGGCTTCGGGCTCGGTTGAGGAGCATGCCAATTCATGCTCCTGCAACGCCAGCATTCGCTGAAAAGCCGAACCGGGTTTTTTTAATTCCCTGGAGCCGCGGGTTATTTTACAGAGGGAAATGCCCAGGTCTTTGGCAATCTCCCTCTGCGGGGTTCTGCTTTTCAGTTCCTTTACCAGCGCCCAGCGCGCGGCGATGTCCGCTATTTCGGCAGGAGTCAGGAGGCAGTAGAGAAAGTCCCTGATCAGACCCGGGTCATCTGTCCCGGACAGGACGTTTGCAAGTTCGGCCAGATTTATCTTTACCCTTGGATCGTCTGTTTTCATGCCTGTATTATAACAGAAATGGGGACGGGGGTGTAGCTACTGATCAAATAACAAATAACAAATAATAGGTAACAAAGGAAGAGCCTTGTCTGTGAACTTGTCGTCTCGGCGATAGCTCCGCTTACTTAGTACGTTCTTCCTTTGTTATTTGTTACCTGTTACCTGTTATTTGTTAATGTCGCTTCGCTGATTACTATCTCCACGCCGTCCTCTTTGTAAATAAAACCTTTCAGTTCGGGCAATAACGGAAAGGGTTCGGCTTTTTCTATTGCGGCGTGACGCGCGGCGTTGATAAATTTATTAAAGTCGGATTTGGGCATGGGTGTGTCGGAATGTCCCATAAAGAAAATATCGAAATCAAGTTTAATAACACGTTCAAGCATGGATATGTACTGTTTTACGGACAGGGATTCAAGTCTGAATATCCAGGTTTGGGTGTTCGCCGAATCGCTGACCAGTAAAACCTTATGCTCTTTAACAAGAAGCCCTATGGAACCGGCGGTATGCCCCCCCATGCCGATTACTTCCAAATGCAGGCCGCCCAGATCAAAAACCTTGCCCACGGGCAATTTCTTCAAATTACCTGTGCCGCCTTTGACATATACCTCCGGATCAAAATCCTCTGGCAGCGTGACGCCCCATTCCTTTAACTGCTTCAAAGTCTCCCTGCGTACTTCTTCCGACGTATCCCTGCGGCACACCTCAAAATCCGCTTCGTGCACCCATGCCTCGTCAAACTGGCAACTGCCGTTTGCGTGATCAAGATGGCCGTGCCCCAACACTACGCATACGGGCTTGTCCGTTATTTTTTTGATTGTCATAGGCAGGCTGCCTATGCCGTATACCGTATCAAAAAGCAGTGCCCGCTCATTTCCCACTGCCAAATAACAAAACACGTTTTGGGGATCTTTTATGCTGTAAAGCCAGGGGTAGAGCTTGTTTACTTTGTAATAATCCATTGCCATAGTATAGCATAATTAGGGTTCGGGGGGAAAAAACACTTGACATTTAGCCCAGTCTAGGCTAAGTTTATATTATGAACACTACAATTAATGGTACGGGCAATCCCGCTTTTGAGGTAGAAACAATCCCCATTCACGAGGCAAAATCAAACCTGTCCAAACTGGTTAAAAGGGCGGCCGCGGGGGAAACCATCTATATTGGAGCCTATGGCAAACCGGAAGCGATTATAACAGCAGTCAATATTAATAAAATAAAAGCGGAACGGCGGAAAGGTTTTTTTGGCTGCATGAAGGGAAAAATGGATCTCCCCGAAGGCTGGGACGCTCCTCTGCCAGATGATATTATCGATTTATTTTACAATATGAAAGGTTTTGAGGAGTTTGAAGTTAAATGATGTACTTGCTTTTAGATACCAATGTTGTATTATGGCTTGCCGGGGATAATCCCCGCGCAGACCAGATAAAACCCATGCTACTCAGGCCGGGAAATAAAATTTTTATCAGTATAGTTTCGTGGTGGGAAATAGTCATAAAAATAAGAAGCGGCAAGCTGAACCTTAATTTTGAAGAACTCTATGCCTATGCTCAAAAACACGATTTTACAGAACTGCCCTTGACCGGTGATTATCTAAAAGCATATTCAGAACTGCCCAATATTCACAAAGATCCCTTTGACCACATGTTACTGGCGCAGGCTATCACTTTTCCCATGCGCTTTATCACAGGCGATTCTTTGCTTGCTGATTATTCTTCGCTGGTAATGGTTATATAACAATGAAACCCCCGAAAATTGTCTACCGCTGTTCGGGCTGCGGACATGAGGAACCTAAATGGCTGGGGCGCTGCCCTGAATGCGGTGAATGGAACACCCTTGTCGAAACTGACTCCGCTCCGGCCATAACGGGCGGACGAAGGGCGGTAAAAAAAATGCCCCAAACCTTCCCGCTCGCGTCTCTGGAAACTAATGAAGAAAACCGCGTTTCAAGCGGGATCGCCGAACTGGACAGGGTGCTCGGCGGCGGGATCATGAAACGCAGCGCCATTCTCATTGGCGGGGAACCGGGCATAGGCAAATCGACATTGCTTCTGCAAACGGCAGCAGCCGCGCGGATTAATGGCCGCATACTGTACATATCAGGCGAGGAGTCGGCATCCCAAATCCGGCTGCGGGCCGACCGGCTGGGACTGGGGGAAAACTGCCTTGAGCGTATAGAGGTGATATGTACCGGCAGCCTTGATGAAATCGAAATGGCATTGAACGCGGTAAAACCCTCGCTGGTCATGGTCGATTCGGCGCAGACTCTTTTCTCGGCGGACGCCGGTTCCGCGCCGGGAACCGTAAACCAGATGAAATTCTGCTCTTACGAACTGGTAGCCTGGGTAAAGGAACACGACGCGGCGCTTTTCCTCGTTGCCCATGTTACCAAGGAAGGGATCATAGCCGGGCCGAAAATGCTTGAACATCTTGTAGACACGGTTCTGTACTTTGAGCAGAACGACAAGACGGCGGGGCTTTGCGAAGGCAGGGACTGCCGCTTTTTACGCGCCTCAAAAAACCGCTTCGGTTCCGTTGACGAGATTGGCATATTCACCATGGGCGACAGGGGCCTTGTCCCGGTCGAGGACACGGGGACGCTCTTTCTGGTCAGGCGCGAAGGGGAATTCCCCGCCGGGGTAGCTACTGCGGCTGTGCTCGAAGGCACAAGAACAATTCTTGTTGAGATACAGGCGCTTACCATTCCGGCAAAAGGCGCGGTAAGCCGGGTTTTTTCGGACAAGATCGATTCAGGCCGTGTTTCCCGGGTTGCGGCGGCTCTGGAAAAGCACCTGGGACTAAGGCTTTCCGATCAGGACCTGTATGTGAACGTGGCGGGCGGCATACGTATCACCGAGGTCGGGGTGGAATTGGCCCTTGCCTGCGCCCTCTACTCGGCAAGAACCGGTCTTGCCCTGCCCTCCGGCCTCGCCATTGCCGGAGAGCTCTCCCTGACAGGAGAACTGCGCCCCGTAAACAGGCTGCCCGTAAGGATAAAGACCGCCGCAAGCCTGGGTTTCGGTTCCTTCCTTTACCCCAAACCGGAAGGCGGCAGCAATCAGCCCCTGCCGGTACTCCCCGCCGGGCGAGCGAAAGCGAACGTCGCATCAGAAATGCGCGGTTCCCCTCAGGAAGGGGCTTCGCTAAAGCCCGCGGGGGACATCAAGGCGGCGATACGGCAGGTATATGGGGGACAGGTAACAAATAACAGGTAATAAATAACAAAGGAAGATTGTTGTAAGTAAGCGGAACTGCCGCCGTGACGACGAGTTTTCGGACAGGACTCTTACTTTATTACTTGTTATTTATTATTTGTTATTTGAACTGAACCCTGAAAAACCACTTGACTTTTCCTCAAAAATGTGGTATAATGAATTCTGTAATAGGAATTGTGTTTGGAAATTTGTTTTAGATTGCCCGCTTCAAAGGAACCGGGCACCGGATTTAGTTCTAGGGGTTCTGCTTTTATCTTCTCATCGCTTTTTATATCCCTTACAGACATAGTATCTTTTTCTCCCGGGTCAGTTTGACAGGGGGGATTTGAGTCGCCCGCGCAAGCGGGTGTAGATAAAAGTCCGCTTTTGCGGACACGATATTAGGACCTCAGGTCCAAGCATCCTGGTCAAGCCCAGGAAAAGGATTTTTTTCAATGGCCAAGAAACTGTATGTCGGAAACCTTTCCTACAACACCACCGAGGACAGCTTGCGTAATCATTTCGCCAGCTTTGGCAATGTAGTCTCCTCAAAGATCATTGTTGATCGTGAAACCGGCAACTCCAAAGGATTCGGTTTTATCGAAATGGGTTCCGATCAAGAAGCCTCAGCGGCAATCGCCGGTACAAACGGATCTGAATTTGAAGGAAGGCAGATCCGCGTTAACGAAGCAATGGACAAACCGCGCCGGGAACGTTCCGGCGGTAATAACTGGTAAACTGCTATTTACAAGATTTTCCGGCGGCAGGTTTTTAAGAGCGGCTTAACGCCTTAAACCCGCGGCCGGAAAACCTCCGATCTCAAAAACTATTCTCCATCTCAGCAAAAGGAGCATGCCATGCACGCGGTTTTGGAAAAACTTGGAAAGATCGGCATTGTACCGGTAATCAAGATTGATGATGCGGAGAAAGCTGTTCCGTTGGCGAGGGCGCTGGCAGCCGGCGGCATCCCCTGCATAGAACTGACTTTCCGTACGGCACAGGGCGAGGAAGCCATCAGGCGTATATCAAAAGAAGCGCCCGAAATGCTGGCGGGAGCCGGCACGGTGCTGAGCACAGACCAGGTTGACAGGGCAATTAACGCCGGGGCGCAGTTTATTGTAAGCCCCGGACTGAACCCAAAAGTAGTATCGTACTGCATAAAAAAAGGCATCCCCGTCACGCCAGGCTGCGCCAATCCTTCGGATATCGAGCAAGCCCTGGAATTCGGCCTCGAAGTGGTAAAATTTTTCCCCGCCGAGCAAGCCGGCGGCCTGGACTATATAAAAGCGGTATCAGCCCCCTACCCCAACCTTAAATTCGTGCCGACCGGCGGCATTAACGCGGGCAATATCGCCAAGTATATTTCCTTTGACAAGACACTCGCCTGCGGCAGTTCATGGATGGCAAGCGCCGATCTTATCAACGCTGGCGATTTCGATAAAATAACAGCCCTGTCAAAGGAAGCGGTACTGGGAATGCTCGGCTTCAGTGTTTCCCATATTGGGATCAACTCCGGCAATGAAGAGGACGCAATGAAGGCCGCGAAACTCTTTAACAGGCTTTTCGGGCATCCGCTAAAACACGGAAACAGCTCCGTTTTTACGGGCGAAAACATTGAGTTTTTAAAAACACCAGCGCCGGGAGCCCACGGGCATATAGCAATCAGGACCAACAGCCTGCCCCGGGCCATAGCGTATCTTGAACGCGCCGGTATCACGTTTGATTATGAGAACGCCAAAAAAGATCCGAAAGGCAATATAACGGCGCTATACCTGAAAGAAGAAATCCTGGGCTTCGCCCTGTGCCTGTTAACAAATAACAAATAATAAATAACAAAGAAAGAGAAAGAGTTAATCCTTTCTTACCTTTGTTATTTGTTACCTGTTATTTATTATTTGATATTAAGTATGCCAGCGCGCAGAAACCGTTGCGCTTAACGCTGCCGAGGCGGGTAAATCCCGGCGGCTTTTTCCGGTCAAAGCGTTCCGCGTCAGATGAAGAAAAAGCGGCAAGAAACAAGCCTCCCGCGGCAAGCAGCGGCGGTAAAGAACTCCAGATAGAGCTTAGCTGATCCGTATTATGAGACGCTTTGGCGGACTTGGACATGGAGCTTTGCGGCAGCAGTTCGGGAAAAGCCGCGATAAAGGCAAATTGTCCGCCGCCCGCTTCCAAAAGCGCCTCCCTGCCAAGCTGAAAATCCGCCGCCGGAACAATACTTGCATTCGCGCCATCTTGACAGTTATGCCGCGCTGCTTCAAGTGAAAGTATGTTTCTGCCTGATAAAACCAGCTTTTGCATTGGTTTTGTCCCTTCCCGCAGGAATGCAAGCAGCCAGTTGGTGAAAAAACCCTGACCCGGCTCATGGACAATAACCGGAGTATCGTTCGGAATTTTTTCCCTTCCAAGACGGATGAGTAATTTTGCCGCCGCAAGGACAGCGCCGCCTGGCTTGTCAAAACCGGAAGCCCCATGTACCGTTTCAAGCCCTGTTTGGATTCCTTCTATCGCGCAGGCGGGCGACTCGCGTAAATAAAACGGGTATCTGTTTAGAAAGCCGGGGCCAATGTTTACAGGCAGAGCGGGATTTTCGGCTTCACCGCCGTACACAAACACGGTATGGCCGTGGCCTTTTTCCTCTGAAATCAGCTTCGCGCCGGCGGCAATAGCCTCCCGGAAAAAATCAGCCAGCGTGTTAACCGCCACCATTATAACCCTGCCTCCGGGATTCAACAAAGAAGCCGATCTGCCGATAAAATCCTCCAGCACCGGATTTCCCGCTTTTGCGGGTATGTTTGTCAGTATCAGATCCCATTTACCGTTCACCGGTCCGCCAAGCAGCGGCTCGGTACAGGCTTCAAGCATCCCGGGCGGAATGTTGTTTTTCGCGGCGTTATGCGATGTTACGAGCCGGGCTAGTTCGTCCCTGTCCTGGCAGCGCACGTACAAGCCGGCATCTCCCCCCAGGGCAGTGATTGCCGATGCCGCGCATATCCCTATAACGCCCGTGCCGCAGCCCGCGTCCAGCACGCGCCGTGGCAGCGGCCTGTGCGCCGCAGTATCCCCGTCCAAAATCCTTGAAAAGACCTTCAGCAAAAACAGAGTGCCCGCGTCAACACCGGCGGAACTGAACAGCCCCTGTGAAAGATCAAATGAAAATCCAATGCCCCGGAATTTGAACGGCACGGTCTTATTAAAATAATGAGGAATGAGGAATGAGGAATGAGGAATAGTATCCTGGTAGCTCTGCTCTACTAACCTCGCTTTATTCCTAATTCCTAACTCCTAATTCCTAATTGTTTACGCGCTCCACATATTCGTTGGTCTCGGTATTTACAAGGATTTTTTCGCCCTGTTTGATAAACAGCGGCACGCGCACCGTCAGGCCTGTCTCGGTTACAACAGGCTTGGTTGCCCCGGAAACCGTGTCGCCTTTAACGTAATTTTCGCTTTCCGCAACGGTGAATACAACTTTATACGGTATCTTGATGTCGATTACCTTTCCTTCCCAGATGGTAAGTTCGTAGGAATCCCCCTCTTTAAGGTAGAATTTTTTTTCCGCGTTCTCATCGATAGGCACTTCGTACTGTTCATAGGATTCGCCGTCCATAAAGTGAAAGTTATCCTGATCCGCGTACTGGTACTGGCAGCCCTTTATATCAACCTGCGCGTCCTCTATTTCCTGCTGCGTCGGAATAGTCAGTGACAGGACAGACCCGTCCTTGATGCTTTTCATTTTTACCCTGGCAACGGCAGTACCCTTACCGGGATTGTGAAATTCCCGTTCCACTACCAAAAACGGCTGCCCTTTCTGCAAAAGACAGCTTCCCTTGACAATATCTCCGCCTCGTATCATTATTTTCCTCTATTTCAATATATTAGTTTATATATAAAAACTCAAGACCCCCTTTTAAAAATAACAAATAATAAATAACAAGTACCAAAGTAAGAGTCCTGTTCGAAAGCTCATTGTCCCGGCAGCAGCTACGCTTGATGAGTAAGCTCTTCCTTTGTTATTTGTTACCTGTTACCTGTTATTTGCCTTCACTCTCAAATCCAGCTCGATTTTCCAGTCAAATATGCGGTCCAGGTCTTTGAGCGCGGCAAGACGGATCGCCCTGATCATCAGGCCGCCCTTGCCCACAACTATGCCTTTTTGGGATTCGCGCTCTACGATGATGAAAGCCCGTACCCAGAGTTTCCCGCGGCCGTTTTCCGCGTCCGCGTCAAACTGGGTGTCGGCTATCTCAACCCGCAGGGCATGGGGGATTTCTTCCCGCAGGCGGTTAATCGCCTTCTCGCGAATAATCTCGGCTATGCGAAAATCGACTTCCTGATCAGTATAGTATTCCGCGCCGTAAAACGCCTCGCCTTCCGGCGCAATTGCGTATAACGCTTCAAGCAGGGGTTCAACGCCCTCGCCTGTTTTGGCGGAAACCGCAAAGCAGGGAGGCCCCTGCTCCGGAAAGTATTGGGAAATAAATTCACGGGCTCCGGCGGGATCGGCGTTTTTATCGTCTATTTTGTTAATGACGGCAATCGTCCTTCCCGAATGGGGTCTCCCCCCCAAAAGCGTGGCTATCTCAATTTCCTCCGGGCCGGGAGCTCTCGTGGCATCCAGCACATAGAGTACCAGGTCGGAATCCTCAACGGCCTTCGCGGAAATCTCTGAAAGTTTAATGTTGAATTTCTTTTCGGATTTATGCCTGCCGGGCGTGTCTACAAACACAAGCTGCCCCTGTTCCCTGGTACAGATGCCGCGTATGGCGTCGCGCGTAGTCTGCGGAACCGCGCTCACAATGGATACTTTCCCGCCGCAGATTTTATTTACCAGAGTTGATTTCCCGGCCGAGGGCCGGCCGATTATCGCGACAAACGCGGCTTTGCTCATTTATGCTGGTTATAAACCTTGGTATTGGGGGGGACGGATTCCGTGATCCACACGTTGCCCCCTATGACGCTGCCTCTGCCTATCACCGTTTCGCCTCCCAGAATGGTCGCGTGGGAATAAATGGTGACATCATCCTCAATGGTGGGATGCCGTTTGCGCCGGCCTTCCTCTTTCTTAACCGAAAGCGCCCCAAGGGTAACGCCCTGGTAGAGCTTGACGTTATTGCCTATAACGGTCGTCTCGCCGATGACAACGCCCGTGCCGTGGTCAATAAAAAACGATTCGCCTATTTTCGCGCCCGGGTGAATGTCAATTCCGGTATTCCCGTGTACAAGTTCGCTCATCATGCGGGGGATGAGGGGAACCTGGGCGTTCCAGAAATAATGTGCCAGCCTGTGGACAGTGATCGCCTGAAAACCAGGATAGGAAAGGATAACCTCGTCTTCGCTCTTGGCGGCGGGGTCCCCGCGAAAATTCGCCTGCATATCCAGGGACAGGGCGCGGCGTATAGCGGGAATCTCGTCAAAGAAACCCTCGACGATAAGCTCCGCGGCGGCATGGCAGCCGCCCTGTCCGCAGCTTAACGCGCCGACCCGCGCGGAATAGGCGAGGCTTTTCTCGACCTCGCGTATAAGTTCGCGGGCAAGGTGGTTAACCTTTTCCGCGGTTATCAGCTTTAGGTTGCTGTGATCCAGCCCCTGGTTTTCCCGAAAGCCGGGAAAGATAAGCTCGTCCAGACCGCGCACGATGCGGGCTATGCTTTCCCTGCCGGGAAGACTCGCTTCGCCCGAATGGTTGACCATGCCGAATTTTCCGTAAGTCTCCATGAGCGCGTCGATGCTTTTGTTAATTCTGTCCATACGTTTTATTTTGCCAGGAAAACGGTTTATGTACAAGCCAAATTAAATAACAAATAACAGGTAACAAATAACAAAGGAAGAGATTAACAAGCATGGCTTGTTAGCAATATGAATAGATAACGAACAACGACTTTGTTACCTGTTCTCTGTTATTTGTTATTTGTTAAAGCGTTTATCAGGTTTTCGACCGACATCGACGCCATGCCGGCGGTTGCCTCTGTGGTATGGGCGGCAGTGTGGGGGGTAAACACGACGTTCTCCAGCCCGAAAAGGGGCGAGTGCTGCGGCGGCTCCTCCTCATACACGTCAAGGCCAAGCCCGTCCAGATGGCCAGATTTGATCAGATCACAGGCCGCGGCTTCG
>Ga0268262_10006584_pt1 | contig 11098 bp, 7 predicted proteins | sample TergutNc150P3_FD_190354 | JGI IMG/M metagenome (GOLD analysis project Ga0268262, IMG submission 190354) | Nasutitermes corniger P3 segment gut microbial community from laboratory colony in Florida, USA - Nc150 P3 (SPAdes) (version 2) | ecosystem: Host-associated > Arthropoda: Insects > Digestive...
CCACGTCCCTGCCGAGTAAATAAGCTCATAAAAGCCCCCTTAATGAATGTTTATGTGTATGAAAAAGTGTATAAAAATCCGTTTTATCATCATTATCGCCGAGATTAATTTTCAAGCGTGTTATGGATTGGCGTATGGACAAGCGCAACGAAACACCGCGCCGAGCGGAATTTGCTCTGCGCATGGTTTGTTTTGCGGAAATATGCCCAAAAAGCGCGTGTTTAGATGAATACCTATTAAATTGTAGGATATGAGTTGTCGTAACTCGTTTAAAATCAACGACTTGGGGGGGGGGGGGGGGGGGGGGGGGGGCAAAATTGCGTAGACCATCGGCATGGCGCAGACCGTCAGTCCAAACACGCGCCATCGTGGCGGCGTGCGCGGGGAGCGCGGTATGCGATTCGTTCATGTTCATAGTCTTGCCTCGTGTTCCGCCCGTTACCGATGATCCTTCCGCCGATCGGCGGTTCAGGCCGGTTCTAGCGGGTCGCCCCGCCTATCTCTACTAAAATAATATTCCGGCGCGAACGGTGTCAAGTTTTTTGCGAATTTTTTTGCGGACAGGACGTTCCCCCGCCCCAAAACCGCCCCCCGGAGGGCCGCCAAATCCGCAAAACTTCCCGTTTTCAGAGACTTTTGCGGATTCGCCGGGGCCGAAACCGCCCCGAAAACGGCCTTCCGCCCCCTCTGACCCCCTGAAAATGTGTAAAAAAGCGGCCTTACCCTGCAACGCCGTCTGTAGGAACCGCAAAAAAATTATCTTAGGTATTGACAGCCGGCCCGTTTTTTACTATATTTATAATAGAATCGGGTTCTGTGCCGGTATCTTGATGGGTGCGGAAAGCTGCTCCGGCGCCCGAGCCGCCAGCGCCGCCCTGTGACGGACGCCCATCAAGATTTTTGGCGGTGCGGACGCTCTCACACAACATTTTTGTCGGTATCTTGCCTACAGTCTTGTATATCGTAAACGTACACCGTATCATCAATTATCTCAAAGACAAAACGATAGCGTTTCTTGCATAGCATATAATGAAGATCAGTATTCACCGGTACTTTCGGGGTATATGTGGGATAACCATGCGGGTTATACTCAAGTTCATCAATGGCCGCGCACAGCGTATCATACAAACGTTCCGCCGCGGAAACGCTTGCTTGACTCAAAAAAAATTGTGCGCGTACATTTTATCGCTTGCCGTAGGAGCGACATATACGTTATATTTACGCTCGGACATCCGCGCACTCCTTAATGGCGGACTTCATACGGGCTTTGAACTCGCTTGCGGAGTGAAATTTTCCGCCGGCGTTTCTGTAGGCTATCGCATCTCGAATTGCGGTATCGCCATTCTCGCCATTCGTCATCGCAAACGGGATACCGCCCGCTTTCAAGGCCTCCGCTAAAAACATACGTATCGCCGTTGATGTGTCTAATCCCAGCGACATAAAAAGCGAATCGGCGGAATCCTTGACGTTATCGTCAACGCGCACTTGTATTGTCTTCGCCATCGTACAGCGTCCCCTTTTTGTTTTGCGGGTTACCGGCGCGTTATTAGGCCGTTTTACTAAGGTAACAGCCCCCACCGCCTACAGAGTCAAAATAATTGTTGGACGCGTGAAAAATCAAACTTTTTTGTGAAAAATTCGGAGGCGACATCCCATCGGCCCCCAAACTACGGGAGGGCATCTAATAGGGCGCGAATCCGCAAAACTTCCCGCCGCCGGCAACTTTTACGGATTCGCCGGAGCCGAAATCCCCCCGAAAACGGCCTTCCGCCCCCTCTGACCCCCTGAAAATGTGCAAAAACGGTCGGGCTGACCCTCGGAAAATGTGTAAATTTTCACTTTTTTACCCCCGGAAAATGTGCAATTATATATATTTATACCGTATCGGGCCGACGACGGCCGCAAACGAAAGGGGCTTTTTATGGATAGAACCGTATTTGAAAATCTGCTGGATTGGAAGAACAGAAAAGAAAAAATGCCGCTTATCCTCACCGGAGCCCGGCAGGTCGGAAAGACTTGGCTTATGAAAGAGTTCGGGAAGAGACGCTTCAAAAACGTCGCGTACGTCTCTTTCGACTCGAATCCCAAAATAAACGAGACGCTTGAAACGACGCTCTCCCCGCCGGAACTGCTGTCGATTTTGCAATCGGAAACCAATACCCCGATCACCCGCGACACGCTTATCGTTTTTGACGAGATTCAGGAATCGCCTCGAGCGCTGCTGTCGCTCAAATATTTTTGCGAGGACGCGCCCGAATACAGCGTAATGGCCGCCGGCTCTACGCTTGGCGTAATGCTTCACAAACATAAATCTTTCCCCGTAGGAAAAGTGGAATTTCTCAATGTCCGCCCGCTGTCGTTCTTCGAGTTCCTCAACGCGGCGGACGAGAAAAACCTGCTTGAATTCATCCGCCTAAACTCACCAGATAAATATAGGCCGTTCCACGAAAAACTCATCAGACTGCTGAAAATTTATCTATTCGTAGGCGGAATGCCCGCCGCCCTCAACGAATATCTGAACGGCGGCGATTTCGGAAAGGTCAGAAAAGTCCAAAACGGCATATTGGAGGGCTACGACAGAGATTTTTCAAAACACGCCAAAGAATCGTTCTCGTCAAAACTGCGCATGCTCTGGCAATCGATCCCGTCGCAGCTGTCTAAAGAAAACAAAAAATTCACATACGGGGCCGTGAAAACCGGGGCGAGAGGCAGAGATTTCGAACTCGCCATCCAGTGGATGAGCGACAGCTCGCTGGTAGAAAGAATCAATAGGGTCACGGCGGTTAAAACGCCGCTCAAAGCGTATGAAGATTTCGGAGCATTCAAACTGTTTATCAACGATGTCGGCCTGCTCTGCGCTATGGCGGAGCTTGACATGAAAATCATCGCCGACAAGGACGCTCTCTTTACGGAGTTCAAAGGGGCAGTCGCCGAACAGTTCGTGTTTCAGGAGCTGAGACAATCGTTGGAGAAGAAACTGTACTATTGGTCGAACGAGAACGGAGGCGCGGAAATAGACTTTCTCACCCAAAACTCAAACGGCGATATAATCCCGGTGGAAGTGAAATCGGGCATAAACCTGCGGGCCAAAAGTTTAGCCTTTTTCGTAGATAAGTATGCGCCGAAATACTCTATCAGAACGTCGCTCGCCGACTATAAAGTGAACACGCCGAGCAATATTATCGATATGCCGCTTTACGCCGTCGCTAAGATACGGGGGGTTCTTGATGGAAACTGCGAGCGATAATGCAAGAAAAACGTTATTTGGGGGGGGATTATGGCGGAAAAAACATTAAAATCGGCGGATTGTCGGGACGCGTAATATATATTATAGGTATGAACCGGACAGGAACCGTCCGGCGTCGGTTATATCTGGGTATGATCGGGAAGAAAGGATGTTGTTCATTATGATTAAATTCGCGCGTAAAACGATAGCCGCTCTGTTGCCGTGCGTTGCGATTGCTATGTTCATAGTCCTTGGGTGCGCGGATAAGAAAAAAATTGAGACTAATGCCGCCGCTTTGGATGAGCGGGCTACGGTAACGACGGCGGCGACCGAGACGGATTCGCAAACGATAGATGACGAGGATACAACGCCGCCATGTGTTGACGCTAAAGAAATGGGGTTAAAATGCAAAAGAAACGCGAACGGGTTGCTTGAATGTCTCGACGCGAGCAATTTCCGTAGGCTCGCAAAGGGCATATCGGAAAAAAACCGCGATACGTGGTATCGCTTTTTTGCAGGAGACAATGACTCTTGCCTTAGATACGTTGGGTTCAAAGATAAAAATTGGGTTACAAGGTATGAAGTGAGGAATGATTTTATATATGGACTTGCAACATATAGGTTTGACGACTTAACAATCGCCAACGGTTACTATCACACAAAGACAGGGAAAAAATTCGGAAAAGACAGCGTATTATACGCTCTCGATCAGGAGGGTTGCATCCCCAACTGCGAGAACGAGGGTTTTATCGTTTTTAGGAATCGAAAACACGATAGACAGGGGATGTTTAACCGTAACGGCGATGTCGCCATACCTGCCGAATATAATGAGTTGACAAACGTGCAAAACGGAATGGTTATTGCGAGGAAAGGCGCCGTAAGAAAAAGAGGCGGGGGGCTGAACCTGAAAGATTGCGGCGAAGACGGCGACTATGAACATTGCTACTGGGTCGGCGGAACATGGCTGCTTATTGATACGCTGAATAATGTTTTGATAGAAGATTTGGGTCCCACAGATTCCAGCGACGCTTTGAACCTGTTTTCCGTCAAAAAAACGGAAAAACCGCACCCCGATACCGCGATACGGAGGTCTTTTCCGGCAAAGAACGGGGGTTATTATTCGTTTATCTCATATGACAAGGAGCTTATGTATTGGCTGAAGAACGATTTACTCAAAAACCTGACAGTCGAAAAATTAATAAACGCAACGTATGAGTCCATTCATTATAAATCCTCGTTTGGCCGCTTCGAAAATAGCGATAACAAACGTTCTTTTGTTACCGATAATTTCAAGTCATTGAAAAAAGCGTTTATGGATATATTAAACCCTGAATTTGAAATATATCTCAACGACATATATGGCGGCGCGTTCTATTATTTTATACTTGGATCTGAAAAATACTATGATAACTGCGGACGTATTAAATATTGGATATATCCGACAATGACCATATATACTAAGGATAAGGACTATAAGAGCAACAATGTCACATTTTTGCGGACGGATAACGGATACAAATTGATTGGGGTGGAGATCGAAAACGACGATGGCTTTAGGCCGCGGACTGACGATTAACACAAATTTGACATCCTTCCCGCCATGATGTAGATTTATATTATAGGGTTAAAAAGATGTCTTAATTAGGATTATATGGATTGCCTACGGCGAGATAAACAAGTTATAGGATAAAAAAACAAACATTAGGAGGGATAACGTGAACATACGCGCTCGACGGACGGCCGCCTCAAAAACTAAGGTTTCACGGGACGCTATCGTCTCGCTTCTCGATAAGACGCTGCGCACCGCCGAGATCGTCGATCGGTCGGTCAACGGGTTGCAGGTGGAGGGGGCGGCGGAAGTCTCCAAAATCGGCTTAGCGGTGGACGCTTGTCTTGAGGCTTACGAGAAGGCGCACGCCCTCGGATGTCAGATGGTCATCGCCCACCACGGGATAATCTGGGAGGGGATAAAGAGCGTGACGGGACCGGTATACCGTCAGATCGCCTTTTTGGTGAAGAGCGGGATCAGCCTCTACGCCTCGCATCTGCCGCTCGATCTGCACCCGACGCTCGGCAACAACGCGCAGATCGCCAAGACGCTGGGTCTGCGGGATCTGCGTCCGTTCGGCATGTACAGGAACGACAACATCGGCTTCGAGGGCGTGTTTTCAAGACCCGTCACCGTAAAATCCGTATCGGAGGCCGTCAAAAAGGCTTTCGGCGGCCCTACGGCGGCGCTGCCTTTCGGCCCGCATAAGATAAAGAGCGCGGCGGTGGTCTCCGGCGGCGGCACGGCCGCCCTGCCCGAGGCCGTGGAGAAGAAGATAGACCTCTTCATAACCGGCGAACCCGACCACGCCAACCACCATTTGGCCTTAGAGGGCAGGATAAACGTGGTCTACGGAGGCCATTACCACACGGAAAAGCCCGGAGTTATGGCGCTGGGCGGGTTTTTGAGCAAAAAGTTCGGGATAGAGGCGGTGTTCATAGACGTGCCCACGTTGGTGTAAGCTTTTTACGTTTTATTTGATTTTGATTTTAATTATTTTGATTTTCCCCGCCGCCCCTATATATATTCTATTAAATATAGGTCTCGGCCCCGAAACCTGAAAACCAAACACAGGCAGGAGAAAGAAAGCCCATGTCCACGGACGAAGAAAAAGAACCCGTCGCCGCCGTCGAAACCGACGCCGCCGCCGTTGAAGCGAAGGCTGACAGCGAAATCAACGCCGAAAGCGGGGCCGAAGCCGCCGCTGAAGCCGAAATCGGCGGCAAAGCCGACGCGGACGGCAAGGCGGACGCCGACGGCAAGTCCGATGCGGACGGCAAGACCGAAGCCGTCGGCAAAGCCGATACCGACGGCAAGACCGAAGCGACCGGCAAAGCCGAAACCGACGGCAAGACCGAAGCGGTCGGCAAGCCCGAAGCCGCCGGCAAAGCCGAAACGCCCGTCAAGGCCGAAGCCGTCAAGGAAGCCGAAGCCGCCGCCGAGGACGATGACGCCGATGACGACGCCGACGCCGTCATCGGCGACGTGCGCCGCGACGTTTCGCTCCTGACCGAGTACGACGTATACCTCTTCAAGCAGGGCAGCCACTCGCGCCTCTTCGAGAAGCTCGGCGCGCACCTGACAAGCTCCCCCGACAAGGTCAAGGGCACTTACTTTGCGGTCTGGGCTCCCAACGCCAAGTACGTCTCGGTCGTCGGCCCCTTCAACAACTGGGACGCGGGCCGCCACGGGCTCGCCGCACGCGGGGACGGTTCGGGCATTTGGGAGGGGTTCATCCCAGGTCTGCGGCACGGGACGCTCTACAAGTTCCACATCGACTCGAATACCGGACGCTACAAGGTCAACAAGGGCGATCCGTTCGCGGTGTTCTGGGAGACGCCGCCGGCCACCTCCCCTATCGTCTGGAACATGAAATACAAGTGGGGCGACGGCGATTGGATGAGCAAGCGCAAGGAGAAGAACAGCCTCAACGCGCCGATCTCCATCTACGAAATGCACCTGAGCTCATGGAAGCACAAGGGGGAGAACGCGAACGATTGGCTGAGCTATAGGGAGCTCGCGCCCGAACTCGCCGACTACTGCGCCCGCCTCGGGTTCACGCACGTAGAGTTCCTGCCGGTGATGGAGCACCCGTTCGGCGGGTCGTGGGGGTATCAGACGGTCGGCTACTTCGCGCCCACAAGCCGCTTCGGCACGCCGCAGGATTTCATGTATTTGGTTGACTATCTGCATCAGCACGATATAGGCGTGATACTCGACTGGGTGCCCTCGCACTTCCCCAGCGACGAGCACGGGCTTGTCTACTACGACGGGACGTGCCTCTTTGAACACGCCGACCCCAAAAAGGGCTTCCATCCCGACTGGAAGAGCTACATCTTCAACTACGGGCGCAACGAAGTGCAGGCGTTTTTGCTGAGCAGCGCGATCTTCTGGCTCGACAGGTACCACGCCGACGCGATCCGCGTGGACGCGGTGGCCTCCATGCTCTACTTGGACTACTCCCGCAAAGAGGGCGAGTGGATACCCAACCAGTTCGGCGGGCGCGAGAATTTGGAAGCCATATCCTTCCTCAAGCGGATGAACGAGGAGATATACAAGGCTTTCCCCGACGTGCAGACGATAGCGGAGGAGTCTACGGCGTGGCCGATGGTCTCGCGTCCGGCTTACGTGGGCGGGCTGGGTTTCGGCATGAAGTGGAACATGGGATGGATGCACGACACGCTCGAATACATGGCGAAGGACTCCATCTACAGGAAGTACCACCACAGCGAGCTTACGTTCAGCATGCTGTACGCCTTTACGGAAAACTACGTGCTGCCGCTCTCGCACGACGAGGTCGTCCACGGGAAAAACTCCCTTGTCAACAAGATGCCGGGCGACGATTGGCGGCGGCTCGCGAATCTGCGTCTGCTGCTCAGCTATCAGTTCAATCATCCCGGCAAAAAACTTCTCTTCATGGGCGGCGAGTTCGCGCAGTTCGTGGAGTGGAACCACGACCGACAGCTCAACTGGGAGCTGACGCAGTGGGACAGGCACAACGGCATACAGCGGATGGTGGGCGATCTGAACCGCATCTACAGGAAAGAGCCTGCATTGCACTACTACGACTTCGAGCCCAAAGGCTTCGAGTGGATAGACTGCAACGACTGGGAGCAGAGCATTCTCGGCTTCATCAGGAAGGGGCCGGACGAATTCGACCGTATGCTGATAGTGCTGAATTTCACGCCCGAGCCGCGACGCGGCTACCACGTGGGCGTGCCGGCGGCCGGATTTTGGGAAGAGGTGTTCAACAGCGACGCGCTCGAATACGGCGGGAGCGGCGTGGGCAACGCGGGCGGCATGGAGACGGAGAATAAACCGTGGCACGGCCACAGCCAGTCTCTGCCGCTGACCCTGCCGCCGCTGGGGGCGGTGCTGTTCAAGATCAGGAAGCCTAAGCCGAAAGAGGAGCCGGAAGCGGAGGCCGTTAAGACGTACGCGGGCGGTCAGGGTCAATAAACAGCGATAATAAGCAACGTTTTTTCGGCGGCGCGGCGAAAGCCGCGCTATATTATTGATATACGGTGTTACGTATTTACGGCAGTTCCATAAGACTAAGGAGGTCTGTCATGAAAAAAAGAACCGCGTTTTTGACGGCGGCGGCGTTGACATTGCTTGCCGCCGCGACGCCGATTTTAGGCCAACCCGCGAACGGCGGGCTCAAAGACGTTTACGCCAATCGCTTTAGATTCGGTTCTATACTGAACGGATCTACCGTGAATAACGCCGCCATGAAGACGATCGTGCTTAGGGAGTTCAACAGCATTACTCCCGAAAACGAGCTCAAGCCCGACGCAACGATACTTCAAAGCGGGTCTACGAACGACGATGTAAAGGTTCAGCTGAACAACGGGGCGAGAGCCATTCTTAAATTCTGCCAAGACAACAAAATTCCTGTGCGCGGACATACGTTGGTGTGGCACAGCCAAACGCCGGAATGGTTTTTTAAGGAAAACTTTCAAACAAGCGGAAATTGGGTTACTCCCGCCGTTATGGACAAGCGCATGGAGAGCTATATTAAAAATATGTTCGCCCTCATAAAAAAGGATTTTCCGACTTTGAACCTATACGCCTACGATGTGGTGAACGAAGCCGCAAGCGAGAGCGGTTCTCCGAGGACGGGAGGTTCGGACGTCAAGAGCGGTCAATCCATGTGGGTTCAGGTCTACAAAGACAATTCCTTTATAGAGAAAGCCTTTACATACGCCCGCAAATACGCTCCGGCAACCACCAAATTGTTCTATAACGATTACAACGAGTACATCCAAGCAAAGAGGGACTACATAGCGAACTCAATAGTAAAACCGCTCAAACAAAAAGGGCTTCTTGACGGAGTGGGAATGCAGTCCCACCTTGACGTGAGGACGGGAAACGACGCTTATCCGAGCGCGACGCTTTATGGGCAAGCCGTCACAATTTATAAGAATTTAGGCGTTGAAATTCACGTTACGGAATTGGACGCGACCGTTAAGGACGGCAATAACAGTTACTTGCCGGCGCAAGCGACGTACTATAAGGATATAATGAGCGAGATTATCGCCAAAGGCGGCAGCGCGGTTACGGCCGTCGTCGTTTGGGGCATACAAGACGATCAATCTTGGCGCAAACCGAACCTGCCGCTGCTCTTTGACGCGTCCGCCAACAAAAAAGCCGCGTACACCGAGCTTGTCAAGCTCATTCCACAATCGGAGTGGGGCGACGGCAACAATCCTGTCGGCGGCGGCGTGATAGAACCGCCCCCTCCCCCTCCGCCCGTCAACCCCGACGCGAACGGATTTTTCTTCTACCACCCGTTTGAAACAAGCACGCACGATTGGGCCGGCAGAGGCGCGGCGGCCGTCGCTCGCACTACCGCGCAGAAGGCCAACGGTTCAAGCTCGCTATCCGTAAGCGGACGCACCGCCGAGTGGAACGGGGCCTATTATTCCCTGAATACAAACGCCTTTGTCCCCGGCCATGACTACAGCTTCAGCGTGACGGCGATGTACGCCTCGGGCACAGCCGAAGCCGATACGTTCAAACTTACCATGCAATACAAAGACGCTAAAGATTCGACCCGCTACAGCCAAGTGGCGTCGGCGCGGGCCGAGAAAGGGCAATGGGTGCAGCTCTCGAACAAACAATTTCCCATTCCGTCAGGCGCGGCCAATCTCCTATTATATGTTGAGATGCCGAAATCATTGACGGACTTCTACATAGACGACGCGATGGGCGGCATATCCGGCGCGTCAATCGGCTCGAACGGACAACCGGGCGGCGGGACAACGCCTGTCGCAATAAGAAATACATCAACCCGTAAAACGCCGCTGGTGACGGTGAGAGACAGAACGATCAACGTCTTCTCCGAAACGGACGCGAAAGTAAAGATCAAGATCGCCGATATGCGCGGCAAAACAATAACCAACACCGCAGCCCGTAACGGCGACAAGCTGTCTTTGCGAACGCTTCCTGCGGGGGCGTACATAGTGGAGGCCGAGCGTCAAGACGGGTATAGGACAACGGCGGCGGTAATTATAAAATGATGCTGATGTTACCGTTGTCTGAATTAGGATCTATAGGATTATTAAAATAGATTATAGGATTTAATGTCAAAAACAACGTCAACATATAAAAGACTGGGGTTTTAATCCTATAATCCTTTTCTTTTAATCTTATAATCCTAATTCAGACATTTTTTTAAACAGATTATAGGATTACAATGCCAAAACATAAAGTAATCGTAATGTACTCCGGCGGACTTGACAGCACGATCGCCATACACTTGCTTAAGTCGCAAGGCCTCGATGTGACCGCGCTTCACTTCAGGATGCCTTTCAACGTCGGCGTAGGCACGTCCCCGAATGAAGTTATGGGGTACGCCGACGCGCTGGGCGTTCCGTTGCGCGTGGAGGAGGAGGGCGAGGAGTTCGTGGACATGGTCCGCAACCCGAAGTTCGGCTACGGCAAGAACGCGAATCCCTGTATCGACTGCCGCATACACCGCTTGAAGAGCGCGGCGAAGATCATGGAGGAGACGGGCGCGGTCTGCCTCGCCACGGGGGAAGTCGCCGGACAACGCCCAATGTCGCAGAAGATCTATACGATGATGAGAATAGAGAAACACGCCGGTCTGAAGGGAAAGCTGTTGCGACCGCTCTCCGCAAAACTTCTGCCGCCCACGGAAGCGGAAGAGGCCGGGATCGTCGATAGGGAGAAGCTGCTTGACATATCGGGAAGAAGCCGCGCCGTCCAGCTTGCGTACGCGAAAGAGCACGGTCTGCGCTCCAGTTCGCCCGGGGGCGGGTGTCTGCTGACCAATGTCGAGACCGCCGCGAGATTCAACG
>Ga0268262_10006585_pt1 | contig 11098 bp, 13 predicted proteins | sample TergutNc150P3_FD_190354 | JGI IMG/M metagenome (GOLD analysis project Ga0268262, IMG submission 190354) | Nasutitermes corniger P3 segment gut microbial community from laboratory colony in Florida, USA - Nc150 P3 (SPAdes) (version 2) | ecosystem: Host-associated > Arthropoda: Insects >...
GCTTTTGGATAGTTTTCCAATCCGCCGCCTGCCCGACATCGACGCAAACGGCGATAACCTCGCAATCCTGATTTTCCTTCAACCAGGGAATAATAACCGTAGTATCAAGACCGCCCGAGTAGGCAAGAACGATTTTTTTCTTCATTAAAGAGCTCCTTTTTGACATTATCCATAAAGAAATGTTTTTGAGCAACAGGGTAAACTAACTTGTTCTACCGTTTCATTATGCTTGGACAGTTTCCTCAAGAACCATTTCACGGCGGATCATGCCGTTAATCAGTTCAGACGGCGTTTTTTTTGTCGCTAACATTCTCGCTTTAAGGTATTCGGCGGAAAATGTATCAAGTATCACCAGCGTATCGCGGTGTTTGATGAACGGTCCTTGTACATTAGGGTTTGTTTTCGGCGTCGTTTTGGTCAATAATTCGTCCAGAGCATCCGCTTCTTCGTCAGTTAAAATCGGCATTGTAACCCCTTTCCGGTAATTTTTGGAGAAACTCTCTCCTGCATTTCATTGCGTGAAAGATATTTGCAATATCTTCACCTATCAAATTATACATTACTTCAATCAAGTTTCTGTTAAGGTCAAAACCGATGATTAAGTACTTGTTATCAAACCCTTCTATCAATTCGTCAACCAAAGCAGTCGCCATCGCCGCCTCAATGTTTTGCTCCGTAATACCGTGCTTGAATGCCGCATTATTGAAAACAAGAGTCATATTATTAGTATATCATCGATTTAACCATATTAAAAGGGGTGCAATTCGATTTTGCCGGATTGTTACTCTTTGCTAAAAAAGGGCTTTTTCCCTTGCCACTTTCCCCACAAAATGCTATAATACCCCAATGAATCAAAAAGTCGCCAACTTGCCTATCTTCAAACCATTTCCCAACGTGAATTCTAAATCTCTCTCTCTCTCTCTCTCTCTCTCTCTCTCTCCTTTATAGAAGAGAATCGTCAATACCACCTAAAAACACATTTTCAAGGGATAGGTCTGTCCAAATGAAATCAAGATATTATTCCTTCTTTGGAAAAACGCTGTTCACTTTTGGGAACGGCTTTTTCATATTCACAGGTTATGAGCCATTTTCTGAAGTTTTCGGAAGGCTGATGACAACGGCGGTATTTAAATTGCCGTAAATAAATGTTTTTGGAGGTTGATTATGTCTGATGCGGGAACTAGACAAAAAGGAGCAGATGAAAGGTTCTGTTCATCGTGCGGCGCGGTTATTAAAAAAGAGGCGGAAATTTGTCCCAAATGCGGTGTGCGGCAGATTGCCGCTCCTTCTCAGGGGATGTATTTAGGCGGAGGTAATGCCAATTATCCGCCAGGATATGTACCGAAAAGTTGGACAGTTGCGCTTGTACTTAATATCTTTCTGGGTTTTCTTGGCGTACACCGTTTTTATGTAGGGAAAATTGGTACAGGCATATTGATGTTGCTTACAGGCGGCGGTCTGTTTATATGGGACTTGATTGATCTGATTATGATTTGTGCAAACAAATTTACAGATAAGCAGGGATACCTTCTAAAACACTAAATAAATCCCGTGGCTGTCCAATAAGTAACATTTTGGGCAGTCATGAATCCCAATACGGTAAAATGCGGAGAATTTTTAGATTTTATATTATTTTAAGGAGTTTCAAATGAAAAGGAAAATGAATTTGGCGTCGGTAATAATCATGGTGATTGGAATCACCGGCTTCGCCGCGTGCAGCGGTAAGAATAATGTACACGAATTAAATTTAGATACATATTCTTCATTCACTGAAATCGTCTCAGCTAGTCCAAGGGCAACATATGATTTATATGACGGAAATAATACTTCGAGTATTAATCTGAGCAGGGTTTCTCAAAAATTCGGGACACAATTTAATGTTTATGTAGAGGAGGGATTAGAAGGAACATGGAAGAAACTTAAGAAGGCCTATGATTTAAATCCGCCTTCAGATTGGGTTAAGACAGGCCTGTCTAAAGATGACATTTCCGCTTCTTTTACCATCGCACGTAATATGGATAATGCCCGAATACTTTTCTTAACAAAGACACATGATGATTATTATGTAATTTTCAAGCAAAATTGGGCCGGATTTGTCCAAGACCCGAAAAATATTTTAAAGAAGAAGTAATAGGAGAATTTTTATGAAGATGAAAAAATGGTTTGCGGTTGTTTTTCTGTCAGTAGGAATAACCGCATTTGCTCAGACTGAAGGTGACTTTACCGTAGCCTTAACCGAAGATAACGCCGGGGTTGTTATTACCAGATATAATGGCAATTTAGCGGCAGTAAGAATTCCGGCAACAATTCAGGGAATGCCTGTTAGGGAAATAGGAGAACAGTCATTTTTCAAGAATTTAACAATTACAAGCGTTGTTATTCCCGAAGGTGTAACCGCAATTAGAAATGGTCGTCAGAATTTTGGACCTTTTGCAGGATGTGATAAACTTGTTTCTGTTACTTTCCCATTATCATTAAAAATAATAGGGAAGAGAGCATTTGCGGCTTGTACTTCATTACGTGCAATTGTAATCCCGGAAGGCGTTACTGAAATTGGGGACGATGCATTTGCAGGTTGTCGCTCACTTGCGTCTATTACTTTACCGAATACTTTGACAAGACTAGGCGATTCCGCTTTTAGTGTTGAATTTGAAATTTTGGGAGTTTCTGCAGGTTTGAAAAGTGCGCCTGTTTTTATCTCTATCATTTTGCCTAAAAGTTTAACGATTATTGATAAGAGTACATTTTCCGGAGTCAAAACTCTAACTTCTATTGTTATACCTGAAGGGGTTACGGAGATAAGAGAGGGTGCGTTTGACGGTTGTACCGCGTTGGTATCTGTTACTATACCATCGACAATAAAGTCTATAGGAAGCGGATCTTTTAGAAATTGTACCGCATTAACTACCGTTACAATACCTGACTCAGTTGAAAATATAGAGTTTGAATCCGGCGGTTATGGTGGAAGTTTTGGAGGTAATGGAAAACTAAATTTGGCAAGCCAAGCGGCTTTAAAAAGACGTGGTTATACCGGAAATTTCTGAAAGCAGTAACCGCATCCAAGCCTTTCACCCCAAATCCAAACAAAGGATACGCCCGAGTGTCAGTCACAAATTTTTGATGACTGGCACTCCAAAAATAAACCGCTATCACAGATAGCGAGCTATCATAGATAGCGCAATTCAAGTAACAGGAGATTAAAATCATGGCAAGAACCGCAAAGAAACAAACAAGAAAAGCGACCTCAAAGAAAACTCGGACTTCTGCGAAGTCTGGCGCAAGAGGTAATGTAAAATTGCATACCCTTAACAAAGATCAATTATCGGATCACATCAAAGCGCAAACCGCACAAATTAAAATGCTGAAAAGTACGGGAGAACGCAGACCGCTGCCGAAAAGCCAAGGCTTTTCGGCTTGGAGTTTACGCTGTGCGTAAACTCCACACATTAATTCATGGAGTTTTGCCAAACACAAACTATTTAAAAAAAACATAGTATTCTGTCAAATGAAAAAAATAATAAAAAATACACTTTCCTCTTTGGCAAAACTCCAAGCTATACGGCGTAGCCGTATAGCAATATGCCGCAGACAATCATCGACAATCTTAACACCGATTTTAATTCAATCTTGGAATTACTGGACAGCTTCTCCCAACATTTGCGCGCACTCGACCGCATGAGGCTTAACGGCGTAGGAATAAAAAAACTCGGCTTTATCGAGCGAGCGTATGAATTGGCGCTTGAAAACGGCGAATTCCTTCCGCATTACCTCACCCTTGACCGTTTTGGTACGGACATTCAATATTTCGTAGACTTCCGCACGTTAACCGATCTCGTTACGCAGATAAGGGAAAAACTTTGGAACATAACGATCCAATCCGCAGACATCGCCTACACCGACGCCCTCGAATTCTACGCCTCTGTCCGTGAAGCCGCCAAACGCAGAGTAGACGCGGCGGAGACATTGTTCAACGCATTATCCCCATTTTTCAGACACCCGAGAAGCCACATGGAAAACGGCGAAGAAACGCCGACAAAAAAAGAAGTGTTACGCGACGTTAAAGGACTGGAAAGCGGAAAGCATGACGGAAAAATCGTAATCGAAAACTTCAGTCCAAAACTGACAGGCGGCAGCCGTAAAATCGTAGATGATACATTTAAAGACTCGGTAAAATTCAAAGACGACATTGAAGGTGAAGCAACCGAATAATGTATGGAGTTTTGCAAAGCAAAACTCCAAGCTAAAATGCGTAGCATTTTAGCAGATGACATTGAAGGTGAAATTAGCGGATAACACAAGGCATTTTTTTGCGGCATGGAACCTCAACCGAACCCGAAGGATGTCGAACCATCGTACCGAAGGTACGCGGTTCGCGGTTCCCCTCTTGATGCCGCTGTTACCAACAATAAAGTGTGTCAAAACGACTCACTTTAGGCTTTTTAGCCCAAATTCAGCACAAATTCATCAAATTTGAGCGTTTTTACCCCCTCAATTCAAGTTGACCCCCTCGACGTTGTACCCCTATACCCTCGACGTTGGACCCTAAACCCTCGACATCGGACGTTTAACCCTCGACGTCCGACCTCAAACCCTCGATGTCGGACGTTTAACTCTCGACATCGTACCCTAAACCTTCGACGTCGGACGTTTAACCCTCGACATCCGACCTTTAACCCTCGATGTCGGACGTTTAACCCTCGACATCGAACCTTAAACCCTCGTCATCGGACGTTTAAACTTTGACATTCCATAACGCAACTTGAAAGCATAGAATGTTACATGATAAAATGAATTAAATTAAGATATGAACATTGTTTACAAGCCGTCTGCTTTTGAGCATGAAATAAGTGAAAGCAATATACGGTATGCGTTTATGAATCCTTATTATGACGGTCCCATTGAGGAAGACAATACAGAAAATCGATATATCCGTATTGGCTTTGACAAGTCTGGTAATTTATTGGAAATCATGTATAATGAGTATGATGATGTTTGTTGTATATTTCATGCCATGAAATGCAGAAGTATTTATTTACATTTGTTGGAAAATTAGGAGAAAACTATGGGAATAATGACAGATGAAGAAGCCTTTGCCCTTGACGAATACTACACCAAAAATCCGCCCAAAGTTGATCCTTCAAAAGCTCGTGTTCGTATCCCGTTAGTCCGTCTTGATAATGCTTCCGCAGAATATTTGGCAAAAGAAGCAAAAGCAACCCATAAAAAGCCGGAAGAAATAATCAGTAACCTCATAATGGAAAAACTTGGAAAAGTGTCCGCCGTACTTTGATATTTATATCTGTAAACTATGTGTATTCCTTTTTAAATTCTTCCTCTCTTTTCGTGTTGGTTCGTGAAAGCACCGAAGGTGCTATTCGTGGTAAAATTCTTCTACCTTCCCGTAAAACCAATGTCCTCTGCGCCTATACAAGACGGCCAAAATTGCCGATATATATAGAAAGAATCCGGATTTATGAAGAAAACTGTTAAAACGACAGGCGCAAAAAAACAACCCGCGAAAACCGCGAAGAAAAAAGCGGTAAAAACCGTAAAAACGCCCAAAAAACGGGCGAAAAAGGGCGGTTCCGACGCTCTGCGGGCCGGTATGCTGACGGGCATTTTGATTGTTGCGGCGGCGGTCATTTCCATTGCGGTGATTAATTTCTATAAAAGCGAAACGTCGGCGGCGGAAGTTGAATCTTCGCCTGAGCGGAACAAAAAGAGCGAGTCTTTAACCGCCGTCAATGTTGAGAAGCCTGAACAGAAGAGCGTAGCTCAGAGCGCTGCGCAGAGCGAAACACGAAGCGTTACGCCAACATTAAAAGAAACGCCCGCGAAAAAAAACGCGCCGGCCGCCGAGAGTACTTCAGCTAAACCGCAAGCGTCATTGGGCTCAAAGAAAAATAAAACAAATGATACTAAACCGGCCGCGCCGAATCCGCCGGCGGTAAGCACGCCCGTAACAAACTCAACCGCCGCCGTAACGCAGAGGCCGCCCGCGAAATCGGCTGAAAAACTCGGGACAGTAGTTTTTATAATAGACGACGCCGGCAACAATTTGCGCGAGCTTGATCCGTTCCTGCGCGTACCCGGCCCGCTAACCATCGCCGTTCTGCCTGGGCTTCCGCATTCCGCCGAAGCCGCGAAGCGCATAAGGGCCGCGGGCAAGGAAGTGTTTTTGCATCAGCCGATGGAAGCCATAGGCGGGCAGAACCCCGGCCCCGGCGCGATTTATTCCGGCATGAGCGCGGGTGAAATCAGAGCCGTACTAAAACGCAATGTTGATGAGATAGGGCCGATTACGGGAATGAATAATCATCAGGGATCAAAAATCACGATGGACACGGCCGCCGTAGAAACGATACTCGCTTTTTGCGCCGAAAACGATTTGCTTTTTCTCGATTCCAGAACAACGGCGGATACTGTCGTTCCGGGCGCGGCGCAAAAACTTGGAATTAAAATCGGCGAGAGGGATACGTTTATCGACAACGAACAGGACAAAGAGTCGATGATTCGATACATCGTAAGCGGGCTTGCGAAGGCGCGGAAAACCGGAAGCACGGTAATGATTGGCCACACATGGTCGCCCGAACTCGCTCCCATTCTTGCCGAGCAATACCCCAAGTTAATCGAACAGGGTTATACTATAAAGACCGCCGGTGATATAATAAAATCGAAATGAAAGTTCTTGGCATAGAAACCTCCTGCGACGAATGTTCCGCCGCCGTCGTTGAAGACGGAGAAAAAATTCTCTCTAACGTAATAGCAACCCAAATCCCATTTCACGCCCCGTGGAGCGGAGTAGTGCCGGAGATAGCCAGCCGCAAGCACACGGAGTGGATTTACGCCGTAACAAAAGAGGCGCTGGACAAAGCGGGATTAACTCAAGCCGATGTCGAAGCGGTTTCCGTAACAAGCCGTCCCGGTCTTTTAGGCTCGCTCTTGGTCGGTCTCTCATTCGCGAAAGCGTTTGCGTGGGCGCGTAACATTCCCTTTATCGCCGTAGATCACATGCTCGCGCACCTGTATGCCCCCCGCCTTATCGCCGAAAACAGGCCCGAATACCCGTTTCTGGGGCTTTTGGTTTCAGGCGGGCATACGATTATCTGCAAAGCGGTTAACTTTGACGATATAACGGTATTGGGAACCACTATTGACGACGCCGCCGGAGAGGCCTTTGACAAAGTGGCGAAACATTACAACTTCGGCTATCCCGGCGGAAAAGTGATAGACGAAATGGCGCGTAACGGAGACAGCGGGGCCTTCCGTTTCCCGCTCCCGTCCCTTCACAAAGGCGATCACCGCTACGACGTGTCGTATTCGGGCCTTAAAACCGCAGTTATAAACCAGCTTGAGATGTTCAAGGTGAAGGAAACCGCCACCAACGAAGACATAGCCGCCTCTTTCCAAAAAACCGCCGTAGAAATCCTTTTACGCGCCCTGTTAAACGCCGCCGAAGACACCGGCCTTACTACAATCGTTGCGGGCGGCGGCGTTGCGGCTAACAGCTACCTTCGCTCGTGCCTGGCGGAGCAGAAACATCTTCACTGCGTTTTCCCCCCGCTTGACCTCTGCGGCGACAATGCCGCCATGATTGCGGGTATTGGGTATCAGTACCTTGCGCGGGGAGAGCGGTCTTCGTTTAATGTTACCGCAAGCGCAAGGGTGTTGGGGTTTAAGAAGAAGTATCCTTGAGAGGGGATGGGTTTACATACGAATTTAGTTTGCTCATTGTAAAATTATATTTTTTTCTTATCCCAAATTATTTTTATTTTTATCTTTATAATATAATTATAGTGTCAAAAAGTTTGAAAGAAAAATATTATTTTAAATATTTCTCCTCAAAATTATTATATGTTCTTAATAATATATCTTGTGCTTCTTTTAAATAACTTTCATATTTTTCATATTTTATTTTATATTGTTTTGCACTTTCATTAAGTTCATTAATATCATCTGGAACGGGAATCAAAATATTTTTTAAATCGTTTGGATATAAATGTGATGTTTGTCCTCTTTTTTCCCTATTAATTAATAAGAAATAGTTATTTGTATTAAATAGTTGTAATAAAAAATATGGGTTTATTTTTGACTTATCAACTCTTACATTTACAAGTTCTCCAACAAATCCAATCTCTTCGTTTTTTAACTCTTCAGGAATTTCTACAATACATGGATTTTTACCCAAATATTGCGCTTGATGGGCTGCTCCTAATATTAATATATCTCCATCTTCAATTAATTTTGTAGGAGCGTATTCCGGCTGTACATAATCAAGTCTATCCAATTTTACTTTTCCCATCTTCAATGATGCAACTTTTACGATTTTTGGATCATTAGGGCTTTCTGAATATTCATCTTTTGCGGGAGTTTTACCTATAAATATTCCGTCTTTTACGCATATTTCTTCTAAACGTTTTAATTTATATTTTGTTTTTTTTATTTTTAAAAATATTTTATCAAATAATGGCGAATAATAATAACTATCAAGTCTATTATGATTAAGACTGCTTAATTTTTTTACAAAATAATAATTTTCACTATAATTTTTACCATTTAAAAATTCTTTATATTTCTTTATTATTATAGGAAGATCAGATTTGCTTTTTCGTCCTGTTGCATCATAACCAACTTCATTAGCAATTGCAAAAAATATATTATAATTATTTAATTTTTCTTTTTTACCAAGTTTACGTAAAAACAAAATAGATGATTTTAGACCTGCGCCATAATGTGCAAATGTAACTTGTGGTAGGGAAATTATTGCTTCAATTTGGAAATTTTCAATGATAAAATCCCGAACATATTTTAATGTTAAATTAGTAAGTATTCCGTCAGGAATAATAATTGCGATTTTACCTGTTCCATATTTTAAATATTGATAACACCTTTCAATAAATAATATTTCTGTTTTTTGTGTTTTTTTTATTTTTTTAGAATTATCTTTTCCTAGATTATATGTTCCCAGATATTTTTTCTCTTCTTTCTTAACATTTGCTCCAAAAGGTGGATTAGTAATAATAAGATCAAAACTATTTTCCTTAAAATGTTGATTAATTTTATGAATATTTACGTGAAAGTCTAATGCATCAGAACAAATAACATTTGTATGACCGTCATCATGAATAATCATATTCATTTTAGCAACTCTTGCAATTCGTTCATTTACTTCAATTCCAAAAAGATTACTTGCGGCAAAGTTATGCCAATATTTATAATGATCGGCTGTATTTTCATCATAATATTCATCCGCTTTTTGACGGATATAATCAAGTGCATATAAAAGAAAACCACCACTACCGCAAGAAGGGTCTAATATTTTTAATTTATTATTTAAATTACAACAATTAACTATAAAATTTACTATTTCTCTTGGAGTAAAATATTGTCCTTGCTTACCTTTGAAGAAATCTTCCATAAAACGTTCAAAAGCAATACCTTTTGTATCTAAATCTGTTTTTGAAAGATTAATGCTTTGCAAATGATTAACAACTGTAAATAATTTTGCTGGAAGACTTAAAACATTCTCACTAAATACATCCGGGTCTTCCTGCATCGCATCTTTATAAATAGATGTAATACGTTTATGAACACTTTCATCTGTTTCATATGTTTTAATTTGAAATTCGTAAGGCTCACCATTTTTTCTTGCAGTCTGTTCATCGCGAACTTTAACAAAAATAATCTTACTTAATTCATCAAACGCTTCTGTTGGCTGCATTTTTCCACCATCCCATAAGGTGTTATGACATTTTTCAAGAAGTCGTATCAATTCATCCTTATGAACTGGTCTAATATCCCAATTTATATCTCCTTTTTTAAAACGGAATTCTTGAATTTTTCCGTAATTGATAGGAATATCCGCAATTATATTTTTTCTTCTTTCATTTGCCGCAAAATTTTTAATATCAAAGAAACGTCTTGTATTTCCAGCTATGATACCATTAAATATTGCTCGTAATGAATTTGCATTACCAAATGCTTGTTCAATCGCTTGTTCAAACTCTGTATCAGATATACCGTCACGCTTACATTCGATGACTATGTAAGGTTTTAATTTTTTATTATCTTCAAATATTACTATATCAGCAAGATCGCTTGGTGTTCTTCTTGGAACAATAATCTCGAAATCTATCCTTTGAGGTTGATACTGATACATTTCAATAAGTTCTATATAATATTCAGCTCTTACAATTTCTTCTGGATCTGTAAATTTATATGTTTTTCCTTGATGAGTATAAGTTATTTTTTTGTTATCTGCTGTTATAGAGATATAGCCTTTTTCTATCCCGTTTTTAATATATTCATTATTTACCATAAATAAATATTACCTCAGTTAAAAAAACGATAAAGTTCAGGAGACTTTTGTCTATATAAAAATGTCACATAACTCTCAATACAAAAAAATCATGATATTTATGAAAATTAATAATGAATATTTAAAATGACAAAATATACAAAAATGTCATATTATTCATTGTTTCAATTTAACATTTATATATCAATGTTATAGTATTATAATACACTTAAATATAAATGTATACAATGATTATTTCAATGAAATATCACTATTTATAAGAATGAGTAATTTTAGGGAAAATTTAAGAAATGAGCTGGATTTCCAGGATATTAAAGTTAAAGAATTAAGCGACAGATGCGGTATTCCAAAGGCAACTCTGGAATGTTATTTACGAACCCAATCTACCGAGCCTTCCGCTGAAAATGCCATCAAAATTGCCCGTGAATTGAATGTCCCGGTAGAATATCTTGTTAATGGGGAGGAAACCGCGTATAAATTCAAAAAATCAAATTTTAGCCATGAAGCGCAGGAAATTATCCGTTGGGTTGGAAGTCTTAATCAAGAACAATGCAAGGCAGTACTTAAATTGATACAGAGCTTTAAGAATAAATAGAGTCAACGCTGTTTATGCTTAATATTTTTGTATCATCACTGTTTAAATCAGGTCATATTTTTTTCTTTTTCAAATTCTGTTGCCATATTATGTATTTCATTTATAGATTTATCTTTCCATAAATTTTTATGCCATTCTGTATAGTCAAAATTATTATTTTTAATACTGGTTATGAATCGTTCGGT
>Ga0268262_10006586_pt1 | contig 11098 bp, 12 predicted proteins | sample TergutNc150P3_FD_190354 | JGI IMG/M metagenome (GOLD analysis project Ga0268262, IMG submission 190354) | Nasutitermes corniger P3 segment gut microbial community from laboratory colony in Florida, USA - Nc150 P3 (SPAdes) (version 2) | ecosystem: Host-associated > Arthropoda: Insects >...
ACCGTACCGGCATGATGGTATGTTCGCCCGTGCTGAAAAGAACCATAAAAACTACAACGAAAAATTTAGTCATAAAAAAAGGAGTCGTACTGGAAAGGAGAAATCCCACGCATCCGCCGGCCGCGATTGCGATGCCGATTTTAAAAACCTTGCTGTCGGCGAATTTGTACATTAGCGCAAGAAGCAGAATCAATAAAAGCCCGGGAGTTTCCCTGAAAAATTCAACTATTCCCCTTTCAAACTTGGTAATATGTATTATCTCGGCAAGGTAATTATCCTGAATCCCTCGGTAAAGTCCGTAGGATACTCCAAAAAGAATGAGTACGCATAAAAACCGCCCAAATTTAGCTTCGGGGCGGTAGATGTTGTCGATAAAGAGAGGTCGGTGTAGTTTTTTTGTTAAATTGTCAGACATATATTTCTCGTTAATCCTGTCGTTGCGGCTTTAAGGCAAGGTTGATTTTTCACCGATGATCATATTTTTTTTAGGCTTAACCCTTGCCGCTTCGGGTTCCGTGTCAAAGTCAATGTATGACAGCTTCGCCTGCGGATCGAGTTGTGCAAGAGCGTTCGCCGCGGCGTTAACGACAATAATGTACTGATCAATGGGACGGAAGGCGCGGCAGGGTGGGCATTGACACCAGACATTTTCACAGCCTTCATCGGGCAGAAGATGAAAGATACGGTCAGGCGTGGCCTTTTGCATGGCGCGGGTAAAAAGTTTTTTTGCGTATTTGGCGATTACGACCGTAGTTTTTGGATTGGTCGGGCAAAAATGGTTATTCATTTTTCGTTTACCCTGCTCCATGCGAAACAGGGCTTTGTTAAACAAAAATAAACTCCGTGGCAGCAGTAAAGACAGATCGTGTCCTCCAGCCTCAATATAAAACCCATAATATTTTGCCAACTTGGCGTATTTACCGCCACCGCCCCTGAAAAATTTATCATCCAACGGGAAGACTAACGTGTTGTACTCGTTTTCGGTCGCCCATTTGATAAGTTTAACCCGCTCCCTCGCGCTCATTGTTCTATTAATGAATAGCCTCTTTCTGACTTGTTTCATAAGCTTATTATATGGCAATATTTTTAATTAGGCTATATGATATAAGTATGGATTTTGACGTTGCCATTATAGGATGCGGAGTTTCCGGGGCGAACATCGCCCGCAGGCTATCAGCTTATAATATAAAAACCGCTATTTTGGAAAAGGCTGCGGACGTTTCATTTGGAACTTCTAAAGCAAATTCGGGGATTATTCACGGAGGTTTCCACCATAATAAAAAATACTTAAAAGCGCGGCTGGAAATGCAGGGCAGTTTGATGTTTGACCAGTTAAAGCGCGAGCTAAATTTTCCTTTCCGCCGATGTGGAATAATTGTAGCCGCCATGCATGAGGAAGAGATGAAGGTAATCGAACACCTTTATTTGCAGGGGCTGGAAAACGAAGTAATAGGAATAGAGCTTTGTTCCCGCACGCGAATCCTGGAGCTTGAGCCGAAACTTTCTTCGGATACGGTTGGAGGTCTTTACGCGCCGGGTGGCGGAATTATTGAGCCATACAGATTTGTCTTCGCGCTGGTTGAGTCCGCGCGTAAGAACGGGGTGGAGCTGCTCACGAATTTTAAGGTAAGCGAGGCGAACCGCAGTGAAGATTTTTGGAGTATTCACGCGCAAGACGGAAGGGTAGTAAAAGCGCGTTATGCGATCAATTCTGCGGGTCTTTTTGCGGACGAAGTGTCCAAGGCTTTCAACGCTGAAGAATTTACGATAAGTGCGAGAAAGGGCGAGTATTTTCTTTTGGACAGGCTTACCAAAGCCTGCCCTTCGAGAGTGGTTTTTCCAGTTCCCACTACGGTTTCAAAAGGGATGTTGGTTATCCCGACGGTGGAGGGGACAGCCCTTGTGGGCCCCACCGCCGACGCGGTACTTGATAAAAATGATTTTTCAACTACCGCCAAACATCTGGAACAGATAATTGTTTCAGGAAAAACTATGATACCCTCTTTAAGCCATTACGACGTTATCACTAATTTTGCGGGGCTTCGCCCGTGTCTTGGAGAGGATTTTTATATTGAAGCTTCAAAAAAAGTTCCCGCTTTTGTACAGGTAGCGGGAATTCAAAGTCCGGGGCTTACTGCGTCTCCCGCGATTGCCGAATATGTAAAAGGCATTTTGGTGGATATTGGTTTGCAGCTAACGGAGAAGCCGCACTGGAACCCTTATGTGGAAAACCACCCCAAAGCAAGGGAGCTTGACTTTGAAGAGCTTGATGACTATATCGCCAAAGATTCAAAATGGGGCAGTATTGTCTGTCGCTGTGAAAATGTCAGCGAAGCGGAAATTATTCAGGCTGTAAAATTGGGACATACGACATTGGACGGGGTAAAATATTTTACCCGCGCCCAAATGGGACGCTGTCAGGGCGGCTTTTGCACTTATAAGATAATAAAAATAATTATGAGGGAAGCAAATCTTTCCTGGGAAGAAGTTACAAAACACGGCGGAAAAAGCCGCATATTGGACGGTGTGCTATGAAAGAACTCCAATATGACGCGGCGGTAATCGGCGGAGGAGCCGCAGGAATGGCGGCGGCTCTTGAACTGGAAGAGCAAGGTTTTACTTGCGCGTTAATCGATAGGGAAGATCATCTTGGCGGCATTCTTATGCAGTGCATTCACAATGGTTTTGGTCTTCACGAATTTTCAGAAGAATTGACAGGCCCCGAATTTGCGGAAAGATTTATTGAGCGCGTAATAAAGTCAAAGATCGCAGTTTACCTTGACACAACCGTTACGCGCTTTTCACAGGATAATTCTTCGCCTCAGGTTAAAGAGTTATACTGCGTATCCCCCCAAGGCGCGGTAAAAATTAAAACACGTTCCGTATTGCTTGCGATGGGCTGCCGTGAAAGAAACCGAGGTAATGTGCGCATTCCCGGATCACGACCGGCGGGAATTTATACCGCTGGTCTTGCGCAGCGCCTTGTAAACATAGAAGGATATATTCCCGGCAGGGAAGTTGTAATTATAGGTTCGGGCGACATCGGGCTAATCATGGCGCGGCGCATGAGTTGGGTAGGTTGCAGGGTAAAAGCCGTAGTGGAAATTATGCCATATCCCGCCGGCTTGACGCGTAACATCGTCCAGTGCCTTAACGATTATAACATTCCCCTTTACCTGTCATCGCAAACCACAGGCGTCTTTGGCAATGACCGCGTTGAAGGCATAGAAGTCACCCCTATGACAAACGGCGTACTAAATCCCGAAAAAAGTTTTCGTATAGACTGTGACACAGTTCTTCTTTCAGTCGGTCTTGTTCCAGAAAACGAACTGTCACGCGCCGCCGGCGTGGAAATAAACGCCGTAACAAACGGCCCATTGGTGGACTCGTCTTTAATGACCAACATAGACGGAGTTTTCGCCAGCGGCAATGTGCTCCATGTCCACGATCTTGTCGATTGGGTCTGCGAAGAAAGCCGCCGCGCGGGACGCTACGCCGCGTCATGGATGAGGGGCGAGCATCCTTCTTTGCAGATACATACAAAAGCAGGTTCCCACGTCCGTTATGTGAACCCGGCTCGGCTTGCCCCCGACAGGGAAAATATCATTTATATGCGTTCCATGATAGTAAAAAACGACGCCGTTCTTGAACTGCGTCTTGGCGATAAAGTTATTAAGAGCAAGAAGGAACGTCATGTTCAGCCTTCGGAAATGATAAGTTTTAAATTAGGACCTAAGGATTTTGAAGGGATGGATTTAACTTCAAGTTCAGTTTTGGAATTTAGTATAAATTAGAGGTGTTATGCGAAATTTAACATGTATTGTCTGCCCAATGGGATGTTCTCTGGAAGTTGACGACTCAGGCGGTAAGGACGCTATTTATGTGACGGGAAATAAATGTCAACGTGGCAAAGATTATGCGGTGGAAGAAATTCGCGAGCCAAAACGGGTCGTAACCGCAACTTGCGTTATCAATGGGCAGGCGCATGTTTCTTCTATAAAGCGTGTGCCGGTAAAGACCGCTACCCCTTGTCCAAAGGAAAAAATTCCCGCCCTTTTACAGGATATTTACAAGGTGAAAATTAACCTTCCCGTAAAAGTGGGTGACATTGTAATTGCGGACTGGAATAGCAGTAAGATAGACATAGTTGCGACAAGGACATTGAGTTAATGCTGTTTAGGAAAAATGAAAAATCAACGGAAACATTTTGGCGGGAATACGAAGAAAAAACAGGCGAAAAAGTCCTGGCGCGCGGCTTAGGGAAATATGTTTCCGGCTGGGATGAATTTGATAAAAAGAAATGGAACGGCATTTGGGGGCTAATTATCAATACGTCGGGCGGATTCAGGTTTCATCATTTTCCGCAAGGCGACATTTTTGACGCGTTAACTCAATTTGCCGCTAAAAGAAATGAGCCGCCTCAAGAGAAAACTATTTTTCTCCCACAGGAAAAAATTATTTCGCAAAATATTACAAAAGAAGAAAAATGGTGGAAGAGTTTCTTTACCCATTCGGTACCGCAGTTGGTTATCAATTACAATGATGAGTTGCCAGGTGAATCAGGAGGAAAAGATAAAAAACTTATTTTTGAAGCTGAATATGCAAAGGAGAAAATGTCATGACTAAAACTCAAAGAAAAAAATTTTTAATTGACTTGACGCTAAGATTTACCGTTCTTTTTACAGTAGTAATAATTGTGTTATCTATCGCGGGGGTAATACTTGCTGCTGTTAATTCAAAAGAACATAAGATTGCAAAATTCTTCGACTTTGAAAATCCCGGTTTACCGTACAGTTATCTATTGGTACTGGCGTGTATTGTTTTTATTATTACTCTGATTTCCTTTCTTGTGGGGTATCTGATAAAGAAGAATAAAAACAGATATGATGAATTGTTTAAAAAGAACAAGATTTATAGCAAGAAGAAGATGACTTGAGACATGGCAGTTAATGGTATAAAATGTAAGTATCCGCAAAATTTATTTTGTGAAGGAGAATGAACATGAAGAAGATTATTTTTGGATTTGTGTTATTGGTTTTATTATTAACCGCATGTGATAATTCAAAAGATTCACCACCCGTTAAAGCAACCTTATGGGAAATCAGCAAAGATGGGAATTCTATTTATTTAGCAGGAAGCGTACATCTTCTGCGTCCCCAGGATTATCCAATGCCCGCCGCATTTGATTACGCATATAAAAAATCGTCAGTGCTGGTTCTGGAAACGGATGTTGATAGTATGTCCGATCCGGATATTGAAGCATATATGAATGAGAAAATCATGTTGCCTGAGGGACAAACCTTGCGGACTGTTTTGAATGAAGAGGTATATGGACGTCTTGAGAAGCTTATCGGAACCACTAGTATTGAATCCTTATCCCAATACAAACCATCCGTAATAGTGAATTCTTTGCAAACATCTTACCTTCAACTATACGGCGGATTTACTGAAGATGGCGCCGATTTTTATTACCTTGATAAATCAAAGCATGATAAAAAATCTGTTGGTTTTCTTGAGGATGTGAAGATACAAATAGACATGCTTTCAGATATGGCTGATGGCATTGAAAATGAATATGTATCAGACGCCATTGACGGACTTCCTTACCTTGTGCGTGGTACCAATATGCTTGTTTCAGAATGGAAGGAAGGCATTTCAACGATGACGGAAGCTTCGCTAACTGCAGAAAAGACGCAATGGCCTACAATATATGAAGTTTCAATACTCAACAGAAATTCAGCATGGATGCCTAAAATAGAAGCTTATTTAACTACCGAACCAATTGAATTTATTATTGTTGGAATGGCCCATGTGTATGGGACTGACGGTTTGTTGCATCAATTAGAAAATAAGGGTTACACAATAAAACAGCTTGTTAATTAATAGGGAAAATTCACACGAAGAAGATGAATTAAGCTGGGGTGATCCTATAGAGCTTTGACAATTTAACGGAAAAGTGATATTATAATAAAGAGGAGAAAAATGAAAAGACGTGTATTTTTATGTTTAATTTTATTTGTTACCGGTCTTGCGGTGGCACAGTCTCAAGACGAAAAAGTTTTTTATATTGCCGTAAAAACGGTAACGCTAAAATCCAGTCCAGGTACGTTTGCAGAAAGCAAAGGGACTTTAAGCTACGGAGACAAAGTTACGCAAATAAAAGTTGAAGGTAATTTTACGGAAGTCAAAAGTGTCGATAATCCTTCATTGACCGGATGGATAACGACAGCCAGCCTTACTACAAAACAAATAGTGGCTGGAAGCACGGCAAGTACTGCAACGGTAAAAGAAGTGACTCTTGCGGGAAAGGGTTTTAGTCAGGCAGAAACGGAACAATTAATAAGCCCAAGTGTTGAAATTGCTATCGCAAAGGCAAGTAAGATTTTTATTGAAGAATTGCCTAAAAACTCCGTAATTGCCGTTATAAATATTTCATCAAACAATCTTAGTCTTTCAACATTTGTTATAGATAGGCTTGAGTATCAATTGGTAACGGCAAAACGATTTAAAATTGTTGACAGAAAAACACTTGATACAATAAGAGCAGAAAAAAAATTCCAGTTATCAGAAGATGTTAGCGATCAATCCGCCGTATCAATTGGTAATATGTTGAGAGCGAACATTGTAATTACCGGATATATCACTGATGTTGAAAATACTCAACGTCTTACATTAAAGGCTCTAAATGTAAAAACCGCACAGGTAATTTCAATTGCACAAGAATCGCTTTAATGTGCTACATCTACGCGTGCGCTTCATAGTGTCGTTAAAAAGTTAGTGATACCAAATATAACGCAGGTACCTCAATCCGCGAAGTAAAAGTTCGTGTTGGTTCGTGTGGTTTGTGGTAAAATTCTTCGTCTCTCTCTCTCCCTATTCATAGACAAAATCTCTCCATAAAAGCTATAATAACCCCATGCAGCCCCCACAAACACGCGCCGCAGCCGCCATTGACATTGGCACAACCACTATTCAAGCGCAGTTAGTCGATCTTAACACAGGACAGACGCTGGATACTTTTTCCGCTTTAAATGCTCAGCGCGTATTTGGCGCGGATGTAATAAGCAGAATTAGCGCGGCGCAAAACGGCAAGTTAGACGATCTCTTTACCGCCATTAACAACCAAGTTAAAAATATACTGATGTCTTTTGCGCAAAAATTAAATCTTTCCAGTATTGAGAAATGTGCTATCAGCGGAAATACTACCATGCTTCATCTTTTTTGCCGCGTTGATCCATCCACGATGGGAGCCGCGCCGTATACTCCGGTATTTTTAAAGGAGCGCCAATTTAGCGGGAAGGAACTTTCTCTCCCTGCGGAAAATATTACCCTGCTTCCGGGAATTTCCGCCTTTGTAGGTGCGGACATTACGGCAGGTTTGGTGTTTGTTGACATAATGGGCAAAGGTGAAGACGCTCTTTTTGTGGATCTTGGGACAAATGGAGAAATAGCCTTGTGGAAAAACAGCGAAAAAAGACTTTTCTGCTGTTCAACCGCCGCAGGACCATGTTTTGAAGAAGCGGACTCTTGTGGGTTAACCGCATCTGATTTTATTGACGCTGTAGCCGAAATGAGACGGCGGAATATAATTGACGAAATGGGCGCGTTAGCTGATGATTTTTCGCAGACGGGTTTTCCAACGACAAGCGGAAAAGTTATAACGCAAAAAGACGTGCGCCAGTTTCAATTGGCAAAAAGCGCGATTTATTCAGGGATTAGAACTATTTGCAAAACGGCGGGAATAGAATTAAAAAATCTTGGTACGGCGTATGTCGCAGGAGGGCTTGGTTTTTCCCTCAATCCGCAAAATGCCACAGTTGTCGGACTGCTCCCAAAAGAATTTGCAGGCGCGTCTGCGGCGGTTAAAACCGTAATTTGCGGAAACACCAGTCTTCAAGGAACTGTTGAAAGTTTAAAAGATCCAAGTTTTCTGCCGCGCTGTTATGAGCTAATCGCCCATTCTGAGACAGTGGATTTGGCTAACGATAAATATTTTGCCGCCGCATTTGAGCATAATATGTTGTTTTAGTATTGATTAATAAAACGCCCTGCAAACTTCCGCCGCGCTTGCGGCATCGGGCGTGTAAGCGTCCGCGCCAATTTCATCGGCAAAACTCTGCGTAACGGGAGCGCCGCCAACCATCACTTTTACTTTGTCTCTGACACCGGCGCTTTTTAACGCGTCAATAACGTCTTTTTGTGCGGTCATTGTTGTCGTAAGAAGCGCGGAAAGGCAAAGCACTTTCGCATTGCTTTCCTTTACTTTGTCCACCACCATCTGCGTATCGCAATCAACGCCAAGGTCTTCAACTTCGATTCCCTTTCCTTCAATCATCATCTTAACAAGATTTTTCCCAATATCATGCTGGTCGCCTTTGACGGTGCAAATAATCGCCTGTCCCACAGGCTGAACACCCGCTTTCGCGAGGGCCGGCTTTAGGGCTTCCGTGGCTTTGTTCATGGCGCGGGCAGCGATTAAAACCTCAGGCACAAAAACCTCGTTTCTCTTGAATTTACCGCCAATGATATTCATACCCGCCATCAGTGCGTTTTGAAGAATATCGGCAGGCTCAGCACCCGCATCCAAAGCCTTCTGCACGGATGCCGCGATATCCCTAGCTTTCCCTTTCTGGAGAAGCTCCGATATTTCATTAAAAATTTCACTATAATCGCCCGACATATTTTGCTCCTTATGTCTTTATTATACTGTTTTTATATAAATAAGTCGAGAGTTTTTCCACTAGTCTTTAATCCCATTTTTTTATATAATCTGGCTAAGAGGAAGATTATGATAATAGCGTTAAAGCCGGGTGTAAGTAAGGAAGATTTACAGAAGTTAATTGCCGATCTGGAAAAGTTAGGTGTAAAGGTCGATACTTCGCAAGGGGCGTCGCAGGCGGTTCTGGGGCTTGTTGGCGATACTACCGTCATTAACGATGAGGCGTTAAAGGCCAATCATCTGGTGGAAAAAGTTATCCGCGTGCAGGAGCCGTACAAACGGGCGAACCGCGCGTTCCATCCTTTGGATACTATTCTGGATTTTGAATATGACGGTAAAAAAACTAAAATCGGCGCGGGGAATTTTAGCGTTATCGCGGGGCCTTGCTCCGTGGAAAGCAGAGATCAATTAATCTCAATTGCAAAATCGGTTAAAAAATCGGGCGCGGCTTTTTTGCGCGGGGGGGCTTTTAAGCCTAGGACAAGTCCCTATAGTTTTCAGGGAATGGGTTGTTTAGGGATTGATCTTCTGGTGGAGGCAAGAAAAGAAACAGGGCTTCCGATTGTTACCGAGTTAATGGAAATAAGCCAGCTTGAGTTGTTTGACGATGTTGACATGATTCAAGTCGGGGCGCGTAATATGCAGAACTTTAATCTGTTGAAAGAATTGGGACGTTGCCGAAAGCCGATTCTGCTTAAACGCGGAATGTCGTCCACAATGACGGAATTGCTTATGGCGGCGGAATATGTCATGGCCGGAGGTAATGATAAAATTGTGTTATGTGAACGTGGGATTCGCGGATTTGATAATTTTTCACGTAACGTTCTTGATATTGCGATTATTCCCGCCCTGAAGAGAAAAACCCATCTGCCCGTAATTGTCGATCCAAGCCATGCGACGGGACTTTCATGGATGGTTCCCGCCATGTCAAAAGCCGCGATTGCCGCAGGAGCGGACGGAATAATAGTTGAGGTTCACAATGATCCCGAATGCGCCCTATGCGACGGAGAACAATCCCTTACTCCGGAATCGTTTTCAACTCTCATGGATACCCTTCGCAAATACGCCGCCGTTGAAAACAAGGTGATTTAATTGCCGGAAATCAAAGACTGTACTTTTGGCATTGTAGGGCTTGGGCTAATGGGCGGCGCAATTGCCAAAGCCCTGCGTAATAATTGCGATGTTTCGCGGGAAAAATTGTTTGCTTGCAATAGAAGTAAAGAAGCTTTAGAGACGGCGCAACAGGCAGGGCTTATTAGTCGCGGATATGACGCACCTCACGCCGGAGAAATGCTTTCTTCCTGCGATGTTGTTTTTATTTGTTTAAACCCTTCAAGTATAATTAATTTTCTTGGTCAGTGGGCAAGCTCATTTAAAAGCGGAAGTATTGTCACGGATATTGGAGGAACAAAAAAAAGCATTGTCGCCATCGCGGAAAAATTTCGAGACGATGTAGATTTTATTCCCGGTCACCCGATGGCGGGCGCGGAAAAAAGCGGATTTGCAAATTCGGAGCTTTGCGATTTTCACGGAAAAAATTACATACTGACTCCTATTTCGCGTAACAAGAGCGAAAACCTTGATTTTTTAAAAGACATTATTTACCGCATGGGTTTTGCGCGTATCACACAGGTAACTCCCGAAGAACACGATAAAAAAATCGCTTTTACAAGCCAGCTTTGCCATGTGATTGCCGCCGCCTTGATTGATTGCGAAACGGATACGAAGATTACCCGTTTTGGCGGCGGCAGTTTTGAAGACTTAACCCGCATCGCCATGCTTAACGCCCCCATGTGGACTGAAATTTTTATCGAAAACAACGACGCTCTTTTAGAACGCATAAATCAGTTTGAAAAGAGCCTTGATTTATTAAAGACCCTGATCAAAGATGAGCAGGCGGATGAATTGATGAAAAGACTCGCTGTTGTAAAAGAGCGCAGAATAGAGATGGGAAAGAAAGAGTAAGTATGGTATTAAATATGAGGTACAGAACAAATAATTGAATAAATTACTCTTAAAAAAATATATACTCAAAACTATGAATAGGCTTTATATCAGCGTAGAAAACGCAGAGTATCAAATTATTAAATCTATAAAATTAAACCGGGCGAAACGGAATAAGTTGCATGAAATATTTATTGAAGGTATTGAATGTATTAAACAGGCAATAAATGCAAATATTGAAATTACTCGAATAATAATTAAAAACATGACTGTTTTATCTGAATGGGGAAAAGATGTTATAAGAAAAAACAATAACGTAAAAATCATTGAAATGTCAGATATTTTGTTTAATAAATTGGCGGATAAAACGGATCCGCCAGAAATGCTGATAACGGCAAGGATAAAGAAAAATGAAATTAGTGATATTAATAATGA
>Ga0268262_10006587_pt1 | contig 11097 bp, 6 predicted proteins | sample TergutNc150P3_FD_190354 | JGI IMG/M metagenome (GOLD analysis project Ga0268262, IMG submission 190354) | Nasutitermes corniger P3 segment gut microbial community from laboratory colony in Florida, USA - Nc150 P3 (SPAdes) (version 2) | ecosystem: Host-associated > Arthropoda: Insects > Digestive...
TTAGGCTGCGGCAGTTGGGGCGGCAATTCAGTTTCGGAAAATGTCGGCGTTAAACACCTGTTAAATATTAAAACACTGGCGGCAAGGAGGGAAAATATGCTGTGGTTCCGCGCTCCCGAAAAAGTATATATCAAGCGGGGATGCCTCCCCGTGGCTCTGGACGAGCTTAAAACCGTTATGGGAAAAAAGAGGGCGTTCATCGTAACCGACACATTCCTGTACGAAAACGGTTACACCAAAATGATTACCGACAAACTGGACAGTATGGGCATTGTCCACGAAACATTTTTTGATGTCGCCCCCGACCCGACTCTTGCCTGCGCGAAAAAAGGCACGGCGCAGATGAGCACCTTCAAACCCGATGTGATCATCGCCCTCGGCGGCGGCTCGGCGATGGACGCGGGCAAAATCATGTGGGTGCTCTACGAACACCCGGAAGTTGATTTTGAGGATATGGCGATGCGCTTCGCCGACATTCGCAAGCGGGTTTACACCTTCCCCAAAATGGGAGAGAAGGCGTACTTTATCGCCATACCCACCTCCGCCGGAACGGGCAGCGAGGTAACGCCCTTTGCCGTCATCACCGATGAAACCAAAGGCATGAAGTATCCGCTGGCGGATTACGAATTGTTACCCGATATGGCGATAGTGGACGCCGACGTACAGATGAACGCGCCTAAAGGACTCACCAGCGCAAGCGGCATCGACGCGGTAACCCACGCGCTGGAAGCCTACGCCTCAGTCATGGCGACGGAATTTACCGACGGCCTGGCGATACAGGCCCTCAAGGTGATTTTTGAGTGGCTGCCCGCCGCGTACAACGAAGGCGCGGCGAATCCTGTCGCGCGTGAAAAGATGGCGAACGCCGCCACGATTGCCGGCATGGCGTTTGCCAACGCATTCCTCGGCGTATGCCACTCGATGGCGCACAAACTTGGCGCGTTCCACCACCTGCCCCACGGCGTTGCCAACGCCCTGATGATCTGCGAAGTACTGCGCTACAACGCCTGCGAGGTTCCGCCGAAAATGGGGACCTTCCCTCAATATGATCATCCCAAAACATTATCCCGTTACGCGCAAATCGCGGACGCGCTGGATCTTGGCGGCTCAACCGACGAGGAAAAACTTGAAAAACTGATCGCCGCCGTGGAGAAATTAAAAGAACAGATAGGGATCAAGAAGACAATCAGGGATTACGGCATCGATGAAAAAGATTTTCTTGCCCGTCTTGACGACATGAGCGAACAGGCGTTTGACGATCAATGCACCGGCGCGAATCCCCGGTATCCCTTAATTGAGGAAATTAAAAAGATGTACCTCAATGTTTACTACGATAAGAAGGAGAAGGTGTAATGAGCAGTTACAAACTTAATACTTTGCTTGCCGACCGCGGATCGAAGAAAATATACCGCGACGGGGATAAAGTGATAAAGCTGAGGGACGAGGGTTTCCCTACCCCTGACGTTTTTTCCGAAGCGCACAACCTTGCCGTAGTGGGGGAGACCGCCCTCAAGGTTCCCCGTCTTGTAGAGGTAACGAAAATCGACGGGAAGTGGGCGGTAGTGTGGGAATATGTTGAGGGAACTTCCCTTGACAAGTTAATGGAAAAGAACAAGGACAAGGAAGATCAGTACCTTGAACGTTTTGTTGACATTCAGCTTGACATGCACCGCCACAGCGCGACAAGACTCCCCCTGCTTATCGAGAAGATGGAACGCAAGATAAAAGCCTCCGAGCTTGACTCTAACGCCCGCTACGAAATTCTGGGAAGGCTGGCGAGCATGCCCAAACACACCAAACTCTGCCACGGAGACTTTAACCCCGGCAATGTCGTCATTACCGAAAAGGACGAGACGTATATTATTGATTGGTGCCATGCCACTCAGGGCAATGCCTCGGCGGACACAGCGCAAACTTACCTTTTGTTTCATCTTGCGGGTAAAGCCGAGCTTGCGGACAAGTACCTTGCGCTGTTCTGCAAAAAGAGCGGTACGTCGAAACAGTACGTGGAGAAGTGGCTGTCTATTGTGGCGGCTTCCCAGCTTCCGAGAGCGAAACCGGGGGAGAGGGAATTTTTACTGCGTTGGGCTAATGTTGTTGAGTACGCGTAACAGATTTTCCCCTCATTGAAAGGCGCAAAATACCGGGGTAATTCTCTTGTTTAATCATCAATATTATCTTGTCTAATATCTCCTTTTATTCCTTCCATTGCTTTTATGAGATGCTTTTCTGTTATTCTGTCAAACTTCTTCAATACATTATCATCATATATATTCTCATTTTCTTTACAAAACAAACGGGCAACGGAAACCCCGAGATTATTGGATATTTTTTCAAGAAGATCGGCGGAAACAAAGGTTAATCCCCTTTCGATTTTGCTTAAATGCTTGACAGATATGTCTACTTTTTCTGACAGTTGATCTTGAGATAAGCGCATTTCTTTCCTGTACCGTTTCAAATTCAGCCCAAAAAGTGACTTTAATTCCATAGATTTATACTATAAAGGGGCAAAATAACCATAAAAACAGCCTGAAATGCTTAATTTTTTGGGAAAATCACCAATTATAATCATAATAGGTCTTTTTTTTATTGACAAACCACCATAATAAACATATTATTGACTCAATAATGAACCTTTTAGGATGATTTTTTATTGATTCATAGAATCAATCGAAAATCGTTAATTATTGGGTCAAATATTTTGGGGAGTAAAACGATGAAAAACATAATCAAATTTTGGGGGATTACCGCGCTTGCGGCGGTAATCGGGTTCTCAATGATAGGATGCGAACAACCTAAAGACCAGGAATTTCCTTCTGAATTGAGAGGGACCTGGGAAAGGAATTATATGTCACCATATACAAATACATTAACTTTTTCTTCCAACACGCTGAGAGACAGTACGCAAAATTATTATTGGCAGCTTAAGGATGTCTCTGGTGATATTTATACAATAAAATCCAGTGATTCCAGTTATACAACTACAATTAATCTCAGGATTGAGAATGGCAATCTCAGGATTAGCGGTGATGATGCCTATGGTGAACATGATTGGGATGGTGAATGGAGAAAACGCGCCAATGGCGGTGATCCTGGCAGTGGAGGAGGTATAAATCCGACTATTAATATAAGGAATAATACAGGCTACACATTAAGCTGGAGTTACATAAAACCATCAACTTCAACAAATTGGGGTTCAGATGTCGGACCTTCCTGGGCAGATGGAGAATCAAAAACAATTACTCTTTCTCAGCCTTTGTCTGTACAAAGAGTGTATGATATTAAATTGAGTCAAGGTAGTTACGGCGGGCCCAGCGGATATAAATTTATAAAATACGGTGTCACGATTTCAAATGGTATGACTATCATTTTTACTACCAGTGATTTGGATAATGAAACTAATCTTCCAACTATTACTATTAAAAACAGATCAGGTAAATCTTTTGATTCATTTCAGATAAAACCGTCATCTTCATCTGTCTGGAATACAGATTTGGGGGGAATATCAAATAATACCGATCGAACCGTTACTATACCTATTCCGCCGTCTAATTATACTGTATTTGATATTCAAATGAAATCATCAAATCCAACTAATACATACACAAGAAATAATGTCACCATAACAAACAATATGATATTAATTTTTACCAGCGCTGACGCGGATAATCCAACTATTGAATTACCTGTTATTGTTATTGAGAATAAAACAGGCTACACATTAAGTTGGAGTTATATAAAACCATCAGGTTCAATAGATTGGGGTAATGATATTGGACCTTCCTGGGCAGATGGAGATTTAATAACCATTACTCTCTCTCGGCCTTTGTCTGAACAAAGAGTGTATGATATTCGATTGAGTCAGGGTAGTTACGGCGGGCCCAGCGGATATAAATTTACGAAATATAATGTTTCCGTGTCAGAAGGTATGATTGTGACATTTACCGCCAGTGATAATGAACCTTAAATAATATAGAATTTTTACCGCGGAGTTTTGGTACGAAAATCTTTTCTTCCTCCGTGAAACTCCGTGGTAAAAATTCTTGGTATTAAACCGGAGAGATCCGACAAAAACGCGGCTCATTTTTTTGTCAGGTTTTTCACGGCATCCCAATCATCCGGCGGCGGGGTTTCCATAAACGCCTTGCACCATTGCGCGTAAATCCTGGCTGTATTGTCATTTGGATAACGCTTTATGAGCGAAACAAACAGGTCAAAAGCCTTTTTAAAATTCCTGCCTTCATACAAATCAAGCGCCTTTTCCCAAATTTCCACCGCGCCCTGTTCAGTATCCGCTGGTAACAATTCATACAGACGCAGCGGCGTGTTTATTCCCACCACCCGGACACGGTCAATACGGCGCAGCAGAAACTCATCGCCGATTTTTGCCCTGGTGTATTCGCTTATCAATATGCCGCCGGTATGGTAATGCTTGTTTACTCCCTCAATGCGGGACGCAAGGTTTACCGCGTTCCCCATAATGGTATAATCCATCTTTTTTTCGGCCCCCATATTACCCACTACCATCTCACCGGTATTTATGCCGATGCGGGTAAAAATAGGCACAGGGCTTAACTTTTCACTAATCAACATTTTGTTGAGTTCCCTCTCCGCCGTCTTAATCGCAAGGGCGCTGCGGCAGGCAAGGGCGCCATGATCGGCGTTGAACAAGGGAGCTCCGAAAAACGCGATAATCGCGTCTCCCCAGTATTTATCTATGGTTCCAAGGTGTTCCATGATGATATTGCTCATTTCAGTAAGATACTTGTTGAGGAGCCGTACCAGGTGAGCGGGATCGAGCTGTTCGGAAATGGCGGAGAAACCCTGAATATCAGTAAATATCGCGGTCATTTCCCGCTTCTCGCCGCCCAGGTTCAGCTTGTTGGGGTCTTTGATAATTTCGGAAATAATTTCGGGCGCAAGGTAGCGGGAAAACGCGCCCTGTATAAAATTTTCCTCGGTTATCAGCATTGCGTATATGATAATGACCATGATCATGAAAGAGTAGGGCGCCGCCCAGAACAACGGCACCGCGCCGCTTTGCAGGACAAAAAGGTCGCGCAGGCTGGAACCCGCGACGGTAAGCGCGATAATAAACAGCGGCACAATTTTGATATTTTTTTTGAAAAAGACAGTATAAGAGAGAATAATAATACTGGCCGCCAGAATCGGGATAGTATTGATATTTGTCATGACGTTATACATCGCGTTTACCGATTGCTTTGTATTCTGAAAGGCTATGAATGAGGCGCACAGCAGACTGTAGCCGAGAAGACCGGCTATAACATACTTCTTTTTGCTCCCGAATATTCCCATCGATTCCAGCATAAACGCGGCAAAGAAGGGGAAGCAGAACACCTGGCCGATTCTGCTCAGTTTCTCGATCAGCGTATAAAAACCTGAGGAAAAGACAAAGCCGACATTAACATAGGCAAGAAAGAATGAAAGGCACAGAAGCGAAAAATACAGGTACTTTATATCCTTGCGGCCCCTGGAAAAAAAGAGGAAAAAATGATAAACCGCGATAAGCAGCGAAAGAACCTGAGCCGTAAGTACCAGGTGGGAAGTTAAGAGGTTCTTTATGAACGCTTTCTTTTCATTAAAGTTAAACTCGGCTATTGAAAATTCCGGCAGCGGGTTTCTTTCATATTGGGGAAACGCTTCGATTACCAGAGTATTATCAACGGGAGCGTTATCCTCCGAATAATAAATCAAGCCGCCTGAAAGCGGCACATGAGCGGCAAGGGCCGTTCCGGTACTGTACACCCCGCCTGAGTATATGCCCGACTGATAAACTACGGTATTATTGACCCGAACGATAAACGGCGCGTACAGCGAGTTAAAGTACAGCGAGATATCCCTGTCCACGCAATCCGCGCTGACGGAAAACGCGGTTTTGAACACGTAATAATTTTCACTGCGGCCCGCCGGATCGGGCAGGTCCCCTCCGTAGTACGGTTCAAATCCCGGCATATCGAATGCGCGCGCTTCCATTTCGGCCATTTCCGGCTGATTTCCGACATACAAAAGGAACTCGTCAAGCCTGATGGAAACAACGCCGGAGGAGAACCTTTGCCACGCTGACGCGGCGGGTGTTTCGGCTGTATGGTTGTCTTGCGCAAAAACTTGCGCGGCGGTCAACAGCAGCAGGAAAACGGCATAATTAAAATTTTGGGCCATTTCTTTAAATTTAGGCATTTTTCCTCCGTTTTTCGCCCCATAAGTATAGCATTTTGGCGAAAAATAGTCACGCTAACGGCTGCTTCCCCAACAGATGGCGCGGAGCGCCTGCCGCCAAATATGTCAATGCTGGGTTTTGTGTGTTTTAATCACTGGCCTAAATATGAATGTAAACGGTTCAAAACTTCCTCAGATCGGAGCGGCTTGCCTACATGGCTGTCCATGCCGGAAGCGAGACATTTTTCAATATCTTCCCTGAATACGTTAGCTGTCATGGCAATAATGGGAATGGTTTTCGCCTTTGGGTTATCCAGTGATCTGATATGTTGTGTCGCTTCATAGCCGTCCATTTCCGGCATCTGTATATCCATGAAAATCATGTCGTATTTGTCCGGGGTTTCGCTGAACATACGCACCGCTTCCGCGCCGTTTTCAGCGCAGTCTATTTTCAGTTGTGTCGGTTCAAGCAAAGTCTGTACAATTTCGCGGTTAATTTCCACATCTTCAGCCAGCAGTATGCGCCGCCCCGCGAATATTCCCTTGATGTCAGCCGCCTGCGCTTCTTCCGCCCGCTGTTTGTTAACGCCGAGACATTCATTGATAACTTCCGCAATGGTGGAAGGGAACAGGGGCTTGGACAGGAATTTATCAACGCCCGCCTCTTTCGCTTCTTTGGCAATCGCGCCCCATTCGGCGGCGGAAATCATGGTTACAATGGAATTTTCAGGTTTTTTCGCTTTTATTTTTCGGGCAAGCTGTATGCCGTCTATGCCGGGCATTTTCCAGTCTATAAAATAGATATGGTAACCGCCCTTTTGGTCTATGAGTTCAAGGGCTTTTTCCCCGCTTATGGCGGTGTCACAGAGTATGCCAAATCCCCGCGCTATTTCAAGGAAGTACGCTAAAATATCCGGGTCATCGTCAACGGTTAAAATACGAATATCTTTTAAACTAACATCCAGCAAACGTTTCTGCTTTTCTTCCTTGCCGCGCTCCACCTGGATCGTGAAAGTAAAGGTAGAACCTTTTCCGGGCTGCGATTCAACCGATATTGTTCCGCCCATCATTTCTACAATGTTTTTGGAAATCGCGAGGCCCAGGCCCGTGCCGCCGTATTTACGGGTTGTGCTGGATTCGGCCTGTTCAAAAGACTGGAACAATTTCGCCTGCTGTTCGGGACTTATGCCGATGCCGCTGTCGCTTACCGAAATTTGCAGGGTGCAGAGTTTGTCTGTTTTTTCCGCAAGGCGCACGGCAAGGCTGATAGCGCCCTGCTCCGGGGTGAATTTAACGGCATTTCCCAGCAGATTGGTAATGACCTGCGCTATCCGCTGATCGTCCCCGATGAGGGCGCGGGGAATGGAATGGTCGATATTCACCGTGAGTTCCTGCCGCTTTTCATCTATGCGGAAATTGACGACATTCACCACACGCCGGAGCATTTTTTCAAGTTCAAATTCCGCCGGAGCAAGTTCAAATTTGTTTGCTTCTATTTTTGACATATCCAGAATATCGTTAATCACGCCGAGCAGATGGTTCGAAGCGTCCCCTATTTTCATAAAACAGTAGTCCTTGCGTTCAATGTTCGGCGCGGACTTTCCTATCGTGGTCATGCCGATTATGGCGTTCATCGGCGTTCTTATTTCATGGCTCATGGTGGCGAGGAAGGTGCTTTTCGCGCGGCTGGCGGCTTCCGCCGCCGCCTTTTGCCGATCCATGTTTATCAGCATATTCTTGGTATCGGTAATATCCATAAGCGCGCCGGCCACGCGTATGGCGTTGCCGTCCTTGTCGCGAATGGACTCCCCGGAAGCGCGGTAATAGGCGTATTCGCCGGTTTTACGCAGCAGGCGGTATTCTACGTCGTAGGGTGTTTTGCCTGTCTTGTCCAGCATATGTTTTGCGAAAGCGTTCAGCGCGCTTTCCTTGTCTTCCGGGTGCAGCAGGTTGCTCCAACTGCTCAGCAGGTTGGGGAAATCATGCACGTCCGTATAACCCAGCATATGCCTGAATTCGTCTGACCATACGAAAGTGTTATTCGGGTTTACGGGGTCGTCCCGTACCACTTCCATATCCCACAAACCGATTTTGGACGCCTGAACAACCAGATTCAGTTTGGCAAGCTGCAGTTCATTTAATTCTATGGCGTACGCCAACTGCAGTTCCCGCTGAAAGATATCGGTCATATCAAATATGTAGGCAACCACGGCAAAACTGCCCTTATAGGGTATTTTTCTGAAATCAGCGCTCAACCTGCGTATGCCGCCGTTATGATACAGTTCCGTTTCGAATTTGATCCTGCCCTCAACAGCGGCGGTCTTAAGCCGCTGGGCCAACCCCTCAGGGGGCTGCCCGTTGGAAAGTACGGGCAAAAGATTCCTGGATACAAAGTCAACAAATCCGTTAAGCAGTTCTTCTTTGGTATTAAAGCCCATTGATGTGACCGCTTCCGGATTACAGTCGATTACCCTGAAAGCCTCGTCAAATAATATGTTGATATGGGGGTTTGAATCAAATATGGCCGACACGGTGAGCAGCGCCGATTCCTGGGCGCGAAGGGCGGCGGCGACAAAAGAATTTATGCTTTCCACAACCTCGCTGTACGCGCCGCTGAAATGCGCCGCGTTTAATTTCACGTCTATATTACCGTCGGCATGAACGTGTTTGCTTAAATCTTTCAGGTCTGTGGTAAGCAAATTGACGATGGTTACGATATTCGCGAAACTCTTTGCCAACATACCTGTTTCGTCTTTCGCGGAAGTGTCGATGTTTACGTTAAGATTACCCTTCGCCACATTATTGGCTACGTCTATCATATTTCTGATGGGCCTGGCGATAAGCAGGGCAATCAACATGGCCAATATAATTGAAATAACAACAGAAACCGCGAAAATAAAAAATAACAGCATCTTGGATTGATTGGCGGTAGCCAGCGCGTTGTTAGTCGATCTGCCCTCTACGATATTCGCCAAATCACACATTTCAGAAATAAGCGTCCTTGTTTCGTCCGCGGAAATTCCCTGTTTGTTGACTATCTCTATGCACCGGTCATAATCGCCGGCCTGCGCCGCGTTCGTTATGGGGTCGCACGCTTCGTTTTTGTATTGCTGCACATAGTTCTTGAGCGTATTGGCGCGTTCAAGCCGTATGCTCCTCTCATGTTCATTTAAAAGAGGGCTGGCTTTTATAAGTTGTTCAAATTCCTGTATGGTATTCATGGCTGTCTCATAGGCCGATACAGCGTCCTGGTACAGCTTGTCGATATTCGCGGAGTCGCCCAGCGGCGTGAACGCGATAATAATGCTCGTAATCCGGCGCAGATCATTGTACGCGGATTGTGTCTCTATAATGGCGTTTCTTATGGTTATGGGATATTTGATGGTGTTGTTGTATAGAACCGCAACCTTATTCAATCGGTTGATGGCGAACAGAGCCATACCCGTCAACATCACGATCATCAGCACAAAGCCGATAATCATTTTTGACTTGATTTTCAGATTGTTAAACCATTTCATAGCCATATCCGTTTAGAGGCGGATGTATATTTATTATAATTTGTGTATTTTTATTATAGGCGATTTTTTTGCTCATTGGTGGTATAATACCATTTCAGAGTAAAAATATCAAGGGCAAAAGACTTTTTGGGGAAGTCGGGCTGGGGAATACGGGCGGCAGGGATATAAATAACAATGAAGGGCGGAAATATGGAACAACCTATAATCGGCGTTATTCCCCTTTGGGATGAAAAAAAAGACAGTATATGGATGTTACCCGGCTATATGCGGGGTTTGGAAGAAGCCGGCGCCGCGCCGGTGATACTCAATTTGACTGTTTCAGAAGCGGCGCTGAAACGAAGCGCATGTTCCTTTGACGGTTTTCTGTTTACCGGCGGTCATGATGTTAATCCTGAACTGTATGGACAGAAAAAAACCGATTATTGTGAAGAAATCTGCGAGATACGGGATCAAATGGAAGCGTACATTTTCCGTGAAGCCGTTATAAATCAAAATAAACCCGCGCTGGGGATTTGCCGCGGTATACAGCTTTTTAATGTTCTGCTGGGCGGAACTTTGTATCAGGATATTCCCGCGGAACTTCCCGGCGCGGTCAAGCATACCAAAGGCCCGCCCTACGATGTTCCCGCCCACAATGTCCGGCTCCTTCCCGAAAGTCCGCTGCGCAAACTTATCGGAAAAGAATGTCTTGAAGTAAACAGTTATCACCATCAGGGAATAAACAGGCTTGCGAACGGGCTTGAAATTATGGCCCTGGCGGACGATGGTCTGGCAGAAGCCGTATATATGCCGGATCATGCTTATGTATGGGCTGTACAGTGGCATCCTGAATTTTCTCTCAAGGATGAAACCTCAAAGAAAATTTTTTCTTCTTTTGTAAGAAGCGCTGAAAAATAAACAAGGTATTTTTCCTGGCATCGTAAATTTAAGAAGAATATAACCACGGAGGACACGGAGTTTCACGGAGTTTAGATATGAAAGTCTTTTATTCCTTCGCTATATACCCGAGGCTGTCCAAGAAGTAAGAATTAACCACGGAGTCTTGATATGATAATCTTCTTCTCCCTCCTCCGTGTAACTCCGTGTCCTCCGTGGTTAATATTCTTTAATCCATGATATTACATCTCCCCCCCCTATTGACACATTTCTCAAAACGTGATAATCTGTCTTTGTATATTTCAAAGGAAGTGGGGTGAAAATCCCCCGCTAACCCGTAACTGTGAAAGGGAAGATTTTGCCATTGACGGTCACTGTTTTCGAATGGGAAGACCGGCGGAAGAATTGCCCTCAAGCCAGGAAACTTTGGTATACGCGGATTTCGTAGAAATCCGTTATCTTTTTTCAGGCTTCGGAGTTAAAGCCTAGAGAAATACTGACTATAATCAGGTAAATTTTCTCATTT
>Ga0268262_10006588_pt1 | contig 11097 bp, 5 predicted proteins | sample TergutNc150P3_FD_190354 | JGI IMG/M metagenome (GOLD analysis project Ga0268262, IMG submission 190354) | Nasutitermes corniger P3 segment gut microbial community from laboratory colony in Florida, USA - Nc150 P3 (SPAdes) (version 2) | ecosystem: Host-associated > Arthropoda: Insects > Digestive...
GTCTATGTACTCATAGCTTTCCTGGGGACGGTTCTTTCTTTGGACATTGTCTGGGATATTGCGGACACGCTGAACGGGCTGATGACCATTCCCAACCTGATTGCGGTGCTGCTCCTTTCCGGAGTTATAGTCGCGGAAACGAAAAAGTATCTGAAAGGCGATCACATTAACGATACAGACGACACGCCTGTGCCATCCAGGGATCAATTGAAATAACGACTTACGTTGTTACGTGGCTGTTTTAAAAGCCACGTAACAGCAAAATTTTCCAACTTACAACTAGGCATTTTGGTTGTAAATTGGTTGTAATGTTTAACAATTCGTTGAACTACCGAGAATTCCTCGGTAACTGAATTTTTGGGTTAGCCAGATTGTTTCGTTCCAATCTGTACATGATCAACAATTAGGATAAATATTCTAATAAATGTTTCTTTATTTTTTTTGCTTGATAGTATGAAAACTTCGGTGGTAAAGCATTTCCTATCATTAAGGCGATATTATTTTTAGGAATATCAGTAGGCAATTTATATTTTTTGGGAAACGATTGTAATAGCATTGCTTCTCGTGCAGATATACATCTGTTTTGTTCAGGATGCAAGAATCTGCCTTTTGATGGATTCAAACAGCCACCAGTAATAGTTGAAGAATAATCATTCCATCGTAATCTCCCATATACATCGTTAAAACCAATATTTTTTTTTGTATGACAATTCAATTGTCGTGCTTTCCCTAAGTCTTTACGGCTACCTCCATTATGAGGAATATCCTCGATCAATTTTTTAATGTTGGGGGTATGCTCTGGAAATATTTTATGCAATTTATCTTTTGAATTATCTGGTTTTGGCAAATTACCTATACAATCACGTACTGTAACTTTCTTTTTATTCGGTTTAGCAATTGATATTGGGCCAAGGCGAGAACCAATCATAACTAACCGTTTACGGTTTTGTGGAACACCATAATTTTTTACATTGACTATCGCTACATCTATGTTGTAACCCATCATTTCTAAATTTTCTTTTGCTTTAATAAATAACTTGTCTTGTTCCAGCCAAGGAACATTTTCAAGCATGATAGTATATGGTTTAAAATATTCAACAAAGCGGACAAATTCATTTATTAAATCGTTCCGAGGATCATCAACAGGTTTTGCTTTATTTAACCGACGTATTGAACTGAAACCTTGGCAAGGGGGACACCCTGCAAGTAAATGGATTTCCATACCATTAAGCTTCTGTTTTATTTCGTTAAGATCAGTCTTCCGTATATCATTGGTGATAACAATTGTATTTTTATGATTAAGTGAATATGCTTTTGACGCAATCTCATCTATCTCGAAAGCATATTTAGTATCGAATCCAGCTTTTTGTAGCCCCTCCGTCAATCCCCCTACCCCTGAGAATAAATCAAAAGAAATAAAATTATTTTTTTCCATTTTCTGTTTCATCCAATCCGAGATTCTTAATATGATTTTCTAAAGAATTCCTAATCTGTTTAGAATAATCAGGAACTCCAATATCAGTAATGCTTCTAAGAAAAAATTCAATAATAGCACTTAAAAAAGGTTCATTTAATCTAAACCTGTGTTCGCTATTAAAATCAGGTATCTTATCGTATTTCATTTGATATGAATCCTTTTTATTTTCAGAAGGATGTTCTACCTCAAAGGTCTTTACCGCTTTTAATAAAACAATATAATCATTTTTATTGTCCATAAGAGGAAGAATAGTAAGTCCAGCACCTTGCGATGGATTAACTAACGATGAAAGTTTAAAACTTTTTAAATTGTTTTTATCTCTATAATTTTTAATTTTATCAATAATTGATGGATCGTCTGCTTGATAAACAGGAATGGCTGTAATAATTCCCAAATTTTTTTTCCAAAAATCATTCAAATGGCAATCTGAAGAAATAATCAAATAATATTTCTTATCACTTTTATGCCAAACAATATCTCCTTTTCTAACAATATTATCTTGAGGTTCATGAAACATTCTAAAATGCCATAACTGCTTTTCAATTAATAAATCACCAAATAATGAATCTTCTTTGGCTATTAATGGATTAATAGAACGAGATGACATTAAATGTGCTTTTATTTGATCAAACATAATTTCAATAAAATCAAGTGATTGTATTTTATATTTTTTATCATCCTCATCATAACAACCAAATAGTTTTATGAATTGATTAAATGATAATTCACCTATTCTACAAAAAGTTTTATTTATTGCGGTGTTAAGTATATGCTTAAAATCTCTTCCATATTCATATGAAAATTCATTTAAATGCTCGTTTATCTTTTTAATAACTTCTGACGCAGAATTTGATTCACTCTTATCAACAACAAATATCCGATAATTAAAAGGTTTAAATTTTTCTTCATTAGTTATTATTTTGATATCATTAATCATATCGCATCCAGAAAAAATAGCAATAAGGCAATATGTCTTTTCTAAAATTTCCATTAATGATTCATCTGAAGGCTTATCAGACGTTCCTATATCCCAATCAAAGATAATAACATCAGGAGAAAATAAATTTTCATTTATATAATTCAAATAAAATGAATGTGATTTGAAACCATAAATATTAAAATCAAATACTTTTTGTTCCTTGAAACTTTTTATTAAATAATAAAGGTTTGTATCTTCCCATTTTTCTTCATCAGCAAATTTTAAATAATTTGTAAATATATTTTGATCAATTAAATTGGTAGGATTAACTTCCACTTTATTTTTATATTGATCTACTGGGATTTTATCATCTATAATACATAAATTATATTTACTCATAATTATTTTGCCTCCGATGGCGATTTCTTAAAGTCTAAAGTAAATTGAGCACCTTGTAAATATGATATTCTATCTTTTTCTGGTGTTTCGTATATTCGTCCTTTGATATTTTCGACATAGTTTTTACAAATAAAAAGCCCAAGACCGCTTGGTGGTTCTCTAAGACTATAGCCAGGCTGAAAAAGACTTGGACGTATTATTTCATTTATACCACTACCTGAATCAGCAAAAATAACTGTTCTGAAACTTTTATCTAATGAAACAACTATTTTTTTCTGAGTCCCTGAATTATATTTGATCCAATAAATACTATTATCAAATAAATTGCCAAATACTTGTGTAATTGTTGAATATCTACCGAATATATTAAAATCTTCGTCTGGGTTAAGAACTAAAAAAGTAGTCTCTTCTTCATTTAGTTTTCTTTTAAAAACTTCATAAGCATAATTTATTGCTCGTATAATAGAAAATTCAATACTTCGTTCATTGCGAATACTCCTCATAGGACTTAATCGTTTTAATTCACTACGTAAGGATTCAGATGTTGTTTTTAAATCTTCAAGTTTAATTTTATCGTAATCTCCAGATTTAATTATTTCAATTATTCCATTATAAAAATTTGAAGTAATTTTATTTATCTCGTGTAACGATATTGAAACTGCAATACCAAATCCTGCCTGTTCAACAAATAAATCTTGGACTTCTTGCATCATATCTATACTTTTCTTTAGTTCTTTCATTGAACGTGTTAAATCAATTAATCCCTGCTGCTTTTCTTCGGTTTTCTTCCAGAGATTAGCGAAAAAGTTATATGGATCAGTTTCGAGAGGATAAGCACTATCAGATACATTAGCAAAAAACAAAGAACTTGTTTTTACTATATCAGATAACAATTTAGGATTAGAAACTATTCCTTTTGTTAATGAAGACATCATATCACGCTTTTCTTTATATTTAGGGAAAAGAAACTTATTAATGATGTTTTTTAATAAGATAGCAAGGTCTTTGGAAGCTTTATTCTCAATAAGTCCTTCCCTGTTAGTTTTATCAATAAGCTTAAAATTACTAAATTGGTTAGTTTCTACAATACCTATAAAATCACGATATGATATACGAAATCCTTGTTTGATATGTTCAGCATTTAGTCCCAGCCAATCATATTCGGAGCTAAGTTTTGAATCAACAACCAATATACCATCCCTATAAACTGCCATACCACCATATTCATCAAGATATTCAATAAGCTCCTTCCAATCTTGAATATCTATCCAATCAGATTTTCGATACCATGATTTTAAAGATAAATAAAATGAACCGCACTCAGGGATTCGTTTTTCATTTTTTTCGTTATACCAATAATTTTGAGGGAGATTATTAATAGGAAATCTTAAATCAATATTCTCTTCAACAATTTTTTCGGAAGGTAGTTTGTCATTTGGATGTTTAAAATCAAGTTCATATACATCCGCTATACCATTTTCATTTACTAAAATATTTAATTCGAAATTAGGCCTTGAATCCTCATAAATTGAAGATGTTGGTAATTCTTTTTCAAGTTGTGAACACTCAAATATCGGATTAAATATAGGGTATTTAATTTTTGTTTTCCCTAACATATTTATCGTTGGACTTTTTAGATTTAGTATGGAACGATTAAGATCTTTTATTATTTTTTCATCCCATTGAAATCCTTCTCGTCCACCATAAATAACTATCTTCGTTCCGCTCTCATTACTGCCATAATCCCTAGTTGGGGTTGAACGATAAAGAGAAACCCCAATGCTATTCAAGTTTTTAAAATCACCAATAAAATTATCAAAATCATTCCAATCAATTTTCAATACAAGCTCATAATCATGATCTTTTGTCTTAGTATGTAATTCTAAGTATCGCCCTAATCGATGTGTAGCAAAACGACCTACGCCTTTTTCGCCAAGTGGTAACCTTCCACGTTCTCTTTGTAATTGTTTTACAATACTATCATAAGCACCTAAATTTCCAGATTTTTTAGCATTATCGCGTTCTTTCTTTAATTTTTCTTTGATTATTGTTTTAATAGGGGAAGCAGGCCGCAACCAACCTTTTTCAATAGTTTCTTTTGACATCCCTTCTCCATCATCTTCAATAATAATTACTGGTCCTGGAAATGTAGAATACTCGTGATTATTGACAATAGGCAAATCTGGAATATTTTCAATTCGGACTCTACAATAAGATGCTCCGGCATCTATTGAATTTTTTATCAGTTCAAGTACTCCAATTTTCTCTGATCCTATTAACTGTTCTCCTAATACTTTAATTAAATGGGCATCTGATTCGAGATATAAATTTATACCACCATCCAAACAGACATCATCAAGAAACGAATAATTTATTTTTCTTACAGCATTATTTGGATTATAAGTTTCTGCGTTATATTTTTTTTCAATTATTTCACTGTTCTTGTCTTTATAAGGAACAGGTATTGAGAACGGCTTATATTCATCAATTTCTATATAAAAATAATTACTATCTTTTTTATCAACAAATGGCTTTTTATTAATAATTCCATATCCATAAAATATACCATCACCTTGCTTTTCTGGTTCATAATAAACAAATTCAACTGGTAAATTATCAAATTGATGTAAATAGTTCTTTTTATTATTTACCGGAAAATGATAAAATTTTCCAATAAAATCATTATATTCATCTCCATCTCTATATTGGGTCAAGGTCAGACAATATCGATCCATTTATCTGTCTCCTTTGAGAAAATAAATTTTGACAATTTTTTTATTAATAGATCTAGGTTCTTCTTTTTAATCTCACACCCCCATATTACTAAATACTCCCAGCCAGCATTGCACAATTCTGTATAATTCCTCAAATCTCGTTCTTTGTTTCTAGTTACCTTATTCTCCCAAAACAGTCTATTTGTTTCTGGTAATTTTCCACGTTTACAACTATGTCCGTGCCAGAAACAGCCATGAATAAAGATAACTTTCCTAATATCAGGTATTATAATATCAGGACGGCAATTTAGCAACTCCTTTTCACGTTCATATTCAACCCCAATATCCCTTAATAATGACTGTATAATCAACTCAGGTAATGTATTCTTATTTTTTACCGAGCGCATAATATTTGATCGTTTATCAGCGGTAAATTTATCGGGCATTATTCCTTCCTCCCATTTTTTATGGGTTTATAGTACCCTAATAAAATACTACACAAACGTATAGATGTTGTCAAGCGGTTTTTTACTGATTTATACCTCATTGGAATCCTTCCCCCAAACACGCTCAATCACAGCCTTTATTTTCCCCTCGTATAAAGCAATAAGTTCTCGGCAACTGTCAACGGCTTTTTGCTCAATTTCTATTTCCACAACAATTTTCTGCTGAACTTCAATGGGTGGGAGAGGGATTTGGATACTTTTCAGTATTGGAATATTTAATCCGCTTCTTTGATTATCTCCGGTTAAATCCCTTATTTGCTGATACATAGCCTTTAACAAGTAATATAAATACTCGGCTAATAATATATTTGCTTTGGGTTTCATGGATACTATTGATTGGTTACATGTTGCATTATCTATCCTAAGTAACGCAACAGTCCCTCTTGTTTTTCCTTGTCCATTAAGAGCAATTAATACAGAATTTACCGGTAAAAATTTTGCATTTGAATTATCCATTCCTTTCTCAGAAATTCTGCCTTTACAGTCAAAAATTTCACCTTTATGAATATCACCCGAAACAATCCATGGAATTACCCCATTTTCATAGTACTCTTTTATTGAAGAAGAAGGTGTTCCTCCCGTCATAAAATCACATATATCACCCAATTTCACCATAGACCAATCTGGATCAATATCAATATGCGGTTTCCAATTATCCACCACCTGCCTTGCCCCGTCAATGATTTTCTGGTATCCTTCAATTTCAGCGACAATTTCCTGTTGAACTTCAATCGGTGGCAGGGGAATTTCTAAAGAACAAAAAATAGATTTTGATATTTCTTTGAATGTTCCACCTGATGCAAGATGTACCATTTTAGGTACAAGTTGTTTTATCATAAAAGCAAGAAAACCATGGTTTACCTTGGTTTCATCTTTTATTATCACATTTTTAAATCCCTGATTGGTACATAATGGAATTTTATTTATTCCTATTCGCCCTATTGTGGCACGGGTTGAAACAATTATTGAATTAGGAGGTACCGTTTTTGCAGAGGAATTATTTAATCCTTCCCTGGTAATTTTTCTTTGTGTATCATTAATTACCGTAATATGATCATTCTGGGGCAAATCAACCAGTGTAGCCCAATATATATCTCCATCCCAATAGGTTTTGTTTTTTGAATCCGGTGTACCACCACTTTCTACAGAAAATAACTCCACATCTCCCAATCGTACCATCGGCCATTTCTGTTTTCCCCGCTGTTCCTTTTCCTTGTACCTCTCCCCACTCAAGTTATACTCGCCACTTTCAGCAATTTTCTCTTTGGAAACAATCAAATAATTATTCCCCTCTGCGTCCTTTGCGCCTTTGCACCTCTGCGTGAGTTCTTTTCGAAATTCCTTTATTACCTTCACCGCCCCCGGCAGATCATTTTTATCTATAGCCCGCCTTTGAGCGCCAAGGCCAAAACCGTCATTCTCAATTTTAACAAACAGAATCGAATCGCTTTTTTGGGCAAGAACCGGGTCTAAAAATAAAATCGAAGTTTTTACCCCCGCGTATGGTTGGAATACACCGGAAGGCAGAGAAACCACGGCATAAAGATATTTTTCTACAAGTGATTTACGGAGTTGTTTGTATGCCGTGCCGCCCTGAAAGATGATCCCTTCGGGGACAATAACAGCGGCGCGGCCCGATGTGGTAAGGTGTTCAGCAATATAGTCAACAAAAAGAACTTCGCTGCGGCTACTTTGGACAGAAAATCTTTTATGGGGCTTAATGCCGCCTTTTGGAGACATGAACGGAGGATTGGCAAGAATCACATCGGCGTATTCATTCCAGCGTTCATCACTGGTAAGTGTGTCGTATTCAAATATTTTAGGCTGACCGAAACCGTGGAGATAAAGATTTACAAGGGATAGACGTACCATGTCAGGTGAAATATCGTAACCTCGAAAATTCTTCAACAGATTTTTCCGTTCACTCGTAGTAAGGAGATCGCCAAGTGTTTTCTTTGTATTCGCCTTCATAATATACTTGTAAGATGAAATTAAAAAACCGGCCGTACCGCAGGCGGGATCAAGAATGATTTCATTTTTTTGCGGATCGATTATTTCGACCATAAAATCAATGATGTGGCGGGGCGTACGGAACTGACCCGCGTCTCCCTGACTGCCCAACACCGAAAGAAGATATTCAAACGCGTCGCCAAGATTCTCCGAGTGATCATACACAAATTCGTTTATGGTTGCTAAAAAAAGCTTTAAGGTTTCCGGATCGCGGTAGGGAAGGTATGCGTTTTTAAAAATATCCCTGAACAACTGCGGAATACCAGGGTTTTGATTAAGTTTTACAATGGCTTCGGCATATAGGTTTAACATTTCATGTCCGCCCAGACGAGGATCAAAAATACTTGACCAGCGGTAACGCTTGAACTCGCCAGTAAAAAAGCTGGCTTTACCGCCCATCTCTTTTGACTCTTTGTCCATGTCGTCCATGAATTTATAGATAAGAGCGATGGTAATCTGCTCCACCTGGCTTTTGGGATCAGGCACTTTGCCCACCAGTATATCGCGTGCGGTATCTATTCTCCGTTTGGTATCAGTTTCAAGCATCACATTTCCTTATTCGACAAAATTATTTAAAGGAACATAGTCCTTGATATATTCAGGGATCAATTTTCTGAGTTCGGGACTTAACTGCCGGTATGCGTCAATCCATGGGGTAACGTTTAATTGTGCAAGATTTCCTTGATCTAGTATATTACGGAATTCTGTATCTTCGATATATGCCTTAAAGACTGTTTTCGTGCTGGCAAAATAATTATCACCAGGCATATACCGACTGTCGAATTTGTCAAATTCTTCTTCCAGCAATTCTTCTTTGGTTTTAAAACGAGGAATTAAACCAAGGACTTTTTCCAGCATTTCCCTAAGTTGAATTCGGCGGTCAGCGTTCAGAGCGGCTCTTAATTTTTCCACATTGAAGTAATTTTCGGGTTTGTCAAAAATATTTTTTATAACAAAGTCAAGCAGAGGATCCCATATTCCGGACTGAGCTTGTTCTTTAAGCTCTTCTATTCGGGGGTCATTTAGTATAGTTTGCTCAAAACGGTCGAAATACATCCTGTCAATTTTCATTCCATTCAGACCTATCTCGGTCTGATTTAGAGAACTGAGTTTGTCTTCACGGCTTGAATTGTAAAAATCATAGTAATGCGGATCGAGGGGCTTGTCATAAAGAACAGAAATATCTTTATTTGTTAATTTTGGAAGGCTTAATACCTCGTCGTAATTATATTTTTCTTCAAAATATTCACAGTTGGCAAAGAAATCAAATATTTTAAACTTGGTCTTTTGCTGGTCTCCAAGTTTTGCCCTTATCGCCGGGTCGATCAGAGTATCAGTAAAATTATGTTTTCTTGTTCCCCTGCCCTTTATTTGGATAAAATCGCTGGGAGAAAATATGGGGCGCATAAGGCAGATATTGAGGATGTCAGTACAGTCATAACCGGTAGTCATCATTCCAACTGTTACACAAACACGGGATTTACTTGTACGATAACCTGGTTCAAAATTGGCGGAACCGGAAAGTCTATTATTGCTGAATTGAACCGTAAAATCCTGAGCTCCGTTCACAGAGGAAGTAACCTGCATTGCAAAATCAGACTGGTACTTATCTGGAAACATTACATCGGCGTATTGATTGAGAATTTCGGCAATTTTTGCGGCGTGATCCTGCGAAACACAGAACACAATGGTCTTGCCTATCTCGCCTGTAATAGGATCGCGCAGGGCATTATCAAGAAAAACTTTACAAAAAGCGCGATTGGTATTCTCTGAGAAAAACTTTTTCTCAAATTCTTTGTAAATAAAAACTTCTTCCGCTTCGTTACCTTCTTCGTCCTGAACAATTACCGCATAACCATTTTCCGAGAGCAACTGCGTGCTTATATCGGTTCTTGCGTCTGCCACGACTGGATTTACAAGATACCCGTCCCGTACTCCGTCCAAAAGCGAATAACGAAAAGTAGGCTCTCCTGTTTCACATCCGAATGTTTTGTAGGTGTCAAGCAAAGTTCTCCGTTCAAGTTCTCTTGGGTCATTGGTATTTAAACCGGCAATATCAATGTGTTTAAGGTAATCTTTCGGCGTGGCGGTTAATCCCAATTTGTATCCGATAAAATACTCAAAAACCGCCCGGCTGTTTCCGCTAATACTTCGATGGGCTTCATCGGAAATAACAAGAGCAAAATCGTTAGGCGCAAAAAGACGTTTGTAGCGGTTATTCGACAAAAAAGTTTGAATGGTAGAAACTACAATATCCGCCTTGCGCCAGTCATCGCGGTTTTCCTTATATATTACGGTAATACAATCCCCTTTCAGATAATCATTAAAATTATCAAACGCCTGTTTTTCAAGTTCCAGCCGATCAACAAGAAAGAGGATACGCCGTGCGTTGCCGGAATGTTTGAATAACTTAATTATCGCAGCAGCAACAAGTGTTTTTCCGGTTCCGGTTGCCATTTCAAACAGAAAGCGATCCCGCCCTTCTTTTACCGCCTTTTGAATAGCTTTAATTGCATTGACTTGATATGGCCTTAAAAAGCGCAGTTTATATGTTTTGATAAATTCAGGACGGCTTCTTCCATCCAGCCATGAGGGATCGTTTTTATAGTCCGGTTTTTTGGTCAGGACAATATAATCATCGCCAATTGTCTCGTTTGCCAGCGCTTCCCGGTTGGGGATAAAGGACAACAAACCTGCCGCTAAATCAGGCGAAGGGAAACGGTAGATAATCTGGGGATTTCCCCGATCCAAATCCCAGAAATAATGGCTGTTTCCGTTTGACAGAATGATAAAACGGCAATGTTGGGATTGGGCGTATTGCCGGGCCTGTTCCTTGCCAAATAACGGATTTTTGTTTTCGGCTTTTGCTTCCAAAACAATGAAGGGAAAGCCTTGCTCGTCCAGCAGCAGAAAATCTATAAAGCCGGTTTTGGTTTTATCAAAATCATCTCCCAAACCATTCAATTGTGTTTTTGTAATTTTTACCGAGGCTTCAAGAACAATATTTGCCTTGCCCTCAGGGGAATCAAAGAAACGCCATCCCGCTTCTTCAAGGAGGTTGTTGATTTTTAT
>Ga0268262_10006589_pt1 | contig 11097 bp, 4 predicted proteins | sample TergutNc150P3_FD_190354 | JGI IMG/M metagenome (GOLD analysis project Ga0268262, IMG submission 190354) | Nasutitermes corniger P3 segment gut microbial community from laboratory colony in Florida, USA - Nc150 P3 (SPAdes) (version 2) | ecosystem: Host-associated > Arthropoda: Insects > Digestive...
AAAGAAGCCAAAGACCTTGTAGAAGGCGCTCCAAAGCCCCTGAAAGAAGGCGTTTCCAAGGAAGATGCCGCGAAGATCAAGGAGCAGATCACTGCAGTCGGCGGTACGGTTGAAGTTCAGTAAGAACAAACCTATTAACCGTCAAAAGAATTTATTTTCTCACAACTAATTGAATGGGGGAAGGAATGGCCAAATCTAAGCCCAGCGGAAAAAGGATATACATTGGAAAAGATATCCAGGACGTAATGGAACTTCCGGATCTTGTCGATATCCAGCTCAATTCTTATGAGCGGTTTCTTCAGCGCGAGAAACTAAAAAAGGGTGAAAAACCGGAACTGCAAGGGTTGGAAGAAGTTTTTAAATCAACCTTCCCAATCGAAAGTCCAAACAAGGATATGGTACTCGAATACGAATACTATACCCTGGACGAAGAAAACATAAAATTCGGCGAGCAAGACTGCAAGCAGAAGGGGCTTAGCTATGCGGTTTCCCTAAAGGCCCGTGTAAATCTTGTCTTCCAGCAGACCGGTGAAATCAGGCAGAAGGATATTTACATGGGGGATATCCCAATCATGACCGAGAGGGGAACCTTTATTATCAACGGCGCGGAGCGGGTTGTTGTTTCGCAGATTCACCGCTCGCCGGGGGTAATATTCAGCCATGAGAAGGGAGTTTATTCTTCCCGTATCATTCCATACCGGGGTTCCTGGCTGGAATTTGAAATTGACAATAAAAAAGAACTTATTTACGCGAAGATTGACAGAAAAAAAAGAATCTTGGGAACTATTTTCCTGAGGGCTCTTGGTTACGAAAACCGGGAAGAAATTATTCGCGCTTTTTACAAGACCCAGACCCTGAAGGTAAAAGACGATAACGAAACCAGGGAAAAATTCTTTGGCCGCGTTCTGGCCGAGGCGGTTTGGGTCAACGACGCAAACAAAGCTGATGAAAGCGGCAATGAAGGCAAAAGAAAGCTTTACAGAGCGGGAGATAAACTCCATCCGCATGACGTGGATGAACTTTTGGCAAACGGAGTTAAAACGGTAGAAGTTATCAAGTTCGTTGATCCGGCGGATCCCAAAAACGATAAATCCCCGAACCTTTCCCTTGATTCCAATGTGCTTCTGAACTGTTTTGAAAGGGAAGAGATCAAATTTGTCAGGGACGAGCCTTCAAGGGACGAGCCTTCAAGGGAAGAAGCCCTTTCGTCTGTTTATTCGGCCCTTATGCCGGGGGAATCCATTACAGTGGAAGCGGCCGAGAAAGACCTTGACAGTATGTTTTTTTCTCCCAGGCGCTATGATCTGGGCAAGGTTGGCCGTTACAAGCTGAATAAGAAATTCGCCTTTACGCCTCCGCTGCAGGAATTAACGATGACCAAGCAGGATATCATCGCCACCATGAAGTACCTAATCAATGTACATTCCGAGGTTGAAAGGGTTGATGATATCGATCACCTGGGCAACCGCCGGGTTCGTTCTGTAGGAGAGTTGATGAGCAACACGATGAAAACTGCCTTCAGCCGTATGGAACGGATTGCCAAGGAGCGGATGAGCCTTAAGGAAACGGACACTATTAAGCCCCAGGATCTTATTTCCATAAAGCCGGTTGTGGCGGCGATTAAGGAATTCTTCGGTTCAAGCCAGCTCTCCCAGTTTATGGATCAGGTAAATCCCCTGGCAGAGCTGACCCACAAAAGGCGCCTTAACGCGCTGGGCCCCGGCGGTCTTTCGCGGGAAAGGGCCGGCTTCGAGGTTCGGGATGTCCACTACACGCATTACGGAAGGATGTGTCCGATAGAAACCCCCGAAGGCCCGAATATCGGCCTTATTGTTTCTCTGGCCAATTATACCCGCGTGAACGATTACGGTTTTCTTGAAACTCCTTACCGCAAGGTGGTAAAGGGCATTGCTACAAAAGACATTGAATATCTGTCGGCCATGGACGAGGACAGGTACTACATAGCCCAGGCTTCGGCACGGCTGAACAGCTCAGGAAGTTTTGCGGATGCCCAGGTACCTTGCAGAAGGCAGGGGGATTATACTACCCGATCTCCGGGCGACATTGAATACATGGACGTTTCTCCCAAGCAGATTATTTCGGTTTCCGCCTCACTTATCCCGTTTTTGGAGCATGACGACGCTAACCGCGCCCTCATGGGTTCCAATATGCAGCGGCAGGCTGTGCCGCTGGTTTTCACGGAAGCGCCCAGGGTCGGCACGGGAATGGAAAGCAAATGCGCCTACGATTCGGGGGTTCTTTGCAAAGCCCGGCGGAGCGGGACAGTGATCAACCTAAGCTCCAAGGAAGTGTGCATCGAGCCGGACGATAAAAACGATACTATTCCTGAAACGAACTCCGATGGCATTGATGTGTACCGTCTTGTTAAGTATCAAAGAACCAACCAGGACACCTGTTACAACCAGCGGCCAATAGTCAAACTTGGAGATAAAATCGTCAAGGGTCAGGTCATCGCCGACGGGCCTGCCACAAAGAACGGTGAATTGGCTTTGGGCAGAAATATCCTGGTGGGTTTTTTGCCCTGGAACGGTTACAATTACGAAGATTCAATTTTAATTTCCCAGAGGGTAGTAAAGGATGATATGTTCACCTCGATCCACATAAAAGAATCTTTTACCGAAGTAAGGGAAACAAAGCTTGGACCGGAAAAGATAACACGGGATATTCCAAATACTTCCGAAAAAAGCCTGGATAACCTGGATGCGGAAGGTATTATTCGAGTAGGGGCAAAAGTCCGCTCCGATGATATCCTTGTGGGCAAGGTTACCCCCAAAAGTGAAACCGAGACTACGCCCGAATTTAAACTCCTTAACTCGATATTTGGCGAGAAAGCCAAGGAAGTGCGGGACTCCTCTCTCCGGGTACCCCACGGTATTGAGGGGACAATCATCGATATTCAGCGCCTAAGACGGACAGAAGGAGATGATCTTAGCCCCGGAGTGGACGAGGTGGTTAAGGTTTTAATTGCAACAAAACGAAAACTTAGGGAAGGAGACAAAATGGCGGGGCGTCACGGCAACAAGGGCGTTGTTGCCCGCATACTTCCGGAAGAAGATATGCCCTACATGGAAGACGGTACGCCGCTGGATCTTTGCCTTACTCCCCTGGGGGTTCCTTCCAGAATGAACATTGGCCAGCTCCTTGAAACAGAGCTTGGCTGGGCCGCTTCAACTCTGGACGAGTGGTATTCGGCACCGGTGTTCCAGTCGCCCTCGACCGATCAGATTGAAGAAAAGCTGAAAGAGGCGGGGCTTCCCGTAACAAGCAAGGCCATACTCAGGGATGGCCGCACCGGAGAGCCATTTATTAATCCCATCTTCTGCGGGATCATTTACTTTCTTAAACTTCACCATCTGGTAGATGATAAAATGCACGCCCGCGCGACAGGCCCCTACTCGCTGGTAACCCAGCAGCCGCTGGGCGGCAAGGCCCAGTTTGGCGGCCAAAGGCTGGGCGAGATGGAAGTCTGGGCGCTTGAAGCCTACGGAGCGGCCCACACTTTGCAGGAGCTCCTTACCATAAAATCCGATGATATGAATGGAAGGTCAAAGATTTACGAGGCCATTGTAAAAGGCGAGCCTTCTGCCGCTGCGGGGATTCCGGAATCCTTTAACGTTCTGGTTCAGGAATTGCGGGGCCTCGGGCTGGATCTTACCATTTACGATAACAAGAACAAGCAGATTGCCCTTACCGAGCGCGATGAGGAGCTAATCGCCAAGAGCGGGTCCAATTTTTAATTGGATCGAATTTTTAATTTTGGGGGAAGAATATGCGGGACATTCAGGACTTTGATTCGATTATGATACGGCTGGCTTCCCCGGAAATGATCAGGGCGTGGTCTTACGGGGAAGTCAAGAAACCGGAAACCATTAACTACCGTACATTGAGACCGGAAAAAGACGGCCTTTTTTGTGAGCGGATATTTGGAACTACAAAGGAATGGGAATGTTACTGCGGAAAGTTTAAGTCCATCCGTTATAAGGGCGTGATCTGCGACCGCTGCGGTGTAGAGGTTACCCACTTTAAGGTTCGTCGGGAAAGGATGGGGCATATTGAGCTGGCCGCTCCTGTTTCGCATATCTGGTATTACAGATCCGTTCCGAGCCGTATGGGGCTTCTTCTGGACATTCCCCTGACTGCCCTTCGTTCCGTGCTCTACTATGAAAAATATATCGTCATTGAACCTGGGGAGACAGATCTTAAAAGGATGCAGCTCCTTACGGAAGAGGAATATTACGAGGCCCAGGAACGCCACGGCGGGAGCTTCACAGCCGGTATGGGAGCGGAGGCTATAAGGACCCTCCTGGAAAACACCAACCTGGATGAGCTGGCAGCGGAACTCAGGGCAAAAATGATTGAAAAGGGGTCAAAGAGCGACAAGCGCCTTTTAAAACGCATTGATATAGTTGAAAATTTCAGAAACTCGAAGAACAAGCCCCAATGGATGATCCTGGATGTGGTTCCCGTAATCCCGCCGGAACTGCGCCCAATGGTGCAGCTGGACGGCGGCCGGTTTGCTACCAGCGACCTGAACGACCTTTACCGCCGGGTGATAAACCGGAACAACCGCCTCAAGCGGCTGCAGGTTCTCAACGCGCCGGATATAATTATCCGCAACGAAAAGCGAATGTTGCAGGAAGCAGTAGACGCCCTCTTTGACAATTCAAAGAAAAAACGGGTTGTGAAAGGCGCGTCAAACCGGCCCCTTAAATCCATAAGCGACATGCTTAAGGGCAAGCAGGGGCGTTTCCGGCAAAACCTGCTTGGGAAGCGGGTGGATTATTCAGGCCGCAGCGTAATCACAGTCGGCCCCGATCTTAAAATGTGGCAATGCGGGCTGCCGACCAAGATGGCTTTGGAGCTTTTCAAGCCCTTCATTATGAAGAAGCTTGTTGACAAAGATGTGGTTTACAATATCAAAAAGGCAAAGATCCTTGTGGAGCAGGAGACCCCGGAAGTTTTCGCCATTCTGGACGAGGTGGTAAAAGAGCATCCGGTGCTCCTTAACCGTGCGCCTACGCTGCACCGCCTGGGGATACAGGCGTTTGAGCCGGTTCTTGTGGAAGGAAAGGCAATTAAGCTTCCGCCTTTGGTTTGTTATGCCTTTAACGCCGACTTTGACGGGGATCAGATGGCGGTTCATGTGCCTTTGACCCAGGCGGCCCAGATGGAGTGTTGGGCCCTGATGCTCAGTGCCCGGAATCTTTTAAACCCGGCCAACGGCAAAACAATCGTGTTTCCTTCCCAGGACATGGTTCTGGGAATTAACTTCCTTACGCGGATTAAGCCCGACGCCAAAAGGCCGCTTTCTGACAGGACCAAAGCTTTGGCCGGCAAAGGCAAGGCTAAAGCACATAACGACGCAAAAGCCTTATGCGAAAAATGCGGAAAAGAACTGCGTGAAGGCTGGACCGCCTGTCCTCATTGCGGAAAATCCGTTGGGGAGCCGCCCCGCTATTCTTCGGTTGAAGAAGCGTACCTGGCGGTAGAAACTAAAGCCCTGGATTGGGAAGCGGTTATAAAAGTCAAGATTCCAAAACTCCCGATGTGGGAAAGGATTGGAAAAGAAGCCGCCGTCAAGGAAGGCGAGCTTATCGAGACCACGGCTGGGCGTCTTGTTTTTAACGAGGAAATGCCGCCGGAAATACCTTTTATCAATTATGAATTAAAAGACAAGGAACTCCGCGCCCTGATTGAACATATCTTTGCCGAGAGGGGTTCCTGGACTACGGTGAAAATGCTGGACGCAATCAAGTCAACAGGCTACAAATACGCCACTGTTTTCGGCTCTACCATCGGTGTTGACGATATTGTCGTACCCAGGGAAAAGGCCGAAATGATAGAAAAAGCCAACGAGGAAGTTGAGACCATCCAAAAAAGGTTTTATTTGGGCCTTCTTTCCCCGGAAGAGCGGAAGAACCGTGTAATTGAAGTCTGGCAAAAAACAAACGAGGATCTCGCCAATATACTGATGAAGACCCTGGAGGCCGACCGCAACGGGTTTAACTCAATCTACATGATGGCCAACTCAGGGGCGCGCGGAAGCCGGAACCAAATACGCCAGCTTGCGGGAATGCGAGGCCTTATGGCAAAGCCTTCAGGCGATATTATCGAACTGCCTATCCGCTCAAACTTTAAAGAAGGGCTTTCGGTTATCGAATTCTTTATTTCAACCAACGGCGCGCGCAAGGGCCTTGCGGATACGGCGCTTAAGACAGCGGAAGCCGGTTATCTTACCCGCCGCCTTGTGGACATTGCCCAGGATGTGGTTGTAAACGAAGACGACTGCGGTACCATAAACGGCATCGATCAATCGGCAATTAAAAACGGCGAAGATATTCTGGAACCGCTTAGGGATCGCATTGTGGGGCGCTACACTCTGGAAAGGGTCAAGCATCCCATAACCGGAGATATCATCGTAAATGTGAATCAGGAGATAACCAAAGAAATTGCTGCTCAAATTGAGGAAGCGGGTATAGAGTCAGTGTACATCCGGGCAGTGCTTACCTGTGAAGCCGAACACGGGGTTTGCCGTATGTGTTACGGCAGGAATCTGGCTACCAACAGGACTGTAGACATCGGGGAGGCAGTCGGAACCATTGCGGCCCAATCCATCGGTCAGCCTGGAACCCAGCTTACAATGCGAACATTCCATACCGGAGGGGTTGCTACCAGTATCAGCGAGGAAAACAGGATATTCCTTAAATACCCTGTATACATAAAAGATATAGCCGGTGCGCATGTAGACAAGGTTGATGAAAAAACCGGCGAACCCACGGGGGTAATGCTCTTTACCAGAAAGGGCCACGCGACTGTAAGCAGAATAATGGAAAAGCATCAGTTGGAAAGCCGTGACGAGCTTCTTGTTGAAAACGATCAAAGGGTAATCCGTGGAGTTCCTATTATTAAGCGTGGAAAGGAACAGGTACTTTCCCAGGAAAACGCCCTGGCAATGGTGATCAGAGACGATAATAGGACAACCCTTTACCTGATTGGCCAGGATCAGAAAATTGAAATCAGAAACGGTTCTGAAGTCATTATAAAGAAAGGGGATGTGGTAGAGGCGGAAAAAACCATCGCTACCTTTGATACGTTCTCGGATCCGATTATTGCTGAAGTCGGCGGAACAATCCGGTACGAGGACATAATTCCGGGTACAACCCTCAGGGAAGAAATTGATGAGCAGAGGGGTGTTGAAAGGCGTATTACCGACATCCAGCAGCTTGAAAAACAGCCCAGGATAATTATCGTTGATGAAGAGGATAGCCAGGTAGCGTCTTACTTCCTTCCCGGAGGCGCAATTTTACAGGTCGATGAAGGGGAAAAGATAAGGGTCGGGCGTACCATTGCAAAAACCCTTAAAGAATCGACCCAGGCAATGGACATTACATCGGGCCTTCCAAGGGTAAACGAGCTCTTTGAAGCCCGCAAACCCAAGAGCCCTGCGGTTTTGGCCGAGGTTTCAGGCGTTGTCCGCTTTAAAAACATTGTAAAGGGCAAGCGTATTATCATTGTTGAGGACGCGTTCGGAAAGGAATACAAACACCTCATACCCATGACCAAACGGCTTTTGGTGCGGGACGGCGACAGCATTGAAGCCGGTGAACCTCTCTGCATGGGCGCAAAAAATCCGCATGACATTCTCCATATACTTGGCGAATCAAACCTTCAACGCTATTTGATGAACGAAATCAAGCAGGTTTACAACCTTCAGGGCGTGTCTATCAATGACAAGCACGTTGGCGTGATTATCCGCCAGATGATGAGGAAAGTTGAGATTTTGCGGGTAGGGGATACCAGATTTATTTTCGGTCAGCTGGTTGATAAATACACCTTCAAGGAGGAAAACAACCGTGTCATTAACGAGGGCGGACAGCCCGCCGTTGCACGGCCTGTGTTCCAGGGGATCTCCAAAGCGGCTTTAAATATTGATTCTTTCCTTTCTGCCGCCAGTTTCCAGGAAACGACCAGGGTGCTTACCAACGCAGCCATTGCCGGTTCCATCGACTACCTCCGGGGCCTCAAGGAAAATATCATTATCGGCCATCCCATTCCTGCGGGTACCGGCATGAAGCGTTACAGGGACGTGAAGCTCTTTGACGAGGATCAGCAGGATATGGACGAATACCTGAACGAAATTCTTGAAAGGCGCAAGCTTGAAAAAGCCGCGGAGCAGCTTACCGGCGATGACTTCCTGGTCGAGGATACCGATGCAGATTCCGATAACGAGCCTGAGGTGGAAACGGATAACGAGGATTAACCGGAACAACAGCTATAGGTTAAACAAGTTTATATCCGCTTAATTAAAAAATACTCTAAAAAATATTAATATTCCCCTGTTTTTGTGAAGTTTTGAGGCAAGCTGTCTTCCAAAATTTATTGACCGGATCCGTCAAAAACAGAAAATTTTAGTAAGTGAAAAAAACACTTAACAATTAAAAAAAACATGTAAAAAGGAGAAATTAAATGAAAATTCGTACAAAACTTTTTGGCAGCTTCTTTATTGCAGTTGCAATTGGGATTTTTCTTGGCGTTCTGGGATTGTATAGCAATAAAAAACTTACGTCTTTATCCGAAGATATTTTAAGTTTATCAGATACAAGGAAAAGCATCTCGGCGATATTGGATTCGCATTATAACTGGAGGCATGGGCTTACCGAGACGGTGTATTCCAAAGCTGTATTCACCGGCTCGCTTGATTCTTCCGCCTGTTCTTTGGGCAAATGGCTTAACAGCGATGAGGTAAAAGATGTAATTGACCCTGAAGTTGTTTCGCTGCTAAGTCAGGTTATTGAGCCTCATCGTTTTATTCATGCCAAGGCAAGTGAAATTATCAATCATCTTGACAGAGGGGAAGCGGATGAAGCGATAAAAAAGTTCAAGGAGGAGGTTTTACCGAAAACTCAGGAGGTCATTTCCGACTTGCAAAAAATGGAGGAGTGCTACGGTGATTTGCTTAATGACAAAATACATGAAATCTACGATTTTGGCTTGATGTTTGAACGTGTTATCGTATCGTCCATCATTGTTGCGTTAGTTGCAAGCGTTCTTTTGGCGTTAATTATTACATCGAGCATTTCAAAACCAATCGTTAAGGTGGTTGACACTTTAAAGGACATATCAGAAGGCGAAGGCGACCTAACCCGGACTATTACCGTCCATTCCAAAGACGAGATCGGCGACCTGGCCGTTTACTTTAACAAGACTTTGGAAAAGATTAAGAATCTGGTAATTGTTATCAAGAACGAAGGGAACAGTTTGTCAGGTATTGGCAGCGATCTTGCCAGCAATATGGCTGTAACCGCTTCGGAAATTAACCAGATTGCCGCTAACATTCAGAGCATCAAGGACCGTGTAGTGAACCAGAGTGCCAGCGTCAGTCAGACCCATGCTACTATGGAACAGGTTGTTACCAACATCAACAAACTTAATGGCCATGTTGAAAATCAGAGCAACAATGTTTCCCAGGCGTCATCCGCGCTTGAGGAAATGGTAGCCAATATCAATTCAGTTACTGAAAGCATCGTCAAGAACACCGTCAATGTAAAGATTTTAATGGATGCCTCTGAAGTAGGCAGAACCGGTTTGTCTGAGGTATTTGCGGACATTCAGGAAATAGCCAGCGAATCAGAAGGCCTTCTGCAAATAAACGCCGTAATGAAAAATATTGCCAGTCAGACCAATCTGCTTTCGATGAACGCAGCGATAGAAGCGGCCCATGCCGGGCAGGCTGGCAATGGTTTTGCCGTAGTCGCTGACGAGATACGCAAACTTGCGGAGAGTTCCAGCGAACAATCCAGGACAATCGGTAACATTTTGAAGAATATTAAAGGTTCCATCGACAAAATATCCGGTTCTACGCAGAATGTGCTGACAAAATTCGAGGCTATTGACTCAAGCATCAGGATAGTTGCGGAGCAGGAAGAAAACATCCGCAACGCGATGCAGGAGCAGGAAACAGGAAGCAGGCATTTGCTGCAAAGCGCCAGTAGCTTGAATGAACTTACCGAGCAGGTAAGAGGCGGTTCAAGCGAAATGCTTGAAGGCTCAAAGGAAGTTATTCAGGAGAGCAACAATCTTGAAAAAGCGACTCAGGAAATAACCTTTGGCATGAACGAGATGGCATCAGGCGCTGACCAAATAAACGTCGCGGTAAACCGCGTCAATGAGATAAGCGGCAAGAATCGAAAAGGCATTGAGACCTTAATGCATGAGGTTTCCCGGTTTAAGGTAGCATAAGGTTTAGGCGGATCAACAAACCCCGATCCCGGATGGTCTTGTCTGGGATCGGGCCGGGTTAGACTCATTTTTGTTCTTTGTTTTCCACCTTCTTGCCGCGTTTCTGGACATTGAGAAGCTGCTTTATCTGGAGCATGATGTATTCCCTGAACAATGGATCAAGCTCCTTGTAAATCTCTATCAGTTGTTCAAGCTCAACATCCGGAGTTGGACCGGAAAACATTTCTCCTTTTCCCGTTAAGAGCCATTCTTTGTTGATATTGTATTTCGTCGATATTAATTCGTAGATGCGCTCATTGGCTTTTTTAAGTCCGCTTTCTATTTGAGCATAGAAACCCTGAGAAAGAAAAATGCCACGGCAAAAAGCCCGTTGCGACAGCCCCAGAGCTTTTCTGACTGCTTTTATGCGTGCAGTTATGGAATCTTGCATCTATCACCTTTCTTCAAAGTACTATAAAACTCCCCCTCTAACAATATTTTCATCAGCTATTCGTAAAAGTATTGACTGATTTCTTGAAAATCTTTATAATGATTGCTTAGATATCTTATGAAAAATGAAGGACCGGAAGACCGGAGGAATACGGAGCTTTGCCGTTTGGGTAAAGGTTTCAAGTCCCTGACCATCGATCACCAAAAATGGGTACTAAAAACGGCGCGAGGACTTTTGAGGATACAAAGGGCGTGCAAGACGATAGCTCCAGATAAAACTTCAAATGCTTATCTTAAAGGACAGAAAGGAGATTTATCCTAAAATGAAACAGCTAACGACTGATAGCCATCTTCTTAATTTTTTAAGATATCTTAACCATAATACATTACTTGGTAAAATTATACCAT
>Ga0268262_10006590_pt1 | contig 11096 bp, 5 predicted proteins | sample TergutNc150P3_FD_190354 | JGI IMG/M metagenome (GOLD analysis project Ga0268262, IMG submission 190354) | Nasutitermes corniger P3 segment gut microbial community from laboratory colony in Florida, USA - Nc150 P3 (SPAdes) (version 2) | ecosystem: Host-associated > Arthropoda: Insects > Digestive...
AAAACAAGAGCAAGGCCCAAATCCGCGAACCTTGAGATCACGGATTTAGGCCTTGAAAATGGCGAAAGCCCATATATATGGGCTTTCACGCTGCCTGATGTTGTCTCCATATTGGAGTCTTTTCATGTGTCTAGACGTTGATATGGAGACAATGCGGCCAGTGGTGCAAATGGCCCGTAATAGCCCCCCAGCGGCGCAAATCAAAAACCGCGCAAAATTGTCTCCACTTGGACTTGGGGCATTTCAAGTAGGTCAGCAATTTCGGTTGCATTTCTACCCTTGCGGGCCATGGCCTGAACGATATCAATACGCTCTTCATTACGCCCCTCCTGCTTAGCCCCCGCGAGCCTTGACCACTCATCCCGCTTGGCCTTCAGGCGAGATTCGTTGCGCAGGCGGGTGGCCTCATCCGCGCTGAGATCGCGCAGAAAGGCATATGCCTGGTTGATTTGCGGGTTCTGTCTGGCCAGCATCTCGAATTCCTCCTCTCGCTCGGCCTTCAAAAATTTCATCCAGTTAATAAGGTCGTCACTCTGGTTCTCGGGGATTTTCGTCAGATCCAGCACGTTAATTTCCGTCAGGTCGTTGAACGGGAAATGCTCCGCGCATTCCAACATTTGGAATGTCGTGTGGTGGCTGTCAGTTTCGGTGATCAGCGGGAAATCGACAATAACGATGCTGATGGCGCGGCGTAGGTCGCTGTAGGGATTGCCCGCGCCCAATTGCTCGGTCACCATCTTCGACAGGTAATAGGTTACGCGGCTGCGCATATCCGGCAGGCTCCATAGCTGCACTTCGATATCTATTATATGCCCGCCGGTGGTTTCGAGTTTCACGTCCAGTATGCCCAGTTTGTCCTCGGCGGATTCTTTCTGAAGGTAAGGGTCGGTGATCTTGAGGGCTCTGAATTCCTCATCGCCCAAGCACAACACCGCCTGCAAGAAGTCCTTCAGGCAATTGATGTTCCGCTCGTCAGCGAAGATGAGCTTGAAGATATAATCGGATCGGGCAGACAGCAATTCCATGGGCAGCACCTTCTTTCCAACCCTATTATAGCGCAAGTTCCCGAAAAAATCAAGCCCCAAAACAAATTTGCCAGTATATGCTCTGCACTACCAGTTGCTATTCGCATTGAGTCCAGCAAGAAGCTCTTGCACAGCTATTCCTGTCCAGTCAGTGCCGTATTTTTCTTCCGCTTCTTCAATAAATCCGTCAAGCGGAGGAATAGAAGCTTCATCATCAGGAAGCGCTGTTTTTCCGGAGTTAACAATAGTGCCGTTCCTGGAGATTTCCCAATAGGTGTGGGAATACTCAAAATCATTGGTAGCCGCATCATATACGTAATATTTTAGCTTTTCACTCCATTTTCCGTTTTCGTATACAAGCCACGTGCATTCTTCTCCTCGTCCGAGCGCATCATCATCTCGGAACGGGCGCATATATTCGCAAACAGCTGCGGCTCCATCTTTTTCCACGAAGGAATTGTAAAACCAATTGCCTCCATTGCTAATCACATAATCAAAAAGGACCACTGCTGAATTTTTTGAATAGGTATAAACAACAGCATGTTCGACTAACTCACCTTCATACATCAAGACGAGCTCTGGCTTCAAATCGCCAGTGAAATCAAGAAGGCCCCCCCCAGCAAGCTCCATATCCAGTTCGCTTGCCTCGCTGAATTTAGAGTTATCTAGAGTCATATTTTCCTGTACAACTTTGGCATATGCTTTCCTCATTTCGTCAGTGAGCGTGTCAAAGCTCATTCCAGGATTGAATAGATCTTCTTCATCGTCCTCGGCATTTGGAGTAGTAGGTATTTCTGATATAGGCCGAACGAACTCCATCGTGGCGTTAAACACTTCAAGATACTGTCCATTTATAACAATGACGTTTGCTGAATCCTGAATAGTTTCGCCTTTCACCTTCGCTTGACTGACCGTGCTATCGGCTAGCACTTTATATGCAGGGAGATACGAATCTGAAAAAAGGGAGTATTCCGACTTGTGATAGTCAGGGGCGTCCTCCGATTTGGCAATGATTTTATATTCACCAGGCAAAATGTCGCGTCCAACTTTGTATATTCCTTCGTCGCCGACTTTAATTTCTGGTGCAAACTCAACACCAATCATTTTGGAACCTTCAATTTCGATAAATTGGCCTAATGACAGCGTGATATAAGAAAACGTATAGAAATGTTCACGGATCAGGGTATCTAACTGATTAGCGTCCCTAGATACACGATACCAATGATAATCCGTCTCATCCGCTTCGATAAAATATTCCCCTTCAGCAAAATCCCAGCCCACTTTGTATTGCCCTGCAGGTATCCAAGAATCTGCGGCAATGCGATTCGCGGATAGTGATTCTGGGGGCGGGTCATCGTCTTTACCACATGAAGCACCCAATACAATCAATACCAAGCCCAGCAGTATCGCTGAGAAAATCCTCGAAGATTTAGTGGCTCGCATAATCGTTGTACTCCTCCGCATGATTTAGTTTTTTTATTCAATGGGATCGGTGGTTGTTGCAGCTAAAGGGGATTTACCAACGGGTTCAATTAACGCTCTACTTACCTTCAGATATTGGCCAGGTAAAAGAGAAATATAGCGTTGGCTTGTGAAATTGTCATTTCTGATTATCTTTTGGTTTATCGTGCTGTCGGTCAATATTGCAAAGTAGCCAGAATCCTTTTCAGGGATAATTCGGTATTCACCAGGCTGGATATCGCGTCCGACCTTATATGTGCCTTCGCCACCAACTTGAACAGGTGGCGCAGAGAGCACATTAATGAACTTGCCGCTTACGTCGATATAATGACCTGGCTCGACTGTAACATAATCAAAATTATTAAAGGTTTCGATGTCTAGCCGCTCTTCGCCAGCAGCATCTTTGTAAATGTCGTAGGAGCCAAACCCATCCGTCTGAATGAAATACTCTCCAGCGGGTATATCCTCCCCAACTTTGTACATGCCTTTTGAAAACCATTTTAGCTTCTTGCCCTCAACGGTATTGTCCCACGATGTTTGCGTAAGCTTGCCATCTTCCCAAAGCCCTTCCTGTATGAGATATGTTCCTCTTGATATTTTTGCTCCTTGACCTTCGGGCTTCCCGCTGGAAAAAGTGCCGATATAAAGCTCCCCTGTCCGTGGGAAATATTGAGAGCCGTTCCCGTTAAGAGACAACCCCTCAGTGTATTTTCCGAGGTTCCATTCTTCCTTGTCACCAATTATTATGTCAGCAAACAGCTTTTCCTTGCTATTGTACTGTGCGATATAGCTGCCATCCTTCGCGGCATAGCCAGTACAGTAAGCTGACTTTGCAGTAAAATAGAGTGCTTCCTCAAAAAGCTCTGCCTTAATATAAGGCTCTTCTTTATCGGACTTCAGTGAATAAGCAAATTTTGTTTTGTCATCTTCGCTGACACTCATTTTGGCATATTGCTTCTCCGATTGCATTTCGAAGAATTTCCCAGTTTCCGTCCACTCAATCGAAAAGCCTTGTTTTGTATTGATAAGCTTGCCGGAAGATGCCGATGATGGCGTGAATGTAAAATTAGCAAGATCAGATGCGGGAATAGCTGTCCAATCGCCACGTTGCTTGTCTTCGCTGAAAGTAGCATGCTGGAACTGCGATGTGGAAAAATTGAAACGGATAGCTTCGCCTGCCTTTTTCCCGCTAACGTAATTGTAAAAATATATGTAATCACCTAAATGCTGTACCACGGCGCCGTCCCATGCGCCACTCTTATAGCTAACAAAGGACACCGTCTCTCCGAACCTTGTTATCCAAATGCCCGCGCCTTCCTCCGGCTTATCCGCTGTTGGCTTTTTATACAAGGCCCCGACTCCATCGGTATATAGGTATGCACCGTAGCCATGCTCTGCGCCATCGTCGTTGTATTGCGAGTATAGCCATTTTGCATTGCCTGTATCCGTTGTTGGCAGGAAGCGCAGCGAGTATTTATAGATTGAAGCATAATCTGCAATACTATAATAGCTCTTGGTTTTGACAATAGACAAGCCCTTCCTGCTATACCCCTTGCTGGAATCATAGGCATAGCTATCAGTTAAACTTGTGTATTCACTTGTGATTTTGAGGAACGGACGCCTTTGCTCTGGGGTGTCAGTAATAAAATAGCGTTCGCCCATCTCAATCTCGTTGCCGTTCTCGTCTTTGAAATATCTGCGATTGCAGTTCACGTCAGCGATCGAAAGTTGCCGCGCTCCTTTGTAGTTATCGGGAATCAGGTTGATCGGTATGGCTCCACGAATTTGATCAAGCCCATTTGAGGAGGCGAAAATGCCAACGGCCTCGAAGTTACCGACAGTCATCTTTTTTCTAGTAATAACTACGCCACCGCTGCATCCGGCAACCGCGCCGTTATCGGCAGAAAGCTGGATATTATCTGTGCTCGTATCGAACTTCGGGACTTTAGCTTCAAACTGTGAATTAGTTTGCTTTGTGCTTCCATTGGGTGTACCGATGATATAGACTTTTTGTCCTTCCCGTAGCTTTTTTGAGTTCCCCAAAGGGATCGGTTTTACCTTTCGTTTGCCGAGATCAATTTTGACTATCGCTATATCTTGCGACTGCGAATAAGCCGCAACATATTGTATTGGATACATCTGTTCATCTTCTGTTCCATAATCAAAAACGAAATTCACTGTATCCACAGTTGCGTTCGATCCCAGGTCGGAAATACAGTGGAAGCAAGTCGCGACATACCCCTCCTTACCGATCACGAACCCGCTGCCATACCCGGTTTCATTTCCATCCTTATCGTAGGTAATCACGACCCCGCAAGCTTGCTTCACCTCTTTCATAGACAGTGCTTGCTTCGAAGAAGGCCAAAAAACAGAAATAGCCACAAACACAAGAGCAATAACAGCGACAAACTTGATTAGGCCCGAAAAGCCCCCACTTCCGCTTTCACTCGAAGGTGTATCGCTTGCTGGCTTATTGGCAGAGTCGACAGTTGGCCCTGCTTCACCATTTTGGCCCAAAGAAAAGTCGCTTGGTAAGAGTCCCTCAGCGTTAAAGAGGTTCTTCGAGCTTTCGTCTGCCATGTCAGTTTTCCTTTCTAGTGATTCGGGGGGATTTGCTCAGAAATGCAACCATATGTCTCTCGCTTTATTTTCTTCTGTCAAAGATCACAATGAAATTCCCACCGCCTGAGAAAAGCAGGCCAATTACTATGAGCGCTAACACAACAGCAACAATCACGAGGAGTGCGATGCTATAAACAACAAAGACTATCAGGGCGGTAATCAGCAGACCAAGAAGAATACCGGCGGGTAGCCCCGCAATCAATTGGGTTATACTGACACCATTCGATTTGCATCGAACTAAAGACCTGATAAATACCAAGACCGCCAAGATTGCACCGCTCCAAAGCACCCAATCCGCTGCAAAGAAGAAATCTTTGGGCCATAAGTGGAAACCGCCTAAAAACCACATAATCTCGTCAAAGAATGCCTGTTTCAGATTCCAGTAGCTAGCGCAATAGCATATCACCGCCATCACGCCGAAGACCAAGCCCGCCAAAAGGCCAGGCGAGAACATTATTGTTTTTTGGTTCTTAATAACATGATAATGGACGCCCGGTACAAATACGCATAACAGAGATACAATCGCCGCGACCGCAATCAGAGCAGCAAGTTTCCACCCTTCATTCGCAAAGCTCTTAACTCTTTCAACTGTAGTCAAAATCCAGTTGTTGCGTGGGTAACGTTCTTCTTGATCAAAACACTTTGTGTTTTGGGTGATGGCCTCGCCTCGTAAAGCCCCCAATTCCTCCAATGTCAGTGCGCGATTATACATTTTGATATTGAGGGCTTTTGCCGTGTCCGCAACCGGCGCGCTCTTCTTGATCTCTCCTCGGTCAGAATACTCCGTTTGTGATAAGCTGTAAGTGCCGTCGCTGTTAAGCCAAAGTTGCATGAAGTTGACATATTTTCCGCTTAGCAAGCTCTCGCTTTGCTGCAGTTCCTTAAAATAACCGCTTGTTAGAGAAGTAGAACTCGAAACGGAGTCGTCATCAACTACAACATCACTTTGTCCCCAAAAAAGCTTGTAGATTGCCTCTGCCGTTTCAGGATCACCTTGCAAACGGGTGTTCAGCAGTGCCCAAAATTCATCCCATCTGTCGCCTGTAGGGCTGTCAGATGATTGACGGATAAACTCTTGGATTTTTGGGTCTTGCAAAACATCATAGAGTGCGGGTTTAAACAATGCGGAGTTTCCGTAATAATTTGCGTCATACGAAAAAAGGCTGTAAGCAGTAGCGGCAAAAAACGTGCTGCCGCTAGAAGCGAAAGCGTGATTACCATCTGAGGTACTAATGGCTCTGCCTCGCAGATTGTAGCCGTTGGAGAAAATTTTGCTGTGTACTTTGCCGTCTACAATAACGCGTACAAAAATTTCTCGCTCCCTTTGCTCAAAAACAACGGCAACAAAATGCTCCTCATCTGGGCTTATGGGAATCCGCAGCGCACCTCTGCTTGGTTTGGTTTCGTCTTTCAGTTTTTCGTTTATGTTGCCAACCGTTACCCAAACATCACCGTCCGCAAAGCGTATATTGCGAGCGTCGTTGCTAAAGACAGACGGTTTAGAAAAAAGATAAGGGGAATCCCAATAAGACCAGTTCCCTCTCGTCGGCTTCGTCGAGCCTTGTGCAGCAAGATAGCCGGGCAAGCGCATAGTGATGGTCATTTGCTTGGTCTGCTCAAATAGCTTTAGAGTGGGATCTGTGAATTCCGCGCCCTTCAGAACGGCTGCCGATGTATCAGACTGCGTTGGCAGATCAGCATTTTCCGCAAATGAGCGAATGCCACTTGCAGGCAATACCAGCGCCAAAAACAGTAGAATAGGCAAGCAACGCCGCAACACATGGATATGTGCGGATAGGAGTGACCTTTTTGCATTCGAAACCAAAAGCATTTCCCCCAAATCTGCGTAATCGGCGGGAGAGAAAGACCTCTCACGCCTGTTTGCCTCAGAACCACATCCATATAAATCCAAACCCGATGAAGAACAGGATGTAATGCCACCACGCACCGTACCACTTAGGATTGGTGCCAAAGATGCCTTTGGACGGCGGCGCGTCCTTGTATGTCGCCGTGACTGTCACATTCTTGACGGGCATGGTGAAGGTTGTGCTGACACTATTCGCGTTGGCGAAAATCACGCCATCGGCGCTCGTCCATTTGTCAAACGCCTTTCCACTGGTGGCCGCGTTGGCCGTGATGCTTACAGTCGCGTTCGCGGCATAGCTCCCGCCGCCCGTGCCGCTGTTAACCGTAACGCTGTAGTTTGTGGCGTTCGGTGTCCATTGGGCCGTCGCGGTTCCGTTGCTCGTGCCGAAGGTATAAACGCTTCCGCTCAGGCTACCGCCACCGCTCAATGTCCAGCCCGTGAATGTGTAGTCGCTGCGGGTCGGGGTCGGTAATGTGTAAGTGGTTCCCTGCGTCTGCGTGACGGAAGTCGGCGTGACGGTGCCACCGTTGGAGTTGAGCGTGAGGGTGTAGTTAGCGGTTGATGCATCGTTAAATAAATTCAACCAGCCCAAGCCACCCGCATCAACTACCTGCACGGGTGTCAGGCGGTCTATGAGCGAATTATCCCCCAATTGGCCAGAAGCATTGTATCCCCACGCCCAAACCGTGCCGTCGCTTTTAAGGGCAAGGGAATGCCAATCAGCTGCCGCGATAGTAATGACGCCGGTCAATCCTTGAACGTTTGCAGGCATCAAAGTATTCATTGCCGAGTTATCACCATAGCGGCTGGAATCACTTCGTCCCCACTCCCAAACTGTGCTGTCACTTTTTAGGGCAATGGAAAAGTCTTCACCCGCCGCGATGGCGGCAACACCAGTCAAAATTTGCACAGGCGTCAGGCGGTTTGTTATCGAATTATCACCCAATTGACCGTAACTATTCCAACCCCAAGCCCAGACTGTACCGTCGCGTTTCAGGGCAATGGTATGAGCATAACCTGCTTCAATAGCAACGCTGTCAGTTAAAATCTGTACAGGTACCAGGCGGTTTACGGTAGAATTATTGCCTAGCTGACCAAATTGATTGCGTCCCCACGCCCAAACTGTTCCATCACTTTTCACGGCAACTGAATGGCCCCAACCTGCGGCAATGGCGATGATGTCTGTTAATCCTTGCACCTGCACGGGCGTATTGCGCTGTGTGGTCGAATTATCGCCCAGTTGGCCATAATCATTACAACCCCACGCCCAAACCGTGCCGTCCCTTTTAAGGGCAAGGGAATGGTAGCCACCTCCAGCTATTGCAATGATATCGGTTAAAAAGCCTACGCCGCCTAACCCTTGTACTTGCACGGGCGTTGTTTGATCGCCTGTGGTCATATTATTGCCAAGTTTACCATTATAGGCTGCTCCCCACGCCCAAACTGTACCATCTTTTTTCAGTGCCAGGGAATGGCGATCACCAGCCGCGATGGCGGTTATGCTGGCCAAGCCATGTGTTTGCACTGGTGTTCTGCGGTTTGTGGTCGAATTATCACCCAGTTGTCCACAATCATTATATCCCCACGCCCAAACCGTACCGTTACTTTTCAAGGCAAGGGAAAAGCCATAGCCCGCCGCGAGCATAGGTGTTATGGTTTCGGTATTTGCTATCCAAGCGGCATAGAGCGTTATATCTTCTGCGAATGGGCTCGATCCGACGGTTGGCCCATATTTTGTGCCATTGCCATTTGGCTCCGTGTACCAGCCGTCAAAAGCATAACCTGCCCTAGTAGGTGTAGGCAAGAAAGAATAGGAGGCAAGCCCCTCTTTGCTTCCGTAGACGATATAGGTCATTGTTTCGCTTGCCGGGCTTACGCTACCGCCTTGTGCATTGAAAGAAACAGTAATTGGCTTCGCCACGCCGTGGTTTGTACCGTCGCAAAGCACGAATGTAAACCAACTATTTTCCCTGGCCCAATTTTCCACAACACCTTTTGCGACCGTACAGCAAAGTTTTAATTGCCTGGAAGTACAGTTGTGAAAAGCGCTCTCCGCAATAGAGGTTACGCTTTCCGGGATATGAATAGACCGCAACGCAGCATTGCCGCCAAATGCCCATTCGCCAATCGTTTTCACGGTGGATGGTAGAATCACAGAAGTCAATGCGCCGTTATAAAAAAATGCTTGATTGCCGATCTCCGTTACTGGATAGCCGTAAAGCGTCGAGGGTACTGTTAGTTCGGTTGCGGTTCCTTTGTAGCCGGTAATGGTTACTTTGTTATCATCGGAAATGATGTATTCCCAGTCAGAAGCCTTTACATGCTCGTTGTAAGCTATTTGACTGGTTTCTTCGGTCATTTCACTATGTGAAACGGCATCGCTATAATCCTGATAAAACCCTACTCCACTTCCTTCAACAAAGCCATTTTTAAAGTTTAGATTTCTCCAGTCGTTGAAATCATCAAGGCGGTAATAACCATATTGTACGATAAATTTTTGATACCAGTAATTCATGACAGAGAAATAACCTAAATCCGCAAAACCATTAATTCCGCGATGCGGCAATCCCAATGAATGGCCAAGTTCGTGCATAAAAGTACCGGCAACCGCCGTGTCATTCCACATATCAAATCCCATACTTACAAAAAACGTTGTCCCGAAACATTGACCCGAAACAACTTTAGAATCATTATTTTTTAAAAGGAATTCAAACTTGTTACCAAAAACACAATATCGGTAAGTCATAGCTTTAGCTTCATTAGAAGCAAAGCCATCGAAGTATTGTCTAAATTCATTGATATTACCTTCTTCATACCATGTTGTCTTTTCAACGAAAGTAAGTTCGTTTCCAGGTATAGTATGAAGAATAATTCCTTTGTTCCCATATCCTGCACCAGAGTTTGCAAAGGATTCTTTTACCATATTGAGCGCAGAATCAGACGGTTTACATCCCCTCATCCAATCCACTTGAATATAAACATCTGACTTGTACGGATCGGCGTTTGGCAAGTCCACTGATTTCCGTCCAATCAACGCATATTTATTGCTTTCCCAGCCATTATACAATCCATCATCGTCAATGTCGCCCCAAAAGGGCAAGCCGCTGCCAGGAGGGCTATTATAATCCGCAAATGTTTCATATCCCTTTTCGTTCGCGTATCTTTCCGCATAACTTCCAGGCGTTACATGCCAATAGAATGAACCGAACCACATATCTGGATGCTCAATATAAGACACACTTGCAGGAACATAGACATCGCTAATGGAATACCCCGCGAAAGAGGCGTTGAATGAAAAATACAGGCATTGTACGTTTCCGCTGATTACCAAGGTTTCAGGGCCATCATAATAAAACCTGATATATAGCTTTTCAATGGCACCTTCTACTGTGATCCGACTCATCCCAGATAAGGACCCCCAACCACCTGTGCCTGCTGTTCGGACACTGTACCCCCCCAGCGTAGCTGGTATTACTATCTCAGTGGCAGAACCGTTGTAAGAGACGATATTGGCTCCGCCATTCTCAACGGTGTAGCTCCAATTACCTTCCGTCAGTGTTTCTGCCGCGCTGGCCGTCACGCTCAAACCATCGACACTCAGCCACGACGGCAAATTCCACTCCTGCTGCGCCAGTTCCCCCAGCGGGGCCGCTGCGCCGCTCATAATCAGCACCAACGTCAACGCCAGCAACCGCTTCCATGTTTTCTTCATAAAGTGCAAGTCCTCCCTGTTAGTTGTTTGGCATGGTATGTAAGCCGTAACGGAAAATCAGTCTACTTCCAGGGTACTCTACCCTAACGGACATGACCTTCCATCATTATAGCCCTTCCTTCCATCATTTGCAAGAACTTTATCGCTTTTCCCCGAAAACGACTCTAAGCAAAGATGGACTACTGTTGAAGCCCCTCGCTCTACTCGCGCGCATAAAAAAGTACGATTTAATATCCGCACTTGACTTTATTCTCATGCACTGATATAATTAGCAATATGGATAAAGTTTTGCCCTGCTTGAAGCCCTGTGCTTGTAGATTTCGCCAAGATTCGGCGGCTATAAAAGCTGGATACAAAGCCGTACTTTTTTATGCGCGCGAGTAGAGCGAGGGGCTTCAACAGTAGTCCA
>Ga0268262_10006591_pt1 | contig 11094 bp, 10 predicted proteins | sample TergutNc150P3_FD_190354 | JGI IMG/M metagenome (GOLD analysis project Ga0268262, IMG submission 190354) | Nasutitermes corniger P3 segment gut microbial community from laboratory colony in Florida, USA - Nc150 P3 (SPAdes) (version 2) | ecosystem: Host-associated > Arthropoda: Insects >...
TGTACGCCGCGCAAATTGCGCTGAAAGCCGAAGCTGAAAACATGGAAGATTTTAAGGCGACGGCGTATTGCGTAACAGGCGTCACCAAAAGCGGCGTACCCGTCGCGCCCGGCCATGTGGCCGCCGATCCAAGGATTATTCCGCTTGGATCCGTGATTTATGTCGAATCGCCGCTGATGAGCGGGCTATACCAGGTTACGGATACCGGAAGCCGCGTAAAGGGAAAAATTATTGATATTTTCATACCCAGTTACAGGAGAAGCGTTGAATTCGGGCGCAGAGATGTAAGAGTAAAGGTACTGCGCTATGGGTATGAAGACGATTCCGCTTAGGAAACGCTGAATAATTGCCCGCGTGGGCGAATCGTTTCGTTGCGCAGTGCCCGTAACCTCAACATATTATTACATATGCCCCGGTTCCTAATGCTGCTTGCACCTTGCGCTTCATCCCGCGCGGGCAATTTTCAGCGCTTCCTGAATGAAAAAATGTAACAAGCCGCGCCGCGCTGGCGTACTTAACCATCGGAAACAGAAAACGGGCGAATGAAACCGGATTTTCCATTTCCAAAACATATGTAAACGGGGTTTTTATCGAAAGATAGGGCAATAAACCATGGTACGCATAACACGATTTCTATCGACGGTTTTGATCCTGATCGCAACGCTTGGCGTAAGTTCCGCGAACGCCCAGACCGTCAGTTTCAAGAACTTTTCTTCCTTCCAGAATATTGTTCCCGGAGTTGACTTTTTTGCCGTAAACCGGCAGACGATCGCTCCTTACGAAGAAGCGTCGGCACAAGCCGTGGCGAAGCTAAAAAACCTGCTTGGGGACGATCTTCCAAAGGGCGCTATTTTTATATGCACGAACCTGGCGCAAAGGGATTCTTTGTACGAACCTGTCGTTATGAGGCAGGGCTATTCCTGGGTATTGATTTCGACTACCGCGGAGGTGCGGATACAGGAACAGTTGGATCGTTTAAAATCCCAGATGGGCGATAACATTCCGGAAGAAATCCGGCAGCGTATTAACAATATGCCCCGTGACATGGCGGCGGCCGTTGATCGGCAGTCCGCGGTCGATATGGCCAAAAAGATCGCTTTTGCGGTTCTGCAGACGGTTAAGAACGACGAAAACTTCCAGTTCCGCGCTTCACGCGCCGACGATGTGGCCAAAAGCATCCTTCAGGATTGGCTGGATATCGGCATCGGCGCTTATGCCAGCGGCGACAGAAGCGCCGTCAGGTATCTGCAGGAAAATCCTGACATGGCTTTCACGCTTGAGGATGTGCTTTATATGGCCCGGCCGTTTGTCGGCAATAGCGCAAACCAGGGTGGATTTCCCGGTGGCGGCGAAGGCGGGTTTCCCGGCGGCGGTGAAGGTGGATTTCCCGGCGGCGGCCAGGGCGGATTTCCCGGCGGCGGCCAGGGCGGATTTCCCGGCGGCGGCCAGGGCGGTGGTCAGGGCGGATTTCCCGGCGGTGGTCAGGGCGGTGGTCAGGGCGGCGGCAGAGGGCAGGGGGCGCCGAAAAGCAAGCCCAACGGCGACGGCGGGCAACAGCGTACCATGTCTAAAGACGAGCAGGACCGGATGATTTTCGACGGTCAGGCCATTGCGTTTTTCGATTATTTCCTGGAAAACGGCGGCATTGAAAAAATGCGTGAACTCATAAAGTTTGTGTATGAAAAGAATGAGAGCTGGGATTATGTTACCCGGCCTGATGTGCTTGGGCGCGATTTTACAAAAATTGAATCGAATTTGAACGAATGGCTCATGAAGCAGTCTATTCCTGATTCAAAACCAAAGTTCGACCCTGATTCAAAACCGAAATTTAACCCTGATTCAAAACCGAAATCTAACACTGATTCGAAACCGAAATCTAAAGCACAACGGTAACCACCTTGATTGGACTGAACGATATGAATATGAAAAAGAATCTTTTTACAGGATTCCGGCGTTGCGCGGCCGTTGTGGCGGGCCTTGTCGTCTGCGTGGGTCTTTTTACTCCCGCGCGTACGTCCGCGCAGAATCCCGGGCTTGGAAGCAGTAAAACTTCGTCGGCGCCTCCAATCGCAATGCAGGATGTCCCTGTAAAAAAAATTGAGGAATACGTTGTAAAACAGAATGAGATAATCCGCGATCTCCTGCTTACCGGAGAACTCAAAGCGGCGCGGTCGCTTACGATCTACGCCCCCAGAAGCCAGAACAATCCCAGCAGCACGATTACCTACCTTGCGGATGAAGGCGCTATAGTGAAGGCGGGAGAGCGTATCGTCGAATTCGACGACGCCAATCTGCTTAACAGCAGGGCCGACGCGGAGCTTGATCTGGAAACGGCAAAGCTGAATGTCGCCAAAAAGAAACTCGACCTGGAATCGAACCGCTGCGATCTTCTAAACAGCCTGTCGCAGGCGGAAGCGTCGGTGAAAAGGGCAGAACTCGACGCCAGAGTAGACAGGAGCCTCAGGTCTGAAAACGACTATGAGCGGTATCAGCTGACTCTTCGGAACGCGCTGCTTAGTCTTGACAAGGCTAGGGAAAATCTGAGCAACTTCGAGAAAAACTACGACGCGGACCTGATGTTGGCCGAGATTACCAGATCGCAGGCGGAACTCAACCTGAAAAGAATTGACGGCGATATCGCGCTTTTGAAAATTAACGCTCCCCAGGACGGCATCCTTATTTATGGCGACAACTGGCAGAGCAACCGGAAAGTACAGGTCGGGGACAGCATTTTTGGGGGCATGGATGTTGCAAGCATTCCCGACCTCGACAGCCTGCAGGTTGTCGGATACGTATATGATACGGAATACCGCCTTTTGCAGACCGGAATGCGTTGCGATGTAAGCTTTGACGCCCTGCCAAAAGTTAATGTCGGTGGTTCCATCGTATCGCTTACGAACGTGGCCGCCCGCAGGGGATTCGCGACGGACAAAAAACTTTTCCAGGCTACGGTAAGACTGGATAAGGTCGACGTTGAATTACTGAAGCCGGGGATGACTGCGCGTGTCAATGTTCCCATGGTTTTGGCGAAGGCCGTTCCGTCCGCGCCACGCGAATACATCGGCGTGGATTCACAGGGACGCAATTACGTGCTCAAAAGAACGGATCCCAAAAAAACCGATACGCAGTTTGTCAAGATCGGCGCGATTGGCGACAGCCTGGTTGAAATCGCCTCCGGCGTATCCGTCGGAGAAAAACTATTTCCTGTGCAATAAACGGAGGTGCCTCGAATGAAATCCGGGAAGAAAAATGTTTTGGTATTGGCGACGGTTGTGATCATTGCCGGGCTGGGAATCTGGATGTACCGTTCCCGTGATGTTTCGGCAAACGTAAGTGAAAAAGATCTATTGACCGTTCAGCGTGTGGATTTCCCCGTACTTGTCAATTCAACCGGAGTGCTTGAAGCGATTCAAAGCGTCAGTGTAGGCCCGCCGCGCCTGTCGCGCCCGCAGGGGCAGTTCAGGCTGGTACGTATCGTTGACGAAGGGACGGAGGTGTCCGAGGGCGATTTCCTGATGGAGTTCGATACGTCGACCATCAGCAATAATCTCGTGACCCAGACTGCACAGTTTCAGAAGACCCAGCAACAGCGGCTGCAGCAGCGCGGAAGCAGCGACCTTTCGTTGAAAAATTTGAAACTCCAACTGGAAAAAGCCAGGTCGGACCTGGAAAAGATCGAAGAACAGTTGAACTCCCAGGCCGAACTGCTCAGCGGGATTGAAGTCGAGCGAATGCGTATTAACCGCGACGCCTCCAGAACCAATGTGGCGATGCTGGAGAAAAAGCTGGACTACATGACGGAAAGCGACCAGTTGCAGATACAGATACTGCGCAACCAGGAAAGGAACAACCGCGGCAGGATGGATGACCTTATGGACGCCATGGACCTGTATACCGTGCGTGCTTCCGTTCCCGGCGTGGTCATTTACAAGCGCGACTGGAACAACCAGGCAAAAGAGGTCGGCAGCAACGTTTCCATGCAGGAAGTCGTTATGGAAATACCCGATCTTTCGACGATGCGCGCCAAGATGCAGGTGGATGAACTTGATTCAGGAAAAATCAGGCTGGGACAGGACGTGAATATAACCGTGGACGCCGTCCAGGGACGTTCATTCGCGGGTAAAGTCACCAGCATAGGCACCATTTTGAAGCAGGCGTCTTTCGACCGGCCGCAGATGATAAATGAAATATATGTGGATCTGATCAATATGGACGTCAAGACGCTTCGTCCCGGCATGAGCCTGAGAGCGCAAATACGTGTCGGAGAGTATCAGCAGGCGGTCGTGATTCCAATGACCAGCATTGAGGGACGCGACGGCCGGTCGTTTGTACAGGTGTTTAATCCTCAGTTAAAGAAGATTGACTGGCGCGAGGTGCGCTTGCGTACGAATGACGGCCAGACCGCCGTGGTTGAGTCCGGCATTGAAGCCGGAGAAAAAATTCGTACCCGTCCGCAGTTGTAATGATAAGAGAGGTGAGCCATGAATACGGAAAGAAAGCCTAAAAAATCAAAATGGGGCGGCAGGATTGTGTTTGGCGTGGTGCTCATAATCCTTGCGGGAGTGATGTGGCATTTTCGCGAGCCTCTGTCAAACCGCATCACCAAGGTGTTTGCCTCGACGGAAAAAGAACCGGTTCCAATCACCAGGCTTGAGCGTCAGCCATTTTCGCTGACGGTTTCGGCGGACGGTGAAATCGTCGGGCTTGAAGCGACCTCGGTCGACGCCCCGAACACTTCGTCCGGCCAGTTGACCATCTCCTGGCTTGTTACGGAAGGAACCTTTGTTAACGCGGGAGATCCTATCGTCCGTTTCGACAATACGCGCGCCCAGTTGGACCTGGAAAGCCGGTATAACAGCCTGGAGCAAAATCAGCAGAACGGCATAAAGACGAACAATCAGCAGGCCACCGACGCGAAAAACCGTCAAATCGACCTGAAAATCGCGGAAGAAAATTATAACTACTCTGTAAGGGTAATGCCCCAGGATGAATCGATCTATTCCAGGTGGGAAATTATTACCGCGGCGGCCGACGAGCGTTACGACAGGGAAAACCTGGAAGTTCTGAAAAAAAGAGTCAGGACGCAGCAGAATGCAGACCGTTCCAAGCTGCAAATGGATGCGATAGACCGGAACAGGATACAGACCGAAGTCAACAGGCTCGAACAGACGCTGGGTTCTCTTGAACTTCGCGCGCCGGTGAGCGGACTGGTTATGTATTTTCGAAACCGCCAGCAGGAACCCATGGTCGGGAACAGTGTTTCGCCCAGACAAACGATTGTCGAAATCATCAATCTTGACGCTCTTCAGGCAAAGATCAACGTTCTTGAGCGTGACGGCGGCTACCTGGAAAAGGACCTGCCGGTAAAAATACACCTGGACGCGGTTCCGGAAAAAATCTACCACGGCGTGATTCGCACGGTCACGTCCGTGGCTACGTCGATTACACGCAATTCTCCGCTCAGATACTTCACCTGTGAAGTTACCATCACGGACGCAGGCAGCGACCTGAAACTGATTCGTCCCGGCATGCTTTTGCGTGGAGATATAGTTCTGCATGAGTACGAATCGTGTTTCATCGTTCCGTCGGGCGCCGTCACCGCGCGCGAACTTCAGAACGACAGCGTGGTGTATATAAAAAAAGGCGACAACTCTTTTGAAACCCGCGTGGTTGAGACCGGCCTGAGTTCCAACGGCGAGGCTGTCATTTTGAGCGGCGTGGAGGAAGGCGAGCTTGTCGCGCTTGTGGATCCGAACGGCCCACGGAAGCTTACCCTCCCGGATTTCAACCTGGCGACAGGCAACGCGCAGGCAAAACCGAAGATGATGATGGGCGGCCCGCCCCCCGGTGGTTTTCCAGGTGGCGGTATGCCCGGCGGCATGATGGGCGGCGGCATGATGGGCGGCGGCATGATGGGCGGCGGTAGACGTTAACCCGCCTTCGTGAATATTACCGGCGTCCCGCCGCCGGAAAAGCGGGACGCCGGCCGGTTAATGTAAATATTTAAATGTCAACGAGTAACGAGGCTTGACTTTATGTTGTTATCGATGGAAACAGTAATAGGCGCCATGGCAAGTCTGGGCAGACACAAGCTGCGGTCTTTCCTGACGATGCTTGGCATGATTTTTGGGGTCGGCGCCGTGATAGCGATGCTTTCAATAGGGGCGGGAGCGGAAGAGGAAAGCCTGCGTGCCATCGCTAATTTAGGTATTCGAAATATCATTATTCAGGCCAAGGAATTTAAGACTGAGGAGTTGAGGCAGATACGCGCGGAATCGCTTGGCGCTTCCATGCGAGACGTCGATGCATTAAAGAACGTCCTGAAGCCGAAACCTCTGATCACCGCTTCGAGGGTTATTAAAACCTACCAGATTAATTCCGGGACGATGCGAAGCGACAGCCGCGTTCTTGGCGTCAGCAGCACTTATCCTGAAATACAGAATCTCAGGCTTCTTCAGGGCGCTTTTTTCAGCGCCCAGGAGGAAAGCGACAACGCACAGGTATGCGTCCTCGGGATGGCGTCCAAGCAGAAGCTGTTTGGTTTTGAAGAAGCTCTCGGCAAACAGGTCAAGATCAACGACGTCTGGATGACTGTTGTAGGCGTGCTGAGCGACGCCGTGGTGGAAAAACAGGAGTTCGAAGGGGTTAAGGTTCAGAATCCCAACAACGATATTTTTATTCCCATCACGACGGCTTTGCGGAAATTCGAAGTTGCGGCGGTGGAAAACGAACTGAACGAAATAGTCGTCAAAATTGACGACAGCGCCAATATCAAGGAACAGGCGGCCACTATAAATAACCTTATATCAGTGATGCACCGGTATGTTGACGATTATTCCATAGTGGTTCCTGAAAAACTGCTGGAACAGAACCAGAAGACACAGGAAATATTCAACATCGTTATGGGCGCTATCGCCAGCATTTCCCTGCTGGTCGGCGGCATCGGCATCATGAACATAATGCTGGCTTCCGTTCTTGAAAGAACGAGCGAGATCGGACTGCGGCGCGCCATCGGCGCCAGAAAAGTGGATATCCGCATACAGTTTATAGCCGAGGCGGTCGCTATAAGCTTTGCCGGCGGGCTTATCGGCGTGGGGCTGGGGTACGGCATCTCAAAAGCGGTTTCCATGTTTTCCGGGTGGAACACTATTATCACCACCAGTTCCGTGATTCTTTCGTTCGGCGTCAGTTCGGTTATCGGGTTGATTTTTGGAATTTATCCGGCGGTACAGGCGTCGAATCTTGACCCGATCGAATGTCTCAGGTACGAATAACGGCGGTTGTGCGGAGCCGCGTAATTTTCGCGGCTCCGATCTATGCGGGGAACATCCAATAACGCCAAAATCAACGCTTCCACGGAAGGCAGGAGACTGGTATGGGTAAATCAAAGGGAAGCCTGAAGGGTTATGAATTAACCAACCTCCTGTTTTTCCTCGTAATAATTGTCGTCCTGGGAGGGGGTTGCTGGTGGGTGTTCTACCATATCGGCACCAAAGACAGGGTTGTCGTTAAGGAAATAGATCCGGGAATCTCCTCGGAGCAAACCACGGAAGATATCGCCCTGTTTTACCTTGAAGGTTTTCATATTGTCGGAGTGACGCGGTCGTACAGGAGCCGGCTTGAAATTCCGTCCACCGACGACGGTTTGATTCGCGGCCTGTTTGATTTACCGGGCGTGGAAGAAATCACGATACAGCCCCGGTTGATTATTCTGAAGAAAAACGGAACCGTCAGTTGGGATAAACTCCGGGAACCTGTCCGCGGCATCATAAAAAATCACCTGCATTCCCATTACTGATTCGTAACGCTTTATGGGAACCTCTAAAAATTCCAAAATCAGGGCTTGCGACCGAGACAAAAACGGAGTTTACTTTTCAGGTAAATGAGCATTTTGTCGCGGGAGCGTAACGCAGAGTTTGGGTTTTTTGGAAGTTCCCATATGGGAAAAATCATTCCGTATCTTGGGAAGTATCCACAAATTCATGAATCCGTTTTTCTTGCCGACGGGGCGCGCGTCGTCGGCGATGTGCTGATTTGCGAAAACGCGAGCGTCTGGTTCAACGCGGTAATTCGGGGCGATGTCTGCCCTATACGTATCGGCGAGCGTACAAACGTACAGGATAACGTAACGCTGCATGTCACGCATGATACGGGGCCGTTGAATATAGGCGCGAACGTTACGATAGGTCACGGGGCCGTCTTGCACGCCTGTACGGTAGAGGACAATGTGCTTATCGGCATGGGCGCCGTATTGCTGGACGACTGCATGGTGGAACCATGGGCGGTGGTTGCCGCGGGGTCGCTTGTACGGCAGGGATTTCGCGTGCCGTCGGGAATGATGGCCGCCGGCGTGCCGGCCAGGGTAATGCGCCCGGTTACCGAAGGTGAGCGGGTCAATATCGCCGAGTCCGCTGAAAACTACATACGTTATGTAGCAGGGTATCGCTAACTTATTAATTTGTATTAAGTAAGTGGTTATATTGACGATATGTAGTCATTATTAATGGAGGTGTGTTCGTATGGAAAATGTGTTCAAAAAAAACGATTCTCACAGTAATTTTGTCTGGGAAAACATAGGGAATATACGTGAAGGCCGCGGAGACCTGGGCGAATCCATGCCTGTTCTGGTATATCGTTTGATGCAGTTCACCATGCTGGATGTGTTGAGCAAGTCATTTGGCACGGAAAAGGCAAATGACTATTTCCGCGACGCGGGTTTTCTGGCGGGGACCGAATTCGCGAAGAATGTTCTCGATCTGAAGGCGGATTTCAATACTTTTATTGCAAATCTCCAGAAATCGCTACAGGAGCTTAAGGTTGGAATTTTACGCATGGAAGCTTTCGATACAGAAACCGGGAATGTTGTTCTTGTCGTGGAACAGGATTTAGACTGCAGCGGTCTTCCTATTACAAATGAGAATGTATGCAGCTACGACGAAGGTTTTATAGCGGGTATTCTAAAAGCATATACCGGGAAAACATATCAAGTGCGTGAAGTGGACTGCTGGGCCAGCGGCGCAAGGGCGTGCCGCTTCAACGGAACCGTTGAGTAGACAATATGAGGTTCTCCGGAGACGATGTCTCCGGAGAATCGACGGGTGATCTCAGTGGATCCTGTAGCCGAGATTTTTTTCAATTATCTTAGTGACGTCATATATAACCCCGCCAAAGCCGAGCTGAATCCTGAAAGCTTGCCGGAAGGGTTTCGGGATTTTGCCGACGGCTTATTGTATTACGTCAAATGCGTACGTGAAGCCGCCGACATTGCCCATGATTTGGCGAGGGGAAATCTGTATGGCAATCAACCGTCTCCGGGCAACGAGGTGGCATCCCCGCTCAAAGCGCTATGCTCTTCACTGAGGCATCTGACCTGGCAGGCAAAGCAGGTGGCGCAGGGCGACTACAACCAGAAAGTAGATTTCATGGGCGAATTCGCGGAAGCGTTTAACGTTATGATTAAACAGCTTAACGCGAGACAAACGGCGCTGCTGGAGGAGATCGAAAGCGGCAAGCGCAAAATGACGGCGCTGGCCCAGAGCAGAAGTCTTTTTGAGGCCATTGCCGGACAGGTGCCTCAATGGATCATTGTCGTGGATAAAAGCGGCGCGTTGCGGTACATCAATCATCCGGTAACAGAGGTGCTTTTCGATATGGTTTTCGAAGATCGCCTCTATGAATGGCTGGCCAGGCAAACCAGGGAAGTGAAAACCGTTCCGCGGGCAGAAGACCTTGAGTTGTTCGGCAATGCCAATGAGCAATATTTCAGGGTAACGGTGCAGGAACTGCAATGGGATGAATACGACGCGCTTGTCTTTATTTTGACGGATGTCAGCGCCAGCCGTGCCAGGCTGAAAAAACTGGAAGGGATGGCGTATCATGATCCGTTGACCAAAACTTACAACCGCCATTACGGCATGGAACAACTGGCCGAGTGGCTGGAAAAACGCAGGGCATTCATCTGCTGCTTCGTGGACGTGGATAACCTGAAATACGTTAACGACAAGTTAGGACACGGCGAAGGAGACAACTATATTCTGTCCGTGGCGGACACGCTGAGACGGTTTAAGGATGACACGATTGTCTGCCGACTTGGAGGCGATGAATTCATGCTGCTGGCGGCAGGCTGGACTGAAGATGCGGCCTGCCGGCGCATGGAAGCCCTGAGAACTGAATTGATTGAAGCGAAATACGAATCCGGGGTAACCTACCGTCACAGTATCAGCTACGGTATTGTTGAAGCCGGCGAGGATAATCGGATGTCCGCCAGCGAGTTGCTGCGCATAGCCGACGAAAAAATGTACGACTACAAACGCAGCCACAAAATGCCGCCATCCACTTCGTGAATTTAACCCGGATATTCATGCCAATTCTACTGCGTCGGCGCAACTGGGAGCCTTGCTGCGTTGCGCTTGTTCGGTCTCCTAGACATATTGTTTAATATGCCTTCGTCGCCCTCACTGCGCGCGCCTTGTATCCACGCCCATTTGCGCCGCCTCGCGACGAATCGGCATGAAATATCCGGGTTAAAGCTCTCCGCAGTCTGATATTGTAATTTTTGCCTGCGGACGGCCTTGACCTGTTCCGTAGCTTTCCATCTTTTTAACGACATCCATTCCTTCAACCACGGAACCGAAGACGACATGATGGCCGTCGAGCCACGGCGTTTGCACGGTGCAGATAAAAAACTGCGAGCCGTTGGTGTCAGGTCCGGCATTTGCCATGCTGAGGGTTCCCGGGCCGGTGTGCTTCAACGTGAAATTTTCATCGGCGAATTTCGCTCCGTAGATTGATTTGCCGCCGGTTCCGTTGTGATTGGTGAAGTCGCCGCCCTGGCACATGAATTCGGGAATAATCCGGTGAAAAGATGAATCCTTGTATCCGAAACCTTTTTCGCCGGTACAAAGAGCGCGGAAATTTTCAGCCGTCTGCGGCGCGACGTCGGGACGCAATTCAAATACGATGCGGCCAATAGGGGCATCGTCGGCGGAAATATCCATAAAACAGCGGGGCAATCCGGTTTTTTCACTATCGCTCATATATAACCTCTAACGTATTTTAAACTGATAACTAAACAGGCGCGCACACAGGCGCGCC
>Ga0268262_10006592_pt1 | contig 11093 bp, 6 predicted proteins | sample TergutNc150P3_FD_190354 | JGI IMG/M metagenome (GOLD analysis project Ga0268262, IMG submission 190354) | Nasutitermes corniger P3 segment gut microbial community from laboratory colony in Florida, USA - Nc150 P3 (SPAdes) (version 2) | ecosystem: Host-associated > Arthropoda: Insects > Digestive...
TCGCTGACCCTGTTCCTGAGTTTGTTTCTAAACCTAACATGAAGCCGTTGCGCTTCGGTTCCTATGGTTTGATTTTTTAACGTGAGGCATCAGCCCTTTCGGTTTGATTTTTACGTGAGGCACTACGCTGAACTTCTACCAAAACTCGGTTAGTTTTGGAAAATCCTCAACTTATAAAAAAATATCTATAATATTTTTAGTTTAAAAGCTTTGTGCCTTCTCTGTTTACAGATATAGGCGAAGTTCCAAGCGCGCACTGAAATAGACATGGTTTTGAGACTGATATGATTTTCTAAAGGAATGTTTTTTCAAGGTATGCGGCAAGCCCTTCTTCCGCTATCGGACCGTAAATAAAATCCGCAGCGTTTTTGATTTTATCCCTCGCACTTTCAGGAGCGGCGCAGAAACCTGCCGCAGTAAACATCGGCAAGTCATTTTCCTCGTCTCCAAAGGCGATTACTTCTTCTTTTTTTAAACCTCTGTGCCGCATGGCGATTTTCAGCCCTTCGCCCTTTGATACGCCCGCGTTAATCACTTCAAGAAAAGTCGGGAAACTGCGTAAGATATGGATTTTATCGCCGAAGCGGTCGTACATTCTTTTTCGGATTTCATCATGCAGGGAAGGATCGGCGATATACATTCCCTTTATGCACTTTTTCAGATCAGGAAGCGCGGCAAGGATTTTAAGGTCTTTTATAACAGGAACTATGCCCGTGTGTTTTCTGTACAATGCCGCTTCCTCTCCGTATTTTTCAATTAACAGCATTTCCCATTTTTGCCGAGGGTCTTCCCTTCCCGTATCAGGTGAAATTCCTGCGGGAAGATATACCTGGTAATGAACGCCCAAACTGCGGGCTATGTCCGTTCCGTGATCTATTACATCGGTAGTTATAAAACTTGTGTGCAATAATTTACCGGAAGGAAGGTCTACAACTTCAGCGCCGTTAAAAAAAACCATCGGACCTTCCGCGCCGATTGCGCTCCGGTATTTTTCAGACGCAATAATCGCTCTGCCGGTTGCGATAATAACCTGCATCCCGTTTAAAATTAATTTTTGCAGTGTTTTTACGGTGCGTTCACCCAAGGACGTATCCGGCAGCAATGTAGTGCCGTCAAGATCAATCGCAATGGCTTTTATTTTTTGCGGTTCAAATTTTTTGCTCATAACGAAATTTTAAATCCTGCATCAATATACCATAATGATCCTTTTCCTGTAATCATATTGGAAAATTTCCATGCGCCCATAACGTACGGTCCTATGGAAGCCGGAACTTCCACTACCGGAATGAATGATATTTTCATGCCTATTTTCAGGGACAGAGACTGAACGAGTCTTAAATCGCCGTTCAGTTTGTACCCTTCGGCGTCAGGGTTATTCATGCCGTCATAAACCTGATTCCTTACTGCAAGCGAGCCGTAAATACGGTTAAAGTAAATATGGGAAAGATTTCTTTGAATATTAAAAGAGAATAAACCAACGCCCGCTTCCCCGCCTGCAAGCCAAAAAATATTTAAGTCTTTAGGCTGGTTTATTTCCTTTAACGCGTACTGCGATACAATCATGGAACCGAAAGTTTTTGACACACCGTGCAAATCCATTCCCCGTTTGTCATAGGCTCCGAAAAGATACAGGTACAACGGAAATCTTGTGTCCGCGCTTGCATTTAATGTTCCGTCAATCCGGGGGACAAAACTGTCCGCGAAGCTTATGCCGCTGAATTGCATCCCAAATCTTCTGTAGTTATGCGTAAAAACCGTCTGTACAAAAAAATTGCTTCCCGTTTGCTTCCAATTATAGGCGTTCTTGCCGCTTTCGTAATCCGCTCTGCCGGCATAACCTCCGCCAAGCATAAATTCATTATGCCATTGACCCATGCTCAGGCTTATTTTACCGCTAACCATTGCGCTTGTATACCGATACACGCTGTCTGCGGACGCTTCCACCGTATCCGAGACATCAAAAGTCAACGGGAAGCCAAGGCTTGTGTTACGCCATTTAAGAATTTCTATATCAGCCATTTTATATCTTGCGTCTAAAAAAGCCAAAACAGTAACAAGGTTTCTGTCTGTGGGGTCTGCCATTATCGAAAATATTCCGCCGCCGTCCAGGCTGATATTAAAGTTAAAATTTTTTATATCTTTTATATCAAAATTATAATTGTAACGGACTAAAGGAACCGGAACCCAGAATTTAAACGGGTTCATATAAAGTATGCTGCGGTACTTTTGGGATGAATTTGAAAATGACCATCCGTTGTAAAAAATTTCTTTTTCTTCCTCGGCAGTAACGTAATCCTGAAAATCCAGTTTTACCAGCCGCAATTTGCTTTGATTCCCGGACAATAAACCGACCGATTCAGGAAAACGCAGAATGCTGTTACGCGACACAAACGCGCCCAGATAGTAAATCGTATCGTTTACAGAAACAGGATTAAATACTCCGCCTGAAAAATCTTTTTCGTTAAATATCACGTGCATCATTTCAGGATCAATAAAACCGCACTTGTACATCCGGTCGTTTGCGTTATGGCTGAAAAAAATCTTTCCTTCCGACACGGAAATACCGCGCATATATTTCCAATAACCGTCTTCGCCTATGGCGCTTTCAAACCTGAACAATTCGTGTGAAACATAATCAAAAAGCCACAGTTCCCTTACTCCTTTAAATGACGCTATGAACACTATCCGCCCGTCGTCAAGCGCCTGAGGTCCTGAAAACATAAGATTTTCGTTTCCGCGTAAAAGAATCTCGCTTCTGCCGTTAAAATCTTCATATACAATTGAATTGTTGTGCAGATTTGAACGAAGCCCTATAACTCCGTTTCTGAAATATCTGGCGTTGTAAAGCCCTTCAACAGCTCTGCCCGTTCTTCTTCCGTTATCCGCGCGCATCTCGGTTACAACCGCGGTGTACCTGTCTTCCGTATAACGGTAGCCGGATAAAAGCATAACGCCGCCGTCCGGGGAAACATCAATATCATAAGTGTACAACGGCGCATTTAACTCCCGTATTTTTCCGGTTAAAGTATCATAAATACCGATTTTATCCCGCGATCTGTCAAAAAAATACAGGCTGTTTCCGTTAGCTGCCAAGCCTCTTATAAAAAATTCCTTTTCATCAAAATAACGTTGCTTAACCGGAATAAGCTCGTCTTCGTTTGTTTTAAGATCGTCAAGCGCAAGCGAAGCCTTAAACTCATTCCACGCGTCAGTAAAATCAATGCCGTATACTTTTTTAAAAAGCCGGTAAAAACCCGAACGGTACACAAAAACCGAAAAGTTTGAATCCCTCCCCATTGCCTGCCAAAGCTCGGCGTATTTTTCCATACCGTAGTTACTCTGAAGCCATACGGAAAAAAATCCTCCGTATTCATACCAGTACCCCGAAGACTGTATCGGACGGTCATAAACACCCGATGCCTGAAACGGCGTAAGGAATTTATTTTCATGAACAGCCTGCCTTAGGTATTGTTTGTGACGGGGATCGTTTGCCCTGCCGTAACCGGAAAGGCTTTCAAAACTTACAGTAACTCCCTCTATCATAAAACCGGGTCCGTTAAAATAAACGGGACTTGCCCAGCTTCCGAAGATTCGATAAAGAAATTTGTAATAAGGACTCCTTGAATTGTAGGTTATCGCGTGGGTTAACTCATGGATAAAAAGATTTTTTAAATTGTTTTCGTAGGCAGTCCACTCAATGTCCATCGGCGTATCATATAACATAATGTGGTTAAAAACCGAATTGTAGTATCCGTTAAAAGATTCCGTATGAGGCGCAAACGTAACGGGGATGCGGCGCGGATTTTCAATGCCGAGCAAGGCGCTCAACTCATAATAAACACGGTCTGCGTAGGAAGCCAGAAGGCGGGCGGACGATTCTGATTCTTCCGGAAAAATGATGTCAAAGCGTTCCGTCTTGATAACCTTAAAACCGGTAAATGATTTAAAAAGCGCGTTTTGAGAAAAAGCGGGAATTAGCGTTAAAAAAATAAAAATTATCGGAAGACAGACGCGCTTATGTCTCATAGTACTCATATATTACTTTTATTTTTTATGTTTGAACAGTAAAGCCTTATACAAAGCTTCGGCTTTTTGGAATAACATCGGTTGATAATCCGTAAAAATGATAATAGAGTTATTATGGGAGAAGTTAATATGAGCAAGGTTGTTACATTTGGTGAAATTATGCTTCGTCTTGCGCCGGAAGGACATTATCGTTTTGTTCAAACCAGTTCCTACGGCGCGACATACGGCGGCGGCGAGGCTAATGTCGCCGTTTCGCTTGCGGGTTTCGGCATAGACGCGGTTTATGTTACAAAACTTCCCGTCCATGAAATCGGACAGGGAGCGGTGAACAGACTGCGCGAGTTCGGAGTGGACACCTCCATGATAATAAGGGGCGGCGGCAGAGTAGGAATTTACTTCCTTGAAAAAGGCGCGTCCCAGCGTCCTTCAAAGGTGATTTACGACCGCGCCCATTCGGCAATCGCACAGGCTTGTGAAACCGAATTTGACTGGGAAAGAATTTTTTACGGCGCACAATGGTTTCACTTTACGGGAATAACTCCGGCGCTTTCAGATAACGCGGCGGCTGTATGTCTTGCGGCGTGCAAGACTGCGCGGTCAAAGGGCATTACGGTTTCCTGCGACCTTAATTACCGGAAAAACCTCTGGTCCCGGGAAAAAGCAGGCGAAGTAATGGGCAGGCTGATGGAGTTTGTTGATATTTGCGTTTCCAACGAAGAAGACGCCGCCGATGTTTTCGGCATTCACGCAAGCGGCGCCGATGTCGCGTCAGGAAAAATCAACCGCGAAGGATACAAGGAAGCTGCGGCGGAACTTGTTAAACGTTTTGGTTTTAAACAGACCGCGATTACTCTGCGGGAATCAATATCCGCAGACAACAATAACTGGTCTGCCATGCTCTATGACGGAAATGATTTTTACTTTTCAAAAAAATATGAAATTCACATAGTGGACAGAGTCGGCGGCGGCGACAGTTTCGCGGCGGGATTAATATACGCGTCTCTTAAAGGTATGCAGCCGCAGGAAAAGCTGGAATTCGCCGTTGCCGCAAGCTGCCTTAAACATACAATCGAAGGCGACTTTAATTTTGTAAGCGTTGATGAAGTAACAAAACTGGCGGGCGGCAGCGCTTCCGGCAGGGTGCAGCGGTAAAAACAGCAAAATGAGGCATACGCCGTAAAAAAGTCTTGTACAATCTTTCAATTCATGCTATTTTATTAACATGAGCGAAAGAAACTTAATTCCCCACTCCCTACTCCCCATTCCCTACTCAAAACCTTATGTGAATTCTGAATCTCTCTCTCTCTCTCTCTCTCTCTCTCTCTCTCTCTCTCTCTCTTATATAGAAGAAACTTTTCAATTCTATCCCAAATACATTTTTACTGGATAAGTCTGTCCAAAGGAGCATCATTACTCAAAGCAAAACACAGGGAGTTTCCCTGTTTTAATATTTTTTAAGGAGTTTTTATGAAAAACAAAATCTTAATGGCAATTTTTTTAATTGCGCTTGTTTTCGGAATGACAGCCTGTAACAACCCCGACGGTACACAGGGCAACAATGGTGGTGGTATTGTTTCAAAAGAAACGATCAGTGGCAAATGGGAAACAAGCGATTCCGCAAATTCGACATTTGAGTTTACTAAAGACAATGTATACATTGTTGTTGGAAATTTTGGTCGACCGGCATCAAGAGAAGCAACCCAACAAATTTATGTTTACACCGGAAAATATACTATTTCTGGTACAATAATAACTCTTGAAGGATTTGGAGTTATTGAAGTAAAGTCTTTTTCGGATGAAGAATTCAGTTTCTCTCTTAAACTTACTGATTCAAATGAAGCCTATAATTTTCAGTCCGTAAAACAGGAAAATACAATTGCATCATCTTCACGAACAAATATGCTTTGTCGTTATTGGAAAATAGTTAATTTTTCTGCTCTTGATGATTTAACAGAACAGTTAATAGGTAGTTTTGTTCTCTTCTCAAGAGCAGGAACATATTTGGTTACATATAATGACGGAAGAACTGGGTTGTCTGAATGGAAATGGAAAAATACTGAACAAACAATACTTCAGTATTCATGGGATCATTGGGAATATTTTGGTGAGGTACAGATTCAAAATTTAACAGCATCAAGTCTTAAAATTGTAGAAAATGGTGAAGTGTGGGAACTTGTACCTGGTAATTAATAAAATGTAAAAAAACAGCCTATTTTTAACCAAAAACAAGCTGTTTTTGTTGTTTTTTTAACAATATTGGTTGTTTATTAAGCAATATTGGTTAATATTTAACCGAATTCGGTGAAAAGATCGGCGAATTCGCCAAAAAAATCACCGAATTCGGTGAAAAAACGACCGATGTCGGTGAAAAAATCACCGATGTCGGTGAAAAAACGACCGATGTCGGTGAAAAAATCACCGATGTCGGTGAAAAAATCACCGATGTCGGTGAAAAAACGACCGATGTCGGTGAAAAAATCACCGATGTCGGTGAAAAAACGACCGATGTCGGTGAAAAAATCACCGATGTCGGTGAAAAAACGACCGATGTCGGTGAAAAAATCACCGATGTCGGTGAAAAAATCACCGATGTCGGTGAAAAAACCACCGGCATCGGTCATAAAATCACCGGCGTTAGCCGGATTGCAAACGGCTTTGCCGTTTCACGTAACAATTTTTAATATAAAAGAGGGTAGTATCATGACAAATAAAAAACCGGAAAGTAAAAATAATCCGACATCGGCAAAAGATAAAGCGCAGGCTTCAAACAGAAAAGCGAATAACACAACGGACAAGACAGCGTTAGCTGCAAATAGCGGCAGAAACGAGAAAAAATTACTGCCCTCGGGCGTTGTAGACGAATATAAAGTGGATTTACTGCCGCTGGGCGATCTGGAACAAATAAGGGAATATATTCAGGACGCATGGGATCTCTTTACAAAAATAGCGGATAACAATTTAACGCCGGTACAGCGCCGCCGAAAGATCGGAGCGGGCGTGCGCAACTACGGCTTTATCGAAAAAGTGGCTGACCTTGCGGAAGCGAACCCCCAGTACGCCCAGTTTTTTGATCCTAACGATTTACGCAACGCAATCATGAACTTCGATTTGTGCCGGAACGTGGCGGTTCAGTTACAGTCATACTTAAGAGACGTAACAAACACAATGTTAATCTATTCAAACGAAGGTTTTATAATGTCGTCCATGTTTTACAATACGGTCAAGGAGATGTCCAGACGGGGAGACTCAACCGCAAACTCGCTTTTCCGCACATTACAGCCTTTCTTTAAAAGACCGAGACGCCCCAATACAAAAACAACAATGAAGCAGGCGGAACATGATTTTGAAGGCCTGTTAAAAGGTACAAAAGAAGGGTCGATTCTCATTGAAAATATCGGTCCCAAAATTACAGGCGGAGAGCGCAAGATTATTGACAATGTTCGCAAGGGCAGTTTGACGGTTAAAGAACAGGAAAACTTTAAAGAGACTGAATAAGCGTTCTAAATCATTATTTGTTAAAACATATTTCTCAAGCTTGCTATTAATAAAAATATCAATTATAATAAATTAACGATTTTAAGGGTAAATTTATGAACTGGTTTGATAATCTTAAGATTAAGGCAAAAATGATTTTAGGCTTTGCGTTGTTTATCGTACTGATAACAAGCATAGTTCTGTTCGCCGTCTCGCGGTTAAACAATGTCGCGCTTACCTACAGCAACACAATCAAATACCCTGTAAGCGTAAGAGACGCCATAATAGAGACGCAGGCCGCTTACAATGACCTGCGCACAATGACAAACAAGATTACCGCATACGCGCCGCATGACACCCCCGAACACATCGACAGCATATATAGGGACGCGGTTTCCGCCTATGAGCAGGCGATGAATTATATACAAGTATTCAGGGACCTTATGGAAACAAGCCCTTTTTTGAATGAAAAAGAGAGGACCATAAGGCTTTATAACGCAGACTCGCTCAAGAAAGATGTGCAGCGGTATAAAGATGAAATATGCGACCCAATTACCAAAGCCGCCCTAGCCGGCGATTATGAAAAAGCCATAGACATACTCAACACCACAAGCGAACTTGTGAACGAAACAAGATCTTTTACCACCATGCTGCGTGATATGACGACAACCGTAGCTGAAAGAGCGCACAACAGCGCGCAGAATACCGCCGGTCAATCCAAAATGCTGTTGTGGATTACTTCCGTTGTTTCTATTGTTATTTCAATTTTATTGGCTTTGTTAATAGCATCGCTCATAGCCAATCCGATAAATTACATGACAAACGTTGCAAATAATGTGGCGAAAGGCAACCTGAACGTAAATATTGACACAAGAGCTAAAGACGAAACAGGTATGCTGGCAAAGAGTTTCGCGGATATCGTAAACATAGTCAATCTGCTTACCACAGACCTGAAAAATTTAAGCAAAGACATACAAACCGACAGCGACACGGACACGAAACTGGACGCTACGCAATTCTCTGGCGCATACGGCGAAGTTGTCGAGAGCATAAACACTTTCGCCGCCGCCCTCCTTGACGCCCAGAAATCGGCGCTGCTCACTGTGGCAACCATTTTTGAGTCAAACCCCCAAACAAACATTTTATTTGACGACAAACTCAACGTAATCGACTGCAACCCCGGAGCGGTTACATTCCTTGGCTTCAAAACAAAAGAAGAACTGCTTGACGGATTTATCGAGCGCGTGAGCAAGAGCATTCCGGAAATTATGTCCAACGGACAGCGCTCGCTGACTTTGGAAGAACAGTTAAACTCAGCCGTAAGGGATGGCGCGGCCGATTTGGAGACGGAACTGCATTTTGAAGACGGCATACGCAGAATAAATGTAAATTTAAGGAAGATACCCTACAAAGGCAGCTTTGCCATAGTTGCCTATGTATTTGATATGACCGAAATCTTTCAGCGGGAAATGCAGTTGACGCGCGCCAAGGAATTAAACGAGCTTCAACTTGCCAAACTGAAGCTTGTTGTTCAAGGGACTAAAATCGGCCTGTGGGACATGGAAGTAGTGCATGACGACCCCGTAAACCCGAACAACATCTTTATATGGTCGGACGAGTTCAGGCGAATGCTCGGCTACACGGACGAGAAAGATTTCCCCAATGTCTTAAGCAGTTGGAGCGACCTTTTGCACCCCGAGGACAAGGAAAGGTCGCTGAACGCGTTTGCGAACCACATGCTCGACACAACAGGACAGACTCCCTACGACGTAGAATACCGCCTAAAGCGCAAAACAGGGGAATACGCCTATTACCGCGCTTCGGGCGAGTCTATCCGGGGCAAGGACGGCGTCGCCATAAGAGTCGCCGGCGCTCTCATGGATATTACCGACACCAAGAATATGATGATGGTCATGGACAGGCAAAGAGAGGAGGCGGAAGCCGCAAACCGCTCGAAGAGCACCTTCCTTGCCAACATGAGCCATGAACTGAGAACGCCGCTCAACGTGGTTATCGGACTTACAGGTCTCATAATGGAAGACAAACGTCTGGACAAACATATTACGGATAATCTGATAAAGATAAGCAACGCGGGAAGCACGCTCCTGAGCATTGTAAACGATATCCTTGATCTTTCAAAAATTGAGTCGGGCAAGCTTGAATTAACGCCGGATGAGTATTACACCGCCAGTATGCTGAACGACACCGTTACCTTTACCATCGCCCGCATCGGAGAAAAAAACATAAAGTTCTATTTAAATATCGACGACAACCTGCCGTACAAACTCTACGGCGACGATCTGCGGGTAAAACAGGTATTTACCAACCTGCTTACAAACGCCGTCAAATACACCGAGGAAGGAAGCGTAGAGCTTAACGTTAGCTGCGAACATGAAGGCGGCGCGGTGTGGGTTAACGCCGCTATTAAAGATACAGGCGTAGGCATATCCGAAGACGCAATGAAAGACCTGTTCCAGGATTATCACAGGATCGATTCCAAATCCAACCATCATGTTGAGGGCACTGGTTTGGGCTTATCCATAACCAAAAATCTTGTGGAATTAATGGACGGGGAAATTAAGGTGGAAAGCGAGTACGGTAAAGGCTCGACATTCAGTTTCCGCATAAAGCAGGGATTTGTAAGCGAAGCGGTTCTGGGAGCGGATATATCAGGCAAACTCCGCAACTTCTGCTACACCGACGACAAGCGCGTTGTTTCGCAAAAACTGGTAAAGATTGATTTAAGCTACGCCAAGGTGCTGGTGGTAGACGACATTACGACAAACCTCGATGTAGCGTCGGGCATTTTAAGCAGTTACAAATTGCAGGTTGACTGTTTAACCAGCGGACAAGCCGCGCTTGACAGAATACAGGCGGGAACTCCGGTTTACAACGCGATTTTCATGGATCACATGATGCCGGGAATGGACGGCATAGAAACGGTGGACAGGATACGCGCCTTAGGCACGGACTACGCGAAGAAGATACCCATTATCGCGCTGACCGCCAACGCCATAAAGGGAACGGAGAAGATGTTCTTTGAACACGATTTTCAGGCGTTTATAACCAAACCCATTGACGTAATGGAGATGGATTCCGTCTTAAAGAAATGGGTGCGCGACGACACTCACGCCGAAGTTTTGATCAACGACGAACTATCCGAAACCGACCTTCAAATTGAAAAACTGGTTATAGAAATACCGGGAGTGGACACGAAGAAAGGGCTTTCCCTCTATGCCGGCGCAAAGAGAATTTATCTGCCCATGCTTCGCTCTTACGCACATAACACGCCGAAAGTATTGGACAAACTGCGCTCCGTCACAGCGGAAAATATACACGACTATGTTATCACCGTCCACGGACTTAAAGGAACGAGCGCCGCCATAGGCGCCGAACACATACGCGCCGCCGCTTTGGAACTGGAAAACATTTCAAGAGCCGGCGACTTGCAGGGCGTACTGGAGCGAAACGATAAACTCATTGCCGACACGGAAATAATTGTAAATAACGTACAAGAGTGGCTGGATCAAAATGACGCCAAGAAACCGCGCCAAAAAGCTCCCGACCGCGAGCTTCTTGTACGGCTGCGGCAA
>Ga0268262_10006593_pt1 | contig 11093 bp, 9 predicted proteins | sample TergutNc150P3_FD_190354 | JGI IMG/M metagenome (GOLD analysis project Ga0268262, IMG submission 190354) | Nasutitermes corniger P3 segment gut microbial community from laboratory colony in Florida, USA - Nc150 P3 (SPAdes) (version 2) | ecosystem: Host-associated > Arthropoda: Insects > Digestive...
CGCCGCGGCAGCGCAGGGCCGCGCCGTCGCGCTCCACGGGCCCGCCGCAGGAGGGGCACCGCTCCGGCATGCGGTAGGGCGCGCTGCCCGGCGCGTGGGAGATGGCACGCACCACCTCGGGGATGACGTCTCCCGCCTTGCGTAGCAGTACCCGGTCGCCCAGGCGCAACTCCTTGGCGTCGATCATATCCTGGTTGTGCAGCGTGGCGCGGGCCACGGTGCTGCCGGCCAGCAGCACGGGCTCCAGCACCGCCGTGGGCGTGAGCACTCCCGTGCGGCCCACGGCCACTTCCACGTCCAGCAGGGTGGTTTCGCACTCCTCCGGGGGGTATTTGTAAGCCGCCGCCCACTTGGGGTGCTTCGACGTGCTGCCCAGGGCTTCCCGCTGGCGTAGGTCGTCCACCTTCACCACCGCGCCGTCGATCTCGTAGGGGAGAGCGCCCCGCGCCGCGCCCAGGCGCTCCACCTCGGTCCAGACCTCCTCTGGCGTTGCGCACAGTTTAAACGACGGAATGACCCGGATGCCCAGGCTGCGCAGCAGCTCCAGGGACTGCGTGTGGGTTTCGTATTGCAGGCCCTCGCTGTTCTGTATATTGAAGCAAAAGATGCTCAGCCGCCGCGCCGCGGTGACGGCAGGGTCCTTCTGCCGCAGGGCGCCGGCAGCGGCGTTGCGCGGGTTCTTGAAGGGCTCTGCGCCGGCCTGCCGCTGCTGCTCCGCCAGATCCTCGAAGGCCCCACGGGGCATGTAGACCTCGCCCCGCACCACCAATTTGGGGGGCAGGGGAGAGGTATCCAAGGCACGGAGCTTGAGCGGGATGGCTTTGACCGTGCGCAGGTTCGCCGTGACGTCCTCGCCCACATGGCCGTCGCCACGGGTGGCTCCCCGGGCAAAACGCCCGTCTACATAGTCCAGCGCCACCGATAGCCCGTCGATCTTGGGCTCCACCACGAAGGCCGCCGACGGCTGCTTTTCCAGCACGCCGCGCAAAAACGCGGAGAGCTCCTCCCGCGAGAAGACGTCCTGCAGGCTTTCCATGGGCGCCTCGTGCGCCACGGGCGCGAACTGCACCGCGGGCTGCCCGCCTACCCGCTGGGTCGGCGAATCCGGCGTCACCAGCTCCGGGTGCGCCGCCTCGAGGCTTTCGAGCTCCCGCAGCAGCGTGTCGTATGCGTAGTCGTCGATTTCCGGCGCGTCCTCCACGTGATATTTGTGGTTATGGTAGTGTATTAAATCACGCAGCTCCTGCACGCGCTCCAAATCGGTCATGGGGAAACTCCTTCTATCTTGCCTTGATGAACCTTATAAATTTCGCCGAGCATCTCGGTCCTCGCGCCCTGCACGAAGATGGCGCTGCCGTCGCACAGGGCGTAGAGGGGTGCCCCTGCGAAAACGCGCGCATTCTCTCCATCAGTGCGGTGTCGTCTTTGCTTGCGTTAAAGTGCGGCGCAATCGAAATATCTGCCAGGGCAAGGCCCTCATAGGGGGATTCCACCGCCTCGTTGAAAGCCAGCGCCGCCATGTTGATGGCCCCGGCGCTCAGCCCCAGCACCGCCGCGCCGGATTCCCGGATGGGCCCGATCAGCCCGTACTCCCGCATAAAACGGAATTGCCGCGCGGTGTCGCCGCCCATGAGGAGGATGCAGGAGGCGTCGCGAACCAATTCGATGGCGCGAGCGGGCGTGACGCGGTCATCCAGCACGTCACATTGCGCGAATTGGATGCCGATTGCCTCAAACCACTCCCGGTCGATGCGGGCGTAGTTATCCGTCTTGCTGTGGCCTGCCGGGTCGGTGCACACGAACACCAGCCGCCCGCGCCCAGTGATGCCCTCCCGCAGCCGCGCGGCAACCTCCGGGGAAAAGCCATCTTTGAAAAAAAAGTGCTGAAGAAGGCCAGGAAACGCGCATTCATATTATAACTCCAATTCCACCTCATCATCCGGGGTGTCGTCATAAATCAGCCCCAGCACAAACGCCTGCAGGCTGCCCATGGGCCCGCCCGCGCGCTTTTTCTTTAGGAGGAACTCGGCCCGCCCGGCGATGGCCAGCAGCGCCTGCCCGGTGGGCGTGCCGGGGCCGTAGCGCTCCTCGCCTGCGTAAATATTGCGCACCAGCTCGAGGAAGAGGGCTTTCAGCGGGGTTTTGCGCACGCACTTGGGGATTTTATGGCGGCAAAGCAGCAAACTGCCCAAGTCGCCCAGCGTTGCGCGGTTGACGAACTTGCCCGCCAGGGTGATGGGCAGGCGCAGCTTATAGATGGTTTCCTTTTCCACGCTGAAGCCCCCGGCGTTGTCCGCCAGGCGGCCGATATCGTTGGCGGCGCTTTCGATGAGGGTACGCAGCAGGGAATCGAAATAATCTGCCAAATATTCCTGCACGCCCAGCCCCCCGCGGTCCCAGGCGAAGTCCCGGACCTGCCGGGTAGCCACCCGCATGCGGCGGCCCTCCACCTCGATGGTGCGGAAAACGCCGGGGTAGCCCGCCAGGCTGGCGGTATTGATATCCCAATAGGGGTTGCCCTGCGGCGTGGTGATCTTGGCGATGTTGTGCATGTGGCTGTGGCCCGAGAACATGCACCGCAGGCCCGCGTCGGCCAGGCGGCGGGTGCAGCTTTCCCAGCCGCCCAGCATGTCCCGGGAGGAGATCATCGGGTACACAGGCGAGGGTGGCAGCGAGGGGTGGTGCGTCATGGCGAAGAGGACGTCGCCCTCCGCCTTTGCCCGGGCAATCTGCTCCAAAATCCAGGCCATCTGCCCTTCGCTGTAGCCGCAGAAGGCCCGCCCGTCGCCGTCGTCGTTCAGGCACAGCAGGCGGCAGCCCGGGGTGAGCTGCGCCACGTAGGACATGCCGCCGTCCGCTTCATAGCGGGCGATGGCGTCCCGGAAGCCGAATTCGTCGTACAGCTCCCTTAGCTCATGGCGGAAAGCAGCGCCCTCCTGCCGCTCCAGGAGGGGGACGCCGCTTTCGTTTTTGTCCCCCGGATGGTGGGAGCCGTAATCGTGGGTGGCGGTGATGAGGACCACCCGCTTGCCCATGGCCTGCACCCGGCGCAGCTTTGGGAGCAGCGCGCGGTGCTCGGCCACATGGCCGTCGCAGGTGAGGTCCCCCGCCAGCAGCAGCACGCCGCAGTCCGGCTCGGCCAAAAATTCCTCTAGCGCGGCGTCCAGGATCGGCCCGCTTTCCAGCAGGGTTTTCTGGCCGCCGGGGGGCGGCGCGCCGGGCATGGGTTCGCGGACGTACAAATGGGGGTCGGCGAAGAGCCAGAACTTGTGCATGGTGCACCCCTCGTCCTATTCGATTTTTTTGAAATTGTCACACTGCCGCCCGTTCTCCCATCCAGCGGTTCAGAAAGGCACGCAGCTTGGCGTCGTACTGCTCCTTGCCGACGCAATACGCCATGGCGTGGCCCGCGCCCTCCACCAGCAGCAGGTCCTTGGGCACGGCGGCGGCCGCGTGGCAGCGCAGGCCCATCTCGGTGGGCACGAAGGTATCCTCGGCCCCGTGGACGAACAGGGTGGGGCGCTTAAAATTGCCGATCTGCCCGTAGGGGTCGGCGTCCTTCTTCAGCGAGCGGTGCTGGAACATCCGGAAAAACAGCCCCAGGGCCCAAAAAAGCGGCGGGAAGTGCAAGCCCAGATCCCTTTTGGCCGAGAGGGTGATCATCTCGTAGCCGTTGGTGTAGCCGCAGTCCTCCACCACGCACTTGACATAGTCCGGGGAGCCCAGGGCGTTGCAGTTCATCACGGTGGCGCCGCCCATGGATACCCCGTGGAGGGCCACCTCGGTGTCCCCGCCCAGGCGGCGCACAAAAAGCTCCGCCCAGTCCAGGATATCCTGCCATTCCAGGGCGGCGAAGCCGATGTATTTACCGTCGCTGCGCCCGTGGCTGCGGTGGTCGGGGAGCAGGATGTGGTAATTCATCTCCTCGTGGTAGAAGGGCAGCATCGCGGCGAACTCGTCGGGCCCGTTGCCGTGGTAGCCGTGGACGAGCACCGCCAACTGGCGGGAGGGCTTGGCCGCCGGGAGGTAATACCCCCGCAGCGTCAGCCCGTCCCGGGAGGTCATCTCCACCTCCTGCGGGTCGTGCGAGAAGAGCCATTGCTTCCCCGCCGCCCGCATGGCTTCGCGCTGCGCCGTCATGGGGTCAGGGGCTTGCAGCTCCTTGGCCTCTTTTTCCCGCCGCGTGAGGGAGAGCACGAAGCCTATGTAGCCGCCCACGAAGGTGCCCAGGACCAACAGCGCCGCGATGCCCGAAAGTACGTACCAGAGCCATGCCATGATCGTTCCTCCTTGTTTTCGATAAGTCGTCAGGTCTAATGTCTGATGTCTATCATCTAATGTCTATCATCTAAGGAATCCCAAATGCGTGGGTTCCAGCAGCAGGGACATTTTGTCCATGGTGGTGGCCACCACGTGCCCCAGCGCGGGGCTGGGGAGCGCCTTCGCGGCAAAGGGGGCGGCGTAGACGCCCATCTTGTTCAGGCTGGGCTCGCTGCGGGGGGTCATGCGCACCTGGCGGCCGCGGAAGGCGAAGGTGATGCGCCGCTCGGCCACGGAGTTGAGAGGGCGGACCCACACGTGCAGCTTCGCGCCCCCCTCCCAGGCGGCGCTGCACGCCACCGTGAACTCGATCCCGCCCAAGGAGATCCTGCACTTGCGGGCGCGCCCGTCCATGCCGCACAGGACGGTGTTGCGCTGCGCGCCCTCGGACCAGCTGAGCTTCAGCGTGTCCTCCTGGAAGCGCAGGCGCACCTGGTCGATGTTCCCCGCCTTGTCGGCCGACATGAAGAAAACCGCCATGGGCATCACGCTCACGGGGAAGCCGAAGGCTTTGGGCACCTGCTGCGCCCCCGCCGGGAAGTGGATGGCCCGGCCCTCCAGGTGCTCCTCCAGGGCGCGGCTGCGGGGCGCAGGCTCCAGGACGGGATACGCGGGCAGCCGGGGGATTTCCGGCGTTTCCTCGCTCCGGTCCGTGAAAAGCGCGGGCAGGTGGCGGAACAGGGTGTCGAGCATGGTCTGCGTGAAGACCTCGCCGCCGTTGGTCACCACGCAGGCGTCGTATTCCGGGAAGCACAGCCCGAACTGGGACAGCGTGCCGTCGGCGCGGAAGGAGCCCGGCACGGCGTTCATCCAAAAGCAGAAGCCGTAGCCGTTGTTGCCGTGGAGGTCGCCCTCCTGGTTCTGCTGCGCCTGGGCGGTGGTGGCCAGCCGCAGCCAATCGGCGGGAATCACCTGCCTGCCCTCGTAGACACCCCCCTGGGTGCAGCACAGCATGAGCTTCGCGAAGTCCTCCGTGGTCATGTAGAGGCCCCAGCCGCCGGCTTCCACGCCGCTGCCGTCGTTTTCCCAAAAGGGGCGCTCGATACCCAGGGGCTCGAAGAGGCGCGGCATGAGGTAGTCCGTGACGCATTCGCCGCACACCCGCGTGAGGATCACGCACAGCAGGTAGATGTTTTCGTTGCAGTAGTTCCAGCCCTCCCCCGGCGGGTAGGCCCAGCGGGCGTTGGCGTAGTCCCGCAGCCACTGCTTCTTCGTCTTGTCGGTCAGGTAGCTGACTTCCTTCCCGGCCGTCATGCTCAGCAGGTGGCGCAGGGTGAGGCGCTCCAGGTAGGGGTCCTCCTCCTTGGCGCGCAGCGCGGGGAGCAGCTGCGCCACCTTGTCCTCCAGGGAGAACTTCCCCTCGGCGATGGCGTAGCCCACGGCGATGGATGTGACGGATTTGCTCACCGAAAACATCACGTGGGGGTACTGCGGCCCGTAGGGCGCGCGGTAATCCGCCCAGGCCACTTTGCCGTGGCGCAGCACCAGGACAGAGTGCATGTCCAGCGCGCCATCGATCACGTCCTGCATCATCTCCGCCAGTATTTTTTGTGAAATACCGACAGAAGCGGGCGAGCTTGCCCTCGGAATTTTAGCTGTTTGCATGAAATCATCTCCAGTATAAACAAATGTATTGACATTCAGGAACGTTTATGCTATACTAAAGAAAATAAAGAAAAGGGGATGAACCAATGAGAGTCAAACTGCCGCACCTCAACGACACCCAGCGCCGGGTCTACGAATACCTGGTGGAGCGTTCCCAGGACGGCGTGCCGCCCTCGGTGCGCGAAATCGGCGAGCGGGTGGGCCTGCAGTCCACGTCCTCCGTCCAGGCCAACCTGGACGCCCTGGAAAGCATGGGCTACATCACCCGCGACCCCATGCACAAGCGCTCCATCCGCATCGCCGGCCAGGAGCACCAGCGGGTGATCCAGGTGCCGCTGCTGGGCACGGTCACGGCGGGCCTGCCCATCCTGGCCGTGGAGCAGATCGAATGCTACCTGCCCTACACCGGCCCGGTTTCCCGGGACAAAGCGCTCTTCGCCCTGCGGGTGCGCGGCGAAAGCATGATCAACGTGGGGATTTTGGACGGCGACATCGTCTTTGTGGAAAAAACTCCCGTAGCCCACAACGGCGACATCGTGGTGGCCCTCATCGGGGAGGAGGCCACGGTGAAAACCTTCTACAAAGAAAACGGGCATTTCCGCCTGCAGCCCGAAAACGACACCATGGACCCCCTCTTCTGCGAGGAAGTGATCATCCTGGGCAAGGTGGTGTCCCTGCTGCGGTACTTTTAAGAGCGCTGGCGCGCGCTGCGCTCTCTATGCACCGAAGGAAGTGCGCGCCCTTTTCCTCAAAATTTTTATAGGCGTTGTAGCTTGCGGCGGCGGGGGAAAGCAGGCAGGTTTTGCCCGCCGTCGTGCAGGCTAGGGCCGCCGCGACGGCTTGCTCCATGGTCTGCACGGGAACGATCGTTTGCCTGCTGCTCAGCTCCTGGAGCAGCTTGGCTATGGTGTGCCCTGTTTCCGGCATGCATACGATGTTGCGCAGGGGGCGCTTGCTTAACTCCTCCGCAAAGCCTTGGTAGTCCAGGCCGCGGTCCAGCCCGCCGAGGAGGAGGGTGTCCACGTCGCCCAGGGCGTCCACCGTGCAGAGCACCCCCCGGGGGATGGTGCAGATGCTGTCGTCCACCCAATGGATGCCGCAGGCTTCGCTGACGGGGTACATCCTGTGCGGAAATCCTTGGAATTCCTCCACTGCCCGGCGGATGCCCGCCTGGGTTGCCCCCAGCAACGCCGCCGCCGTGGCCGCGAAATAGATGTTGTGACGGTTGTGCTCCCCGCGCAGCCTAGGGTTGCCGTTGACGAGCGACGCGAGAAAAGGGTCTTCCGTCCGCGCGCTGACAGGCACGCGCCGTGCCCTGCACCGCGAAAGGTCCACCATCTGGGCAATGGGCTGGTCGGCGTTGTAAATAAAATAATCTTCCGGTGCCTGATATTGGCAAATGTGCCCTTTGGCCGCCGCATACCCGGCAAACCCGCCGGTATAGTGGTCCAGATGCTCTTCGTAGAGGTTCGTCCAAACGGCGACCTGCGGCGAAGCATGCGTAAATTCCAGCTGGTGGCTGGAAAGCTCGATCACCGCGATTTGTCCCGCGATCTCATCAAAACAGTCCAGCACGGGTACGCCCATGTTCCCGATCAGGCGCGCGCCGATGCCGGAAGCGCGGAGCATCCCGTAAAGAAGGGTGGATGTGGTGGTTTTTCCCTTGCTGCCCGTCACGCCCGCCTTCACGCAAGGCGCGAAGCGCAGAAACAGGTCCGTTTGGCACGAAATTTCCACGCCGGGCGGTATGGCTATGTTTTTCAACGGGATCCCGGGGGACTTCAGCACGATATCGCATTGGTGCAACGCGTCGAGATAGCCTTCGCCGCACAGCAGCGTAACGTGTGGGTCCTCTAAGCGGATGGGTGCCTGATCTGCGATCAGCAACGGCAATTCCGGGAAATAATTCCTTAAAAACACGTAGCTGGAGCGGCCTTCCCGGCCAAATCCCAGAAGCGCAATGCGTTTGCCGTGAAGATACTCAAACAATTGCGCTGACATAAGCATGCATCCTCTCCACGGCAGTCAAAAATTCCGGGGGCACGTTGTGCTCGGGGTTCCACGTCCGCAGCAGGCGCTGCGCCCGCCCGGGCTGGCCTTCCAGCATCGCGAGCGCTGCGTGCGCCTCTTCCGCCGTGCCCACGCATTCGAAGGGTTTCTCGTGTTTTTGCCCAAGCAACGCCTGCAATTCATCCCGCAATTCGGGCTTTATTAATAAATTTTCGCCAAAAATTTTTATCATATGCGCTTCGGGCAGAAAGGGCGCCAGCATCAAATACACGAATAGGCATTTCGCGCAGCGGCCGCACCAAGCGTTTTGTTTGCTGCCCGCGTTGCAGCTTTTGAAAGCAAAGTGATACTGCGGCAGCGCGGCAAACTGCCCTGCGATTTGCAGCTCGTGGAAGGGCCGCAGCAGGCTGAAATACCGTATGGGCAAGCGAAACCGCTGCCGTACATAGGCGTTCATATCCTGCTCGAAGGCGTAGGACTTGGAATATTGGTGGTTCACGGCCGTTCCGGGGACGCTGGGCTCGTTGGCGCTGGCCTCGTTGGAGAGCACCAGATCCTCCGCGCCGATTAGGTAGGCACAGTAAAGCCCTAAAAAGGCCGCGACTGCGGAAAAGGGGGTGTGGCCATTCCAATAGCCCTCCGCGTTGCGCTGCAGCAGTGCCGGATCCATGCTGCGGTGCGTGCGCAGCAGCCGCTCCGGCGGATGCCCGGCAGCCGCGAAGGTTTGCGCCCGCGCGAGCTGGTCGTTGATGGTAAAGCCGTAAAGCGGCCGCCTCATTTGGCCAAGCAGATGCAGCGTTACGCAGGAATCCTTCCCGCCGCCCACGGGCACCAAGCTCAAACCCGCGCTTTGAAAGCCCGCTGCCGCCGGACTTGGCTGCGGCATGCCTGCGGATGCAAACTGCACCTCGACAAAGCTTTCTGCGTCGGCGGCGATGCCGTTCCGGTAAAAAAATTCACCAAGGCCGTGATACCATAGCCGTTTCCACCAGGCGGCATCTTCCGCGTCCAGGGCACCGCAGTGAATAAAAATCACGGGCGGGCAGGCGCACTTCCAATAGCTGATGAGCTCCACCAAGCCCAGCGCGAACACCAGCTCCCGGGCCATGGGGCCGTCCCAGGCGTTGCGAAGGGGCAGGCTGTGCGTATCAATCACAATCTGGGGATGGAATTCACACAGGCCGTCGATCGAAAAATCAAATTGCAACCGGATGCACCCGTCCTCCCGCGTGATATGGTACGCCAAGTAGTGGAAGACGGGGTGCAGGGCGCGCAGCCGCTCAAAACGTGACAACATGGTGGGCCCTTTCCGTCAGTCTTCGGGCGGAGGCTCTTGCGGCTCCGACGCGGGGGGAGGCGGGGCCTGCGGCGGCGGATAAGGGGCAGGGTCTTGCGGATAGGGCGACTGGCCCGGGTAGGGCGGATACGGCGGGTAGGGCTGCGCGTAGCCCTGGAAGCCTTCCGGTTCCTCGGGGATGACGCAGGCCAGGATGATGTAGAGGATCAGGCCGGGGAAGCCGGTGGTGAACAGCGACAGCACCACCCACAGCACCCGTACCACGGTGGGATCCATGTTCAGGTATTGCCCGAGGCCGCCGCACACGCCCGAGATGGTGCGGTTTGTGCGGGAACGGTAGAGCCTTTTTTCCATAGGAAGGACCCTCTCTAGAAATTTATTCGCAGGCCGCTTTGGTCGCGGCCAGGGTGTTCTGCATCAGCATGGCCCGCGTCATGGGGCCCACGCCGCCGGGCACGGGGGTGATCCAGCTGGCCTTGGGCGCGACGCCGTCGAAATCCACGTCGCCGCGCACTTTTTTGCCCCCCGCTGGGTTCATGCCCACGTCGATCACCACCGCGCCCTCCTTCACCATGTCGGCGGTGATGAAACGCAATTGACGGATCGCCACCACCAGAATATCCGCCTGGCGGGTGAGTGCGGCCAGGTTCCGCGTCTTGGAGTGGCAGATTGTCACGGTGGCGCTGCGCAACAGGGCCAGGGAAACCATGGGCTTCCCCACCCGGATGCTGCGCCCTACCACGACCAGGTGCCTGCCCTCCAGGGGGATGCCCGCGTCGTCCAGCAGCTCCAGGATGCCCGCCGGGGTGCAGGGCAGCAGCCCTGGCTCGCCCAGGGCCAGCCTGCCCACGTTTTCCGGGTGGAAGCAGTCCACGTCCTTGCGGGGCGAGATCGCCCGGCACACGGCAGGCTCGTCGTAGCCATAGCCGGGAGGCAGGGGCGACTGGCAAAGGATCCCGTGGACCGAGGGGTCGCGGTTCAGCTCGCCGATCAGCTCCAGCAGCTTTGCCTGCCCCGTTGCGGCGGGCAAGGCGTATTCCAGCGAGCAGAAGCCCACCTGCTCGCAGTTTTTCCGCTTATTGGCGACATAAATCCGCGAGGCGGGGTCGTCCCCCACGATAATCACCGCCAAGCAGGGCTGCACGGGCAGGGCCTTCGCCTCCTCGGCGATGCGGGCAAATAGTTTCTCGCTCACGGCCTTGCCGTCAAGTATCTGCGCCATCGGCCTCCTCCTTCTCCGCTGCGGGCTCTTCTTCCGAAGCATCCGAAACGGCTTCTTCCTCTTCCGCCGGTTCCGCGGGGGCAGGGGAGTCCTCGCCGGGGAAATAGTCGATCCCCTCGATGGGCTTTGGGTTCTTCTTGTACTTCAGCGTGAAGTAAATCAGCGCGGCGAGGCAGCCGGCCACCAAGATCCCCGAAAGCAGCTGCGACACCCGCACGCTACTGCTGCCGATGTAAAGGCTATCCAGCCGCAGGCCCTCCACCACGGAGCGTTCCGCGCCGTAGAGCATGCCGTAGCACAGGATCAGCTGGCCGCTGAACCTGCGCCATTTGCGGCAGATCAGGTAAATAACAGCGAAGCTCAGCAGGCACCACAGGGATTCGTACAGAAAGGTGGGGTGCACGTAGGCTTTGTCGGCCACGGTGCCCGCCACGACCCCGCCGATGCCCCGGGCCGTGAATTCGCCCTGGTGCATCATGATGTAGTCGGCGGTCTTCTGGCTCCACATGCCCCAGGGCAGGCGCGTGTTGGTGCCGAAGGCCTCCTGGTTGGTGAAATTCCCCCAGCGGCCGATGCCCTGGCCGATGAGGAAGCTCATGGCGGCGATGTCCATCAGGTTGAGGAAATTCAGCTTGCGGA
>Ga0268262_10006594_pt1 | contig 11092 bp, 10 predicted proteins | sample TergutNc150P3_FD_190354 | JGI IMG/M metagenome (GOLD analysis project Ga0268262, IMG submission 190354) | Nasutitermes corniger P3 segment gut microbial community from laboratory colony in Florida, USA - Nc150 P3 (SPAdes) (version 2) | ecosystem: Host-associated > Arthropoda: Insects >...
TCTGCCCGGGTGCCGAGCCGGAACGTGTATATTGATCAATGTTCGTATCCAGCCTCTTTAGATAGTCAAATGCCTTGTCTTCATCTTTGTTGTTTACGTATCTGAGGGTAGTAACAACATTGTAAGCGGTACCAGAGGTGTTAGGATTGGCCATGCGGACATAGCCCTTGTATTCGGGTTTTAGGAGATCCGCCCAGCTTTTTGGCGGGGTAAGCCCAAGGGCTTTGGCCCTATCCAAATTTGTAGAAACAACCAGGGGGCCTACATAAAGGCCGATCCAGTAATTCTGTGGATCCTTAAATTGCGCGGGAGTATTGTTCGCTTCCCGTGATACATAAGGGGTAGTAAGACCCCTGGACTTGGCGGTGATGTGGTCAAGGCCAACTCCGCCTACCCAGATGGACGCCTGTGGGTTCGCTTTTTCCGCTTCAATACGTGTCAGCGCTTCGCCTCCCGACAGACGAACCCAATTCACCTTGACGCCGGTTTCTTTTTCATACATTTCAAAAAGAGCCTTTGCCAGGACTTCTTCCAGGGTTGTATAGGCCGATACCGACTGTGGCGTACTTGTCGCCGAACCGCCGCTCTCACTCGCGCCAGTCGCGAAAACGAGGGCGCTAGCGCTTATCAAAATGAACAAGAACAAAACAAGCTTTTTCATTAAAGCCTCCTTCATATAATATAATAGATACTTTTATAATAATCATGCTAAATTCCGGTTTTGGCAAGGAAAATTTTCAAAAGATAAATTTTTATGGCGCTTTTAGCGAACAGGGCAAGCCTACAAGGCACTATCCGCAAACGTCCTTATGTCCAATTTCTCTATAGTTCTTTACTTCAAGAGAAATACTGCCATTATGTTAGTCGTGACTTCCAATTCGCCCATCGGCAGTACTGTTGAAGATGCTTCTTTAGGCACCGTCATCGCGTCAGCCATAAATTGTTGATTCATCAGTCTATTGCTCATTGGCGACACTTGTTGTGTCCCCTGATCCGTTATGCTTAACACCCTAATTACTTTAAGGTTCGAAAGCTCAGCGTACTGATTGGCCTTCTCAAGAGCTTTTTTGTACGCAAGCTCGCGGGATTTAACAAAATATTCGGTGGTGTTCTTTACGCTAAAAATTACCTGGTTTAATTCTATCCCGTTGATTTGGATAAGCTTATCAATTATTTCAGACGCCTTGTCATCATTAATGTCTTCTATTGAAAAAGTAATTCTTTGTTCCGCCCTTTGCCCGACTAAAATTCGCCTGGTTGTGTATTCATATTCCGAGCTAAACGACAGCGAGGCGGTGTTTATGTTTTTGTCTTCGATGTTTGCCTCTTTCAGTATGCTCAATGCCTGCCTTACCATTCTGCTTACTTCATCCTGGGCCGTCTTGGTTGTTTGGGCAACATTACTCAAAGTGATGCTCATCTGAATCATGTCCGGTTGAACCGCCACAGTGCCGGTTCCGTAAACGGAAATTGTGCTTTCGCTTTCAGGGACTTTATTGCAGCTGCATACGAATAGAGCAATGGATGCTAAAGCTAATACCCAAAAAGGCTTTGTTTTCATAGTTTTACCTAAACTTTACAGCGGTGCCATACGCTATTACTTCGGCGGCGTTCTGCATTATAGATGAAGACGCGTACCTAATACATACAATCCCGTCGGCGTGATGTTGTTCGGCATCCTCGACCATTCTTTTTGTCGCCAAAGCCCTTGCCTCGTTCATCATTTCTGTGTATTCCTTTAGTTCTCCGCCTACCAATGATTTAAGCCCCTGGGTTATATCCTTGCCCAAATGCCTTGATTGAATTGTGCTTCCTTTTACAAGGCCAATTGTTTCTAGTTCCTTTCCGGAAATGTAATCAGTAGTTACCAAGATCATCTTCTTCGCCCCCTTTAATTTCCTTTAGCCTTTGTATTAAAACCATGACAATTACCAAAGACCCTATGCTTGAAGCAATTATGATTATTAGCTTAATTGCATTAGGTATATTAAATTTTATTAGAACAATGCTAACCGACAAACAATAGCCTAAAAGGCAAAGCGATACAATAATCGGCGCGATTGTTTTTTTTATATGCTTATCGGACATTATAAACCTCTTAAAGCGATAAGGCTGAATTCCATGATAGCAGGACGATACAGGTCTGGCAAGCTCGCGTTCAGTGGATCGAAAGAATAACAATCTTTAAGCTATGTACGATTCATTATGGGAAGAATTGCATAATTTATGAAGCCCTCGAAGCTCTATTTAGCGGCGGCAAGCCTTTCCCGTACCATGCCCAGTAAATGCGCGGCGTTTAAGCCGCGTTTTTGGTTAAATGCGACATGGCATGGCGCAAAGTAAATGCCCCATAATGTATAAAAGCGTTCAGGCTTTAGTCTGAACGTGCGCCTTCGCCTATTATTTCAGCCGGCCTTTTTGCATTTTTTTCAGTGTTACTTTTACTGGGCCTACGCCATGTTACATGGTAACACAAACGCCCTCAATGTTTCGGGCGCATTTTTGGGGCGGGAGTTTTATGATCGGCTATTGCTTTGGTTAGTAGGTAGTCTGCGGAAAGGTCATCAATTCCAAAAAGCCGTGCCTCACGGCGGCTTACAAAGCCTGTTCCGTTGGGACCGACTTTGGGTGTGTTCTTCGTCCAGTATTCATCAAGAGCGTCATACTCTTCCTCGGTTAAGTCCGGCATAAATCCTCGGCATCGGTATAACCATGCTTGAACGCCGACTTCGCATATTTGATAACAACGTCCATGATTAGACTTTACAGTCTGACAAGAGGAAAAGCAAGTACGCGCATGAGTATTTGATCCCTCAATTTCCTCATTCCCTGTTCCCCATTCCCTACAATATCAAAAAAAGACTGCCCAAAAATATTACTTCCTGGGCAGTCCTTCAAAAACCAGATTTTTGAAATAAACTACTTGTTAAGGATAAACTCAACCCGCCGGTTTTTCCACCAGTTGTCGCGATCCTCGTACTTTGCGATTGGCCTTGCGCCGCCGATGCCGATTGTGGTAAGACGGCGGCGGTCAACGCCAAGATTAACCAGATAATCCGCCACAAACTTGGCGCGCTGTTCGCTTAAGGGCCGGAGCTCAAGCTCGTGTTCCAGCCGCCTGCCGGCTTCGGTTGGCGCGGTCAGGTTCGCGTGCCCTTCCACAGTAACCCTGTAAGTGTCGAATTTGTTGAGCGCCTGGGCAATGCGCCTGAGGATGTAATCGTTACGACCAAGAGTTTCCTCATTCAGACCAGCAAAACCGCCGGTGCCGGAACTGAACACAATAGACGGTATCTGCATCCTCAACTGATTCCCTTCATTAATAACCAGTATATCCACCCCAATCAACCCATGGCTGGTTGAGCTTAGCCCGTGAATATTTTTCACCGTCAGGGTGAAGGGATAATCGGTGGCCGATTGAACCAATTCGCCCAGCGAACTTCGGCCATTCCAGACGATTTGCGCGGGGGGATTGCCTCTATCAGACTTTTCAAAAAAGGTTATGTTCAGCTGTCCGCCTTCCATGATCGCAAGCTTCCATTCCTCGATGGGCGATTCGTCCCTGCAACTGATGGTCATAAACAACTCGTCATCGATTCCGTCGCCGTCAGGGCTGAAGAAACGTGGAGAAAGACTGACCGCAAGTTCCGGAGCCCGGTATTCCTTAGGCGCAGGCGGGGCCACTTCATCCACTACCTGGGCCGGCGTTCCTTTGCAGGTTACAATGCCAAAAACAACAAGGCATACCAACGCAAGAACCGCAATTACAATAAAAACTTTTTTCATGATGTACCTCTTGATAATACAATAATCAAAAGCGTACTGTTCACAACTTTTGGACAGGTGAATACTAAAAAATTATCCGTGATATCGTATGAAGTTTCATAAAATTCTAAATACGAATAATGCAGATAGCGAAGATATCCCTATCCGGCTTTTTCCGAAATCGTTTCAAGGTCTTCAACTGCTTTTCTAAGCTTGTCTGTAATTGCCATTACTTCGGAGTAACTGGTTTTGATTCCCTCGGTAACATCATGCAAGGTTGCCAGGGTAGATGTAATTTCGGAACTGCCGGAGGACAATTCGGTAAGCGTGTTGATGAGTTCCGTCATGGTTCCGGCAAAGCCGTTAATTTCTTTGGACATCCCGTTGATAACATCGCCAGTATCGTTGGAGCTGTTGGCGGTAACGGTGATTCCCTTGATGATGCCCGACAGAGTCTGTGAAATGTTGTGCGAATTTTCCCTGGTGGTTATGGAAAGACGGCGGATCTCGTCGGCAACCACCGCGAAACCGCGGCCCGCCTCACCGGCATGGGCGGACTCTATGGCGGCATTCATCGCCAGAAGGTTGGTGTTAGCCGCAATGCCGGAAATGATTTTTATTGCCGAAGCTATGCCGTCAACCATCTCGGAGATGCTCTTCACGGATTGAATGGTTTCCTGCATGGAATTTTGGCCTTTAATGGCGTTCTCTATCAAACCTTTGATGGATTCCTGTCTTTGCCTGGAAAGCTCCGAAGTATTCTTGATGGACGTTACCATTTTTTCCGTAACCTCCGAGGATTCCGCCACTGCTGCGGCCTGCGAACCAACTTTGGCGTTAAGATCTTCCATTCTGGAATCAATATTGCCGATGAGGCTATAAACGTTATCAATATGTATCCTGAGCTGCTGGTTTAGTTCCTCAACTCCTTTTTCTTCTTTTAGAAGGGCAAGGATGTAATGTGCGCAATTTTCCGGCTTGTTGAGTTTGTTGAAAATCGCTACCGCCATTGCCTTGCAGCTCCCGTAACCGCAGCTCGTGCAGTCGTATAAATCCTTGGGACTGAACTTCCTCATGCTCTTGTATACTTCGGTCAACTGCGCTTCGCTTGGATGTTTCAGCGTGTAGTTTCCCGAAAGGTTACGGTACTCCCTTTTGTACAGGCCGGGCTTCCAGTATTTATTTAATACGTTGTGAAGTTTTTTATGGTACTTGTCTTTATTTTTGGGATCGTACATTGCCTCAAGTTTTCCGCTGCGTTTGCGGACCGGGCTTTCAAGCTCTCCCTGGCACTTGTCATGATTCCCCGTCCCGGGGCCTCCGTTACAGCCTTTTTCGCAATTCAGGCAATCCACCATCCTGGGAAGCTCTATGTCCGGTTTGTTTATCAGTCCGGAAATTTCCGTCAGGTAGGGGTAAATGGTATGAACGCCCTCGATCCTGAAGGTATGCCGCCTGATGCCGGGTAAAAACCGTTCGGCGGTGTCCAAAAGGCCGCCGGGATTGCAGAACTGAACCGCCCTTTCAGGCAACGCGCCCGTATATTCCACCGCAGGAAAACTGTCCAGGCTTAAGTTCTGCGCCTCAAGATAACGCTTCATGGACAGCATGGTAATGTGGTAATCCCCGTACTTTGTTTCATCAAATTCCCGCCGCTTCGCGAGGCAGGGAGAAATCGCCGCGATTTTGTAATCCTTGTACTGGGGATAATACTCGCGGATCATTTTCATGCTGTGCAGCATGGGACTGTCCGCCGGTGACAGATGAGGCAGCAGTTCAGGGTGATATGTCTCAATAAAGGTAACAATCGCAGGGCAGGGCTGGGCAATCAGCGTCTTGGGGTTTGTCTGTTTGATGTAATTTACATAGGAAAGTACCGTCAGCTCCGCGCCGAAACCCACGTCAAAAATCGCCTCTACTCCAAGCCTTTTTAAATAACCGTTCAGGTTAAGAAATTTGCCGGAGTAAAAAGACACGACAGCCGGTGCAACGATGGCAATGATTTTTACATCGTTCTTAAGATCCTCGAGAAAGCGGGTAGTGTCATCTATTAATTGCCTGGCATCGTGCGTGCAGCTGGTGATACAGTTCCCGCAACCTATACAAAGATCGGGGTTGATCGTCAATTTCTCCCCGGATCCGTCTATGCAGTATTTAACCGGACAGGCTGTAATACAGGCGTAGCAATTAACGCATTTTTCGTTATCGATCCGTACAAGCGCTGTAAGCGGCGTTGTCCCCATTTTTATATCTCCTTTCTATCTTCCTGCATCAAAGAGTTTCCCCATTGTAAAACCCCATTTCTGTTCCAATAGCACGGAAAAACCCACTTTTTTGTAAAAAGAAACTGCGCCGGTATTTGACGAACCAACCCCAAGATGCAAGCCGGAGACCTTTTGTTGCGCCAGTTCCGCAAAAAGCTCATTCATTAAAGCGCGTCCAATTCCTTTTTGCTGGATGCAGGGAAGCAGATCAATATGAAGATGCGCCGGATAATCCGCAAGCCACGGCAGGGCAGCCGTATCTACAGGAAACTGGCATTTGTGAAGAAGCTTAATTATGTTGTCTTCTTTTCCGGAAAGAGACAGGGGAAAAGGCTGAGGATAGCGTTCTCTTATCGGAGGCAGCCACTCCTCCTCCATCCACTGCCCAAAGGTTAGAGTATCAGGAACCGCTATAATGTAACCTTGCGGGCGATATCCACATTCAGCCACAAAACAAATACCGTTCGGGTATATCAGGTACGGCGCGACATAATATTGTCCTATTGTATACGGATCGGAAAAGAAGGGCGTGGCGTCTTTGCTTTCGTCTCCGGTTTTTAAGCATATTTCATATAAATACGGAAGATCGGATAATACCGCCCGCCGGATAGTTATTTCTTCCATAGCTTTATTATAGCTTATCTTCTTTTTCAATATTTGTCGCCATGTCGCCAATGAACTACTTTTTCCTGTATAGTGTTTTAGAGGTTTGTTCAATTGAAAATACTCGTACCGGTTAAGCAGGTTCCGGAAAGCAGTAACGTAAAAATGGATTCCGCCACAGGAACACTGATCCGCACGGGCGTGGAAACGGTGGTGAACCCTCTGGACCTTTACGCCATAGAAACCGCGCTCAGGCTTAAGGAACGGTTTTTCCCGCACGACGGGGAAATTACCGCCCTTTCGATGGGGCCGCTTGCGGCCATGCGGGTACTAAAAGAAGCCGCCGCCATGGGCTGCGATCGCTGCGCCCTGCTTTCCGACAGGAGATTCGGCGGCGCGGATACCTGGGCCACCTCCTATACATTGGCCCAGGGAGCCAAAAAGCTGGGCCCCTTTGACATTATCATTGCCGGGGAGCGGGCTACCGACGGGGATACAGCGCAGGTGGGGCCCGGCTTGGCGGCCTGGCTGGACATCCCGGTTCTGACCTATGTTTCAAAGATTGAAGAGATAACCGCGACCCGTATCAGGGCGGAACGGCTTGTGGAAGAAGGTTATGAAATGCTGGAGGCTCCCCTGCCCTGCCTAATCACGGTAGTAAAGGAAATCGCCGTACCTAGGCTTCCCACGCTAAAAGGAAAGCTCAAGTCTAAAGAAATGAATATTCCCGTTTTTTCCGCGGATGACCTCGGAGGAAATCCCCAATATTTCGGCCTTAACGGTTCGCCCACCAGGGTATCAAAAATCTATACCCCTTCCGTTTCCAGGAGAGGAAGGACGATCAAAGTTCAGGATGAAGATTCCCTTAAGCACGCTGTGGATGCGCTTATGGATCTGCTGGCTGAAAAGGGGCTCGTATGAAAAATTGCGTATGGACTCTGGCAGAACAGTACGAAGGTAAGCTCAAAACCGTTTCCTTTGAACTCCTTGCGCGGGGCAGGGGCCTTGCGGACAAGCTGGGCGTAAAGCTTTTCTCCATACTCATCGGGCCAACTTTGGAAGATGCCTGCCTGGAAGAGCTTATACTCCGCGGCGCAGATGAAGTAATTGCGGTTCAGGATGCGGAACTAAAATATTTCAGCAATGAAAGCTATTCGGCAATTCTTGAAACCCTTATCAGGGAGTACGAGCCGGAAATCATCCTTGCCGCAGCAACTTCCACAGGCCGCACCCTTATGCCCTATACGGCGGTCAGGGTTCACGCTGGGCTCACCGCCGATTGTACCGGCCTTGATATAGAAGATGAAACTGGCTGCCTTCTCCAAACCCGGCCCGCGATTGGGGGCAATATCATGGCTACCATAAAAACGCCGAACTCAAGGCCGCAGATGGCTACCGTCCGTCCCCGGTCTTCCAGGCCACTGGAGAAAGACCCCGGCAGGAAAGGCACGGTGATTCGCTTTTCCCTGACTGATACCCTTCCCGGCGGTGGCAGTTTTCCTCTACTTAAAGAGACTAGGACAAGGGTAACAGGCTACCGTCGCGAGGCCGCCGGTTTCGCAAACCTCGAGGAAGCGGAAGTGATTGTCGCTGGGGGCCGGGGCATTAAGAAGCCTGAGAACTTCGGCATCCTAAGGGAAATCGCCGCTCTTCTTGGCGGGGAAGTAGGGGCAAGCAGGGACGTAGTGGATCGGACTTGGATAAGTTACCCCCACCAGGTAGGTCTTTCGGGTAAAACCGTTTCCCCCAAGCTCTACCTGGCTGTCGGCATATCCGGGGCAATTCAGCATTTGGCGGGAATAAAGACCAGCGAAACCATTGTTTCGGTTAATACGGATCCCGACGCAAATATCCACAAGCTGGCGGATGTCGCCATTGTAGGCGATGCATTTGAGGTATTGGGGGAACTGAAAAAACGACTAAAGGGAATGGGGAGCAAGAATAATAATGAGCAGTATTAATCCCAAAGGCGGTTTTAATCCGTTGACCGACAGAATTATTGAAGAACTTAAAACGATTGTGGGAAAGGGCAATGTCGTTATCGAAAAAGAAAAACTGGAAGCCTATTCCCACGACGAAACGGACGCGCACGAATACGGACACGATCCCGAAGCGGTGATCTTCCCTTCTACTACCGAAGAGATCGCCTTCATCGTAAAGCTGGCTAACAGGGAGCGCATACCAATAACGCCCAGAGGCGCGGGATCGGGGCTTTCGGGCGGGGCCATTCCCGAATATGGAGGCCTTGTCCTTTCCCTTGAAAAAATGAACCGCATAATCGAAATTGACAGGGAAAATATGCTTGCCGTAGTGGAAGCGGGCGTGGTTACCAACGACTTTGCCAAGGCGGTAGAGGCGCAGGGTCTGTTTTTCGCGGGTTACCCCATGAGCCTTCAGACCTGCGTAATAGGCGGCAACATTGCGGAAAACGCCGGGGGTGGCAAGGCGGTAAAGTACGGCGTTACAGGCCGCTATATCCTGGGCCTTACCCTGGTTACCCCCCTGGGAGAAATCGTGGAACTGGGGGGAAAAATTGTAAAGGATGTTTCGGGTTACGATCTAAAATCCCTGATTATCGGTTCGGAGGGAACCCTGGGCATAGTTACCCGTGCTATCATCCGGCTCATCGGCTACCCGTCGTCAAAGTCAGACCTTCTCTCGCTCTTTAAGACTCCCAAGGACGCCATTGACCTGGTACCGGAAATCCTCGGCAAGGGCCTTACCCCAACAAGCATCGAATTCATGGACAAGCTTTCGATAGAAACAAGCTGCAAGTACCTTAACGAAAGCCTGCCCTACGAAGACTGCGGAGCCATGCTCCTCATCGAATTGGACGGCACGAATCCGGAACAGGTTGATGCGGATCTTGTTGAAACAGGCAAACTCTGCGAAAGCCGGGGCGCGTTTGAAGTTTACGTTGCCGAAGATCGGAACAACATTGAGCGTATATGGAGCGTTAGGAGAAACATTGCCGAGGCCTTCAAGGTCTTTAGCCACATCCAAAGCCTGGAAGACATTGTGGTTCCGATTTCCCGCATTCCCCAAATTATCCCCGAACTGGAAAGGCTTGGGACAAAATACCAAATGCAAATTCCCTGTTACGGCCATGCGGGAGACGGCAATCTCCACGCCACATTGGTAAAAGATCCGGACATGGGCATGGATGACTGGAAGAAAAACGAAAAGGCCTGCCTGCGGGAACTCTACCGCATTACCAGAGACGCGGGCGGAAAAATCTCCGGTGAACACGGAATCGGCATAAAGCGCAGGGAATTCTTTAAAGACCTTATAAGCCAGCCTGAACTGGAACTGATGAAGTCCTTAAAACGGGCCTGGGATCCAAACAATATTATGAACCCCGGGAAGATATTTGATTGAGATACTGTTCCTTACACCACAAGAGTAGTGTTGGTAACAAAACGATGACCGATGTTGTCTACCATTACACCAAAACCCTCAATCGTCCGCACGCCTAAAAGCGACATATCATTTTCTTCCGCGAATACTATATCGTCACTCGTGGCGTAACCTTCGGCTTTCAGTATTGCATAACCAAAATCGCGCTCGACTATTTCTTTAGTGGCGGTTATGAACCGTTTTTTCCCACGCGGGGTTATTCCGGCATCCAACAACGATTGTTTTGGCAGCCATGACAATTCCGACCCCGTATCGACCGTTACTTCTATTGGCGGCGTACAACGGTGTTCTTCTTTTGGGTTGACGGCTGTCATGTTTACATTGAATTTACTCATGCTGGTACCCATATTTCCCTATTCAAAAACAGTATATCATATTATTAACATATATACTGCACGGAGATTTGTTTTGCTTTGATTTTTTGAGAAAAATTGAAAAATTATTTATGAAAAAATGGTGCTTCGTTCTTAGGACTACCTTTGGTTTTTGGACCTCCGACCTTCGGTCGGCTAAAGAACCTACGGTACAATGCTTATGAGCCCCGTGAAGTATAACGCTACTCCAAATAATTCAGCCGAAATACCTAATTTTGTTTTCATGTGATAACCTTTCTTTAATGCGGTCGAAGACCGCACAATTAATCGAACAGGAAACAATGTTTCCTGACTTTACTCGTTTTATTCCGGTTTCGGGACGTATTTGTTTTCCCCTGGGTCTCCTTCACGGAACCAAAACAATGCAAGAATAATGAAGCCTGCGAGGCCGACGACGCCGAAAAAGCCAGCAAGGTTGTTAAGGACAACAAGCCTATGGGCACAGGCTACGTAGGCATCCATGTCAGCCAGAATGGTGTACGGGTTCACAGTGGTGGGGACGCGGCTTACAATAAAGCCCATAATAAAGGGTATTAATACCGCAGGGCAGAGCCCTGCACCCGGCGCCTACGGCGCCTTTCCGCGGCAGAGCCGCGGGGTATTAAACCCTTTTTTGTTCCTCCTCGCTCGGTCATGCGAAAGCAAGCTTTCGCGCGACCCTCGCTCGTC
>Ga0268262_10006595_pt1 | contig 11092 bp, 8 predicted proteins | sample TergutNc150P3_FD_190354 | JGI IMG/M metagenome (GOLD analysis project Ga0268262, IMG submission 190354) | Nasutitermes corniger P3 segment gut microbial community from laboratory colony in Florida, USA - Nc150 P3 (SPAdes) (version 2) | ecosystem: Host-associated > Arthropoda: Insects > Digestive...
TTGACTGAAAATCGGGGGGTTTAGCCCCCCGATTTATCTATGAAAGGCGCGTAGCGCCTTTCGTCTAAATATGAATTTAAAGACTTTGATTTTAAAAGATTTTGATTTTAAAGACTTTATCTATCCCTAGACTTCTTAAACAGATTGAGCTTCCGCGTCCGCGAACTATGCTTTAGCTTCTTTATGGCCTTCTCCTTGATCTGCCTTACCCGCTCCCGAGTCAATTCAAATCGTATCCCGATCTCCTCCAGCGTGTAGGCGGTCTCCTCGCCGATCCCGAAGTAGAGCCTCACGACCTCCCGCTCCCTCTCCGAGAGCGTCTCCAGCACCGTGTCGACCTCGGAGTGCAGGGATATGTTCATCACCCCGTGGTCGGGGCTCTCCGCGTGCTCGTCCGGCAGCAAGTCCAACAGTTTTGAGTCGTCGCCGCTTTGCAGGGGGGCGTCGAGCGAGAAGTGGCTGTTGCCGATCTTCACCGCCTCCTGCACGTCGTGCGGTTCTATGCGCAGCTCTTCGGCGATCTCGTACACGTTCGGGATGCGGCTGAGTTTCTGTTCGAGGCGGCTCTGCACCATCCCGATTTTGTGGATCGCGCTGACGCGGTTGAGCGGCAGTTTCACGATGCGCGACTGCTCCGCGAGCGCTTGCAGGATGGCTTGCCGTATCCACCACACGGCGTAAGAGATGAATCGGAAGTTCTTTTTTTCGTCGAATCTCTTGGCGGCGCGGATGAGCCCCAAGTTCCCCTCGTTTATTAGGTCTACCAAGGGGAGCCCCTGGTTTTGGTAGTTGCGGCTGACGCTGACGACGAAGCGCAGGTTGGACTTGACCAATTTGTCGAGCGCCAAGCGGTCGCCGTCGCGTATGCGCTTAGCCAAATCGGCCTCCTCCTCTATGGGCAGGGTCTTGTACTTGCTTATCTCCTTGAGGTAGAGGTTGAGAGACGACCCGTCGTCCGCGATCATGCGGTACGGCGACGCCGTCTGCGACTCTTTGGTATTTGCGGTCATATATATACACCTCTACGGCGTGCCGTAATGTATATTTATGGTTTCGGATTTGTGTTTTTGGAAGTCATAGTTACCATATCTAATTTTATAGCTTCGCCGCCGAAAATTCAACATATTTGGTAAAATATTTTGTCAAGTGGTTGAGCGGCGTCTTATAAATTTGTTTGCGGAGGAGTTTTTTTTAGCGTGTATCCGAGCAAAACAGTAGTTTTAGGCGTGTTACAAACAGTATTAGATGAATAAACGTAACAGGAGTAGTGGTATGGGCTTAGTAGTTAGCAAGTTTGGCGGAAGTTCGGTTGCTTCGAGTGAGAAAATCAAGCGTATTGTAGAGATTATGCGGCGGGACGCCAACCGCCGCTGCATAGTCTTGTCGGCCCCCGGCAAGGGGCCTGGCGCGGGCGTCAAGGTGACCGACCTGCTGATAGACGCGGTGAACCGCGCGCTCAACAGGCAATCTTACGCGGAGCCGCTCGCCGCCGTGCGGGAGCGCTTCACCGCTATCTATGGGCCGCTGGGCCTTGACGCCGCCGCGCTCGGCGAGGTCTTGGACGGTTTGGACGCCCGCCTGAACTCCTCCGTCAACCACCCCGGCAAATTCAGGGACTTGGTGGTCGCATCCGGCGAGGACATCAACAACCGGCTCTTCGCCGCCTACCTGAACACGGTCGGCGTCAAGGCGAAATACGTGAACCCGAAAGAGGCCGGGCTCATAGTGACCCCCATCTTCGGCGACGCCCAGCCGCTCCCCGAGTCGGCGGCGAAGCTGGCGGCGCTCAAAAGCGTGTGCGCCGATACCGTGGCCGTCTTCCCCGGCTTCTTCGGTTACACCGCCGACGGCGACGTGGCCACATTCAGCCGCGGCGGATCCGACCTCACCGGCGCGATACTCGCCGAGGCGGTCGACGCCGACGAGTACGAAAACTGGACCGACGTGGACGGCATATTCAGCGCCCACCCGCTCATGGTCGATTCGCCCAAACTGATATCCGCGCTCACCTACAAGGAGATGCGCGAACTCTCATACATAGGCTTCAACGTCCTCCACGAGGAGGCCGTGCGCCCGGTCATGAGAAAAAAGATCCCCATCAGATTGCGCAACACGAACAACATAGAAAACAGGGGAACGCTTATCGTTTCCGAGAGGCTGCCCGATGTGCGCGACATCGTAGGCATCGCTTCCGGCGGCGGGTACTGTAGCTTCACCCTCCAAAAATTTCTGATGAACAGGGAAAAGGGCTTCGGCAGGCGCCTCTTGTCGATATTCGAGGAGATGCACCTATCCTACGAGCACTGCCCGTCCGGGGTGGACAACATCTCCGTGATCCTTGACCAGGATCAGCTTAAGCCCGAAACGGTGAACAGCGTCATCCGCGCCTTCGACGAAAAGCTGGCGCCCGACGAGGTGAAGACCGAGTTCGGCATAGCGATGGTCTCGGTGGTGGGCGAGGGCCTGACCCACAAGATAGGCGTGCTGGCCGCCGCCGCCGGCGCGCTCTCCAAAGCCGGGGTCAATATCAAAATGGTGAACCAAGGCAGCAGCGAGATCAGCATTATATTCGGAATAGACGCGGCGGACGAGAAGAGGGCGGTCAACGCGCTGTATAATGAATTCTTTTGATTAGGATTTAAAAGACTATGGGAAAAATTAAATACTTAGCCGTAACGCTCCTGACCGCGGCGATGATAACGGCCGGCTGCGGCGGCTCCGCCACCAAGGTCGTAACGGCCCAAGGGTACAAGAAGCACTTCGCCATAGACGCGACGCTGGCTGTCGTCATAATCGACAACGCCCCGCAGTCGATCTACTACGGCGACCTCAAAAAGTCGCTCGGCTACCCGTCAAACGATACGACGGTCAAAGCGGACACGCTTGTGTGGCGGCACTTCCGCGAACGCCTGATTAAGCACACGCTAAAAGAGGTCGACATCAAAGAGGCGTTTATGGCGTCGGCCGACCGCGATTATTTGGTGACTAAAGACGTGGTCTCCACCGTCGACGAGAACATTACGCTGGAGATACCCGATGTCGGCACGAAGATCAAATTCGATGATAATAAAGAGGCGTCCCTGGTGCTCTTTTTAGACAAGATACGCATAGGCACCGAGACCGACCCCTACTACCAAGAGCGGGCGAAGCAGGGCTTCTACACCGGCATCCCGCGCAAACTCGTGTTCTTGGCCGCCTTCGTCCTCTGGGACAACCGCGAACTGAAGCCGATATGCTACGGCCGCGTGAAAACGATTACGCCCATATTCCGCGAGGAGGCCACAAGCGAAAACTGGGACGAGGTCACGCGCGACTTCGTGAGAGCGGCCTTCGAGCAAACAGGCTTCCGGCGGCGTGACGATACGGGAAAGATGTGACGGAACGAGTCGTTACATCCCCATAAAGTTTTCAATGATTTTTCTCCCCAAAGGCGTGAGTATGGACTCCGGGTGCAATTGTACGCCGTAGGCGGGGTAGTCCTTGTGGCAGACCGCCATGACATCACCGTCGGCGGTTTGCGCTATTACGCGCAATGCGTCCGGGAGGGTTGATTTCACTCCGGCCAATGAATGATACCGCGCCGCCTGTATGACGGGCGGGAGTCCTTTGAATAGGGGATTGTCATTATCAACAGATACCTGCGACGATTTCCCGTGCATTAATTTACTCGCGTAAGATACAGTGCCGCCGAAGGCCTCGAATATGGCTTGGTGGCCGAGGCAGATGCCGAGGATCGGTATGTAGGTATGTAGTTTCTTTATGGCGTCGATACAGATACCCGCCTCCGACGGCTTGCCCGGTCCCGGTGATATAAAGATTCTCTTAGGAGCTAATTTTTTGATCTCCTCCGGGCTCATCTCGTCGTTGCGTACGACCTTTATGTGTTGGTCTATCGCGCCTATGAATTGGTACAAGTTGTACGAAAAGCTGTCGTAGTTATCAATTAAAAGTATCATTTGTCAATCCCTCCTGCGGATTGCGTGAGCGCGTTTTTTACCGCCGTTGATTTATTCACACATTCTTGATATTCTGTTTCCGGGTTGCTGTCGGCCACGATTCCGGCCCCGGAGCGGATGAAAACCTTGCCGCCTCTCTTGTAGATGATCCTTATGGCTATGCAGGTGTCCATGTTGCCGGTGAAGTCCAAGTAGCCGACCGCGCCGCCGTAGACGCCGCGTTTGCACTTCTCTAACTCGTTGATGATTTGCATGGCGCGGATCTTGGGGGCGCCGGAGAGCGTGCCCGCCGGCAGTACGGCGTTTATCGCGTCTAAGCCGTTCTTGCCGTCTATGATGTCGCCGCTCACCGTGGAGCCTATGTGCATGACGTGGGAGAAGCGCAGTATGGACATATATTTTTCAACGTTTACGCTGCCGAATTTACTGATTTTGCCGAGGTCGTTGCGTCCCAAATCAACCAGCATGTTGTGCTCCGCCAACTCTTTCTCGTCGGCGAGCAGACTCTTTTCGAGCGCCGCGTCCTCCTCCTCCGTAGCGCCGCGCGGACGCGTCCCCGCCAGCGGGAAGGTGTAGAGCTTGCCGTCCTTCAGCTTCACCAAAGTCTCCGGCGACGCCCCGGCGATCTCTAAGTCGCTTCCGCTGAAATAGAACATGTACGGCGACGGGTTTATCGTCCGCAACACGCGGTAGGCGTCAAAGAGGCTACCGTCGAAATCGGCCTCGAAGCGGTTGGAGAGAACCACCTGAAAGATATCGCCCTCCTTTATGTGCCACTTGGCCTTGTCCGCCATCGCGCAAAATTCCTCTTTTGTAAAGAGGGATTTTAATTCAGATTTCAAATTTACCGGCTCTATCGGCTCCGACTCGCCGTCCTCTATCAAACTCTTCAACCTCCCGAGCGCCCCTACGCCGCGCTCGTACTCCGTATCAATGTCGTCGACGCCGATATTGGCTATCAAAACGATCTTCTGCCGGTAGTGGTCAAAGGCTATTACCTTGTCGAATAGCATCAGGTCTACGTCCTGAAAGTGCTCCTCGTCGCGCGAGTCCAGCTTGAGCGCGGGTTCGGCGTATTTCGCGTAGTCGTAAGCGAAATAGCCCACAAGCCCGCCGGTGAAGTGGGGGAGCCCCTCTATCTTTACGCTCTTGTGCTGATCCAATACCTCCTGAATATGCTTATTCGGGTCGTCGGTATGAAAAGACTTCACCGTCCCGTCAGGCGCCGTTATCTTCATAGCGCCGTCTATGCACGTGATTTCGCTCGACGGGTCGAAGCCCAAGAAGGTGTACCGGCCCCAATTCTTGGTGTCTTCGGCGCTTTCGAGAATAAAGCAGTGGCGGCTGACGGCTTTCAGCTTTCGCAGCACGCATATAGGCGTCGCGGTGTCGGCGAAAAGCTCGGCGCTTATCGGGATCACGCCGTATTTGCCGTGACCGGAGTTCGCGATTTGGCGGGCCTCTTCGAGTGTCGGTTTTATTACCATTTGTCAACAGTTCCTTTTTAAGGTATCAATGATATTAACAGTATCAATCAACTCCTCGTTTCCCGTAGCCAAGTCCTTAAGCCGCGCCTGTCCCGATTTCGCCTCGTCGCCGCCTATGAAGAGCGCGTATTTCGATCCGGCGGCGTCGGCTAATTTTAATTGCTTGCCGACATTCAGCCCGCCTTTTAACGGGAATTCGCAGGAGATATTCGCCGACCTTAAACGTTGCGCCGTCTTTATCGCTTCCGCCTCAGCGTCGTTGTCTATCGATATGATAAATACGTCGCTGCGTGACGATTTTTTCGGTACCAATGATTTCGCTTTGATCAATTCCCCCAGCACCACGTCGCCCGCCGCGAAGCCCACAGCCGGCGTTGCCGGGCCGCCGTATAGTCCAACCAATTTATCATACCGCCCGCCGCCCGCTATCGCCCGTAAGTTGCCGCGAACGTCAAACAGTTCAAAGACTATCCCTGTGTAATACGCCAAACCGCGGACTATCCCAATGTCGAAAACGACGTACTCTTTAAGCCCGTAGGCGTCAATCAGCGAGAATAATTTTTTTAATTGGGCGATAGAGTTTATACGCGGCTGTTGTGTTGATGCCTGTTGCGCCGATCCTTGTTGTATTGATACGGATGTATCTATCCCGACGGACTTGGCGAAACTTTCAACATCATCAATCCCCCCGCAGTTAAAAAGCGCCTTGATCTTTCCGCAAATCTCCCCGCCCCCTACCGCTTCCGCAAGCTCGCGCTCAAACTCATCCGGCGCGATCTTGCCCTTTTTGTCCAATAACGCATAGAGCGTCGGCAGTTTATCTTGACTAACCCCGCAAGCCAAAAACATCTCCTCCAAAAGCGTCCGGCTCGACACCCGCGCCTTAAAGTCGCTCTCGTCAAACCCGAAAGCCCTCATCATATCGACAGCCGCCGCGATAAGCTCCGCGTCGGCGCTCGCGTCCTCAATCCCGAGTATGTCCATATTCAACTGTATGAACTCCCGCAACCGCCCCTTCTGCATCCTCTCGTACCTAAACAGACGCGATATGGAGTACCACCGAACCGGCCGTTTGAGGTTTGTCCCCTGAGCCGCGACCATCCGGGCCAAAGTAGGCGTTAGCTCGGGCCGCAAAGCGATCTGCCGACCGCCCTTGTCCTCAAACGAGTAAAGCTGCTTCTCAATCTCCGCGCCGGATTTTTGCGTGTATAGGTCAAGGTGCTCAAACATCGGCCCCTCGTACTGCTCAAACCCGTAGAGGCGGCAGGAGCGGTGCCAAGAGTCAAAGATATACTGGAGGAAAGACATATCCTCGGGGTAGAAGTCTCTAGTGCCCTTGGGGCCTTGTATTATCTGTGCCGACATGATTGGCTCCGGTTGCGGTGTATGTATGGAAGGCTACTAAAATCAAAATCATTAAAATCATTTTTAGACGAAAGGCTTCGCCTTTCATAGATAAATCGGGGGGCTAACCCCCCCGATTTTCAGTCAAAAGATAACGTCAAAATCGAAAGATCACTTCCCATGAATAGCCGCGATAATCGGCACGATAACCAGCGACACCACGCTGATCAGCTTCACGAGAATGTTGAGCGACGGGCCGGCGGTGTCTTTGAACGGGTCGCCGACCGTGTCGCCGATGACGGCGGCCTTGTGGGCGTCGCTACCTTTGCCGCCGTGGGTTCCGCCTTCAATGTGCTTCTTGGCGTTGTCCCACGCGCCGCCGGCGTTGGACATGAAGAGCGCCATCATAACGCCGGAAACGGTTACGCCGGCGAGAACGCCGCCGAGCATCTGCGGGCCGCCGAGAAGACCTACGGTAACCGGCGTCAGCACAGCTATGAGCCCGGGGACGACCATCTCCCTGATGGCGGCTCGCGTCGAGATGTCGACGCAACGCGCGTAGTCGGCTTTTCCCTTGCCCTCAAGGAGGCCGGGGATCTGCTTGAACTGGCGGCGCACCTCCTCGATCATGGAGAAAGCGGCGCGGCCTACGGCGCCCATCGCGAAGGATGAGAACAGGAACGGGAGCATCGCGCCGAGGAAGAGGCCGATCATAACCATAGGTTCGGTAACGTCGATATTGACCTTCTTGCCGGTGAGGGCGAAGTAGCTTTCGCGGAAGGCCGCGAAGAGCGCTATCGCGGTGAGCGCGGCGGAACCGATGGCGAAGCCCTTGCCGATGGCGGCGGTGGTGTTGCCGACCGCGTCGAGCTTGTCGGTGCGTTTGCGCACGTCCTTCTCCAATTCGGCCATCTCGGCCAAGCCGCCGGCGTTGTCGGCGATGGGGCCGTAGGCGTCAACGGCGAGCTGGATGCCGGTTGTGACAAGCATACCGAGAGCGCCGATAGCGATACAGTAGAGGCCGAGGCCCTCGCCGGCGTAGTTTTCGCCGAAGAAGTAAGCGATAAAGATAGCCGCGCCGATGGCGATGGTCGGGAACGCCGTAGACATCATACCCGTGCTTAGGCCGGCGATGATGTTGGTGGCGGGGCCGGTCTCGGAAGAGTCGGCGATCTTAGCCACGGGCTTCTTGCTCTCGGCGGTGTAGTACTCGGTCAGCATACCGATGGCGATACCGGCGGCCAAACCGCCGACAGTGGCGATGAATATGCCGTTGGTGCTATCGGGAGCGATATATTTGACTATGGGATAGGTGACGATAGCCATCACTATGCCCGCGCCGAATGTGCCGGTGTTAAGCGCGGCCTGGGGGTTGCCGCCCTCTTTGGTGCGTACGAAAAAGGTTCCGAGTATGGATATGATAATACCGGCGGCGGCCAAGACGAGCGGCAGCACGACCAGCTCAACCCTGCCCGCGGCGGCTCCGAGAACCATCGAACCGATTATCGCGCCGACGTAAGACTCGAAGAGGTCGGCGCCCATGCCGGCCACGTCGCCCACGTTGTCGCCTACGTTGTCCGCGATAGTCGCGGGGTTGCGGGGGTCGTCTTCGGGAATACCGGCCTCGACCTTGCCGACGAGGTCGGCGCCTACGTCGGCGGCCTTAGTGTAGATGCCGCCGCCCACGCGGGCGAACAGCGCTATGGATGAGGCGCCCATCGCGAAACCGTTGAGGATCGGGAGGACGGTGCTTGTGAGAAGCGTAGCCTGGTCGTTGCTGCCGGGGCCGCCGAACACGAACCAATAGACCAAAAACAAGGCTGTGATGCCGAGAACGCCCAAACCGACGACGCACATACCCATGACCGTGCCGCCGGCAAACGCTACGGCGAGCGCCTGGGGAAGCCCCTTGCGGGCGCCGTTGGTAGTACGCATATTGGCCGCCGTCGCGACCCGCATCCCGAAGAATCCGGAAAGGGCCGAACAGAACGCTCCAATCGCGAACGAAACCGCCACAAGCCGCTGATTGTCCTTGTTACCGACGGCAAGAAGAATCGCCACGGTTACGACGAAAATAGCCAGAACCTTATATTGGCGCTTCAAAAACGCCATGGCCCCAGTGCGTATAGCCGCCCCGATCTCCTTCATCTTGTCCGTGCCGGCGTCCTGCTTGTTGATCCAAGCCGTCTTCCAAATGGCAAACAACAAGGCGACTACTCCGGCGCCGATCGACCCATACAGCAAATTTAAATCCATACAACCTCCTATAAAGGTTTGGTGTTTGGTGAAAAACAAAAAGATATATAATATAATATTTGGGCAAGCCCCCTGACAAATTTTTTATCTTGTGACCATAAAAAAAGGGGCGGGTATAAAACCCCGCCCCGACGACATTGTCGATTATGTCCGTAACGCCGACAAAAGATCTACTTCAAAGCCTCGTTCTCCGCCGCCGTGTAAAACCCGGCGTCAACCGGAACGTTGAGGTTGTCCTTGGTCACCAAAACGGGGTCTAACAGGTACGTTTTGACCACCTTCTTGCCCGTGTTCCCGAGTTCCGCCAAAGACCCCTCGGCCAGCACCGCCCCGGGGATGTCCGGCGTCTCGCCCTTCAGGATCTGGTCGGCCAATATGATCGCCGCCTCGGCCAGTTTGGAGGTATTTTTGAATACGGTGTTCAGCTGTTCCCCGGCCTTTATCAGCAACGCCGACTCAAACTCCGCGTCTTGGCCTGTGAGTAAGGGCAACGTTTTCTTGTACTTATCGTCGGCCCTGCAGGCGGCTATGATCGCGCGGGCTATGTGGTCGTTGGGGGCTAGAACGGCGTCCAAAGTCACGCCTTTCGCCTCTTCCTTGAGGAGGGCGGCCATGCGGGCCTTGGCGACGGTGCCCTGCCAACCCTCTGTGGCGACCTTCGCGAAGTTCTCCTTGTCGGCGGAGGTCGCGGGGTAGGGGCCCACTACCTTCAAAACGCCCTTCTCCACGTAGGGGTTGAGCACGCTCATGGCGCCGTCGTAGAAGAAGAAGGCGTTGCCGTCCGTCAGCGCGCCGGCAAAGAGGGCGATGTTCTTGGGCGCCTTGGGGTCGGCCTGCTCAAGCCCAAGCGCCTCCGCCAAATTCTGCCCTTGGAGCACGCCGACCTTGTAGTTGTTGAAAGTGATGTAGTAGTCGTAGTCCGCCGAGTTCTGGATCAGCCTGTCGTAGGCGATCACCGCCACCTTCTTCTGCGCCGCCTCGGCGATCACAGAGGTGACATCCTCGCTTACGTTCCCGACGATGAGCAATTTGGCGTCCAAACCGAGGAGACTCTGAATCTGCCGATTCTGCACAGACTGGTCGGCGTCGCCGAACTGAACCTCCGCTTTGTACCCGCGCTTCTCCGCCTCGGACTTAAGCGTCTCCCCATCCTTCACCCACCGCGTAACGTGCGTTTCCGGAATCGCGATCCCGATCAGCGCGGTTGTGTTGCCGGACTGCTTACAACCCGAAAGCAACAAAGCGGATACCGCAACAGCAACAAGAACAGTAGTAAAACGTTTCATAAATCCCCCGCATTGGTTGTTATAATGTTATTATTAAGGAATAGTTACCGTAATTATGGTTTGCCTACCACAACCCTTAAATATAATATAATCCATACAAAAAAACATAATTTTTTTTGTAACGTTCGTAAAATCAAAGTCTTTAAAATCTTTAAAAGCCTTAAAATCTAAATCTTTTTAAGACGAAGCCTTCGGCTTCATAGATAAATTCGGGGCTAAACCCCTCATTTTCAATCAAAACAAGAGTCAAAGTCAAAGTCAAAGTCAAAATCAAAAGATAAATGCGGGGATAAACCCCGCATTTTCAGTCAAAATCAAAGTCAAAGGCGGTGTTGACGTTGACTTTGATGTTGATTTTGACTGAAAATCGGGGGTTTAGCCCCCGATTTATCTATGAAAGGCGAAGCCTTTCGTCTTAAAATGATTTTAACGCCTTTGATTTTAAAGATTTTGCCCCAAATACCCCCCAGACGCAGGGATTTCGATGTTTTTTTCAATAAAATTTGACTCCCGACCCCCCATATACTATATTATCCCCTACAATGATGACCATTACCGCACAGACCGTCTACGGCGGCTGCTCTTGCGAAACTGATTGGGGAACGGGGGAATTATGGCGTTTGGGACGCTTTACACGCTGACCGCTACGGCGACCGCTTTACCCGCCGATCGCGCGACGGACGGGCACGGGCACGCCCGCGTCGACCGCCGACCGACAGCCGCCTTCGGCGTTGACGGCGCGACAGCCCCCCCCCCCCCCCCC